>ERZ1066135.403-NODE-403-length-25262-cov-6.773515_pt1 | contig 25262 bp, 23 predicted proteins | sample MGYA00382782_ERZ1066135 | MGnify/ENA primary metagenome ERZ1066135 (study PRJEB33369, sample SAMEA5778365) | biofilm metagenome | biome: Industrial cooling water; feature: Water cooling tower basin; material: Biofilm | place: United Arab Emirates | collected... | reverse complement strand
CATTATCGATGTCTGGCCGCCGGACCGCGAACTTCCCGTTCGCCTCGACTTTTTTGGTGACGAACTCGATTCGATCCGCAGTTTCGACCCCGCAACGCAGCTCTCGACCGGTAAGCTCAATGCCGTCGATCTCGCCCCGATGCGTGAACTCGTGGCCGAGCCCGACGACCTCCGGCTCTGGGCCGCCGAGGCGGAAGAGCGGTTCACCTCGCCGGAGCTTGCCCGCGGGCTTCGCGACCGGCTCGCCTTTGCCGAACACGGCGAGACGTTCTCGGGCTGGGAGTTCCTTTTTCCGCTCATTCGGCCACTGCGGTCCGGCATTCTGGACCATCTCGACAAGCACGTGCTCCTGATCGACGAACCGGTCGCGGCCGAAGCGTCGATCGCCGAACTTCACGCCAATACGGCACGGCATTTTGCCGAGTCGCTCTCTTCGGGCCAGATCGGCCTCCGTCCCGAAGAGCTTTTCTTTGACGGCGAAAGACTTCGCGAGATCATAGGCCGCAGCCCGAGGCTCGAGATGCGGGCATTCGGGCTTGCCGCCGCTGCTACCGACGAGGATCACGCACTTCCGGAGTCAGATATTTCGGCAAACCCGCTTTTTCTTTTCCCGACGGCAGCGATCCGGGACGAGGCTGCGATCCACGCACCGCCCGCACGTCAGTTCAACGGTGACATAAAGGCCTTCGTATCGGAGTTCAAGAACCGGACGCCGAGCATAGTCGCGGCAACGCACGGCATGGCCGAGCGGATCGAGGAGATACTTCGTGAATACGGCATTGACGCTCCGGGCGGAACCGTCCGCGTCGGCAGCCTGACAGGCGGATTCTCGCTGGCGGATGAAGACTTTGACGTTGTAACCGAAGCGGAAATATTCGGTAATACTATCCGGCCGCAGGCGGCTGTCCGTTCGAGCCGGACAAGCGGTAAACGCCGCGTCGGTGCGTTCATTTCGGATTTCCGCGACCTGAAACAAGGCGACTACGTTGTCCACATCGACCACGGCATCGGCCGGTTCGACGGGCTGCAGACCATCGCTTCGCCCGCCGGCGAACGCGAGTTCATGCTGCTCGTTTATGCCGACGATGCAAAGCTCTTCGTCCCGGTCGAACGACTCGACCTTGTTTCGCGATACGCTTCGGGCGAAACGGCGTCGCCGACGCTCGATCGGCTCGGCGGGCTCGGCTGGCAGAAAACGAAGGCCAAAGCAAAGCGGGCGATGCGAGATATGGCCGACGAGCTTCTCAAGCTCTACGCCGAGCGGAAGCTCGTTTCGGGCTACGCATTCTCGCCGGACGCGCCGTGGCAGCACGAATTCGAGGACGCCTTTCCCTATGAGCTGACGCCGGACCAGGCAAAGGCGATCGACGACGTAAAAGCGGACATGGAATCGCCGCGGCCGATGGACCGGCTGATAGTCGGTGATGTCGGCTACGGCAAGACCGAGGTCGCGATGCGTGCTGCTTTTAAGGCCGTAATGGACGGCAAACAGGTCGCCATACTCGCCCCGACGACCATTCTTGCCTATCAGCATTTCGAGTCGTTCACAAAACGCTTTGCCGCCTTTCCGGTAAAGACCGAATTGCTCTCGCGGTTCCGTTCCAAAGCAGAGCAAACCGAGGTCGTCGCGGCCGCTGAGAAAGGCGATGTCGATGTCCTGATCGGTACGCACCGGATCCTTTCGAACGACGTCACGCTCCCGAAGCTCGGGCTCGTCGTCGTCGATGAAGAACAGCGGTTCGGCGTCGCCCACAAAGAAAAGCTCAAGCAGCTCAGGAAAAAGGTGGACGTGCTGACGCTTTCGGCAACGCCGATCCCGCGGACGCTCAATATGTCGCTGATGGGCATCCGCGATATGTCCGTTATCGAGACGCCGCCGCGTGACCGGCTTGCCATCAATACGCAGGTCGTTCAGTTTGGCGAGAGCGTCATCCGCTCCGCCATCGAGCTCGAAATGGCACGCAACGGACAGGTATTTTTCATCCACAATCGGGTCGAGACGATCGATTCGATCGGTGCGCTGATCCAAAAAATAGTCCCCGAGGCTCGCATCGCCATCGGCCACGGAAAGATGAACGAGAAGCAAATGGAGCAGGTGATGCTCGACTTCATCGACTTCAAATACGACGTCCTCGTGGCGACGACAATCATCGAGAACGGCATCGACATCCCGCGGGCAAACACCATCATCATCAACCGGGCCGACAATTACGGCCTTTCGCAGCTTTATCAGCTTCGCGGGCGCGTTGGGCGTTCGGACCGGCGTGCGTACGCTTACCTTCTGATCCCGAGCGAACTTGAACTGACGCCGATCGCGCGTCGCCGGCTGGCCGCGATCCGCGAGTTCTCAGACCTCGGGGCGGGTTTCCGCATTGCCGCCCTCGACCTCGAACTTCGCGGTGCGGGCAATCTGCTCGGCGGGCAGCAATCCGGACATCTCGACGCTCTCGGATTTGACCTCTACACGCGAATGCTCGAGCGGACAGTCGCCGAACTCCGCGGCGAGGAGGTCGAAGACGAAACACCGGTCACGATAAACCTCGGGCTCGACCTGACGATCCCGCACGAATACATCGCCGATACCTCGCAGCGGCTGCGGACGTATAAACGTATTTCAGCGGCCGGTTCGGGTGAGGAGATCGCCGAGATCCGAAGTGAGATCGAGGATCGCTATGGCCGCTTGCCCGATTCGGTCGAAACACTGCTCGGGTTCAGTTCGCTCCGCCGCCTTGCGGAATCGATGAACGTGGTCTCGATCGACCGCGTCGCCGAAGGTGCAGCCGTAAAGCTCAGCCAGAATTCAAAAGTGAACCCGGAGCGGCTGATGGCAATGGTCGAAAACGGCGAGGACGTAAGCTTTTCGCCTTCCGGGATACTGCGGTTTCCGCTGAACGGGCTCGAGCCGCTCTCGGTCGTCCGCCATGTGCTTGAGACAATTCGCGGCTAAATCATCGCCGAGATTGCGGAAAATCTGCAAAAGAAATGGTATTATTTACGGTTTTGAAAGGCTTTTTCTCGATCGACGGAACTCTCCGGGACAAACCCTGAGGAGGTTTATCGCATCAAAACCCGTCAAACGGCGAAAAAGTCCATTTTCGAACAATGAAAAACAAAATGAACCGATATCTTTCCGCAGTATTAACAGCATTCGTAATGTTCGCGGCCGCCGGCTCGGCGCTTGCCCAGGAAACCGAAGAACGCGTGGTCGATGAGGTCATCGCACAGGTAAATGACGGCGTCATCACGCTCTCGCGGGTGAAACGCGAGATGAAATCTCTGGTCGAGGCCGGAGTTGAACAGGGCAAGACCCGCGAAGCTGCCGAACAGGAACTTTCCGGCAAAAAGGGTGAGCTGATCGCAAGCCTGATAAACGAAGAACTTATCCTCCAACGCGGCAAGGAACTGAACATCGACCGCGAGGTCGATCAATCGGTAAACCAGCGTTTTCTCCAGGTGATGGAGCAGAATAAGCTGAAAACGCTCGACGCTCTTTTTGCCGAAATGCGGAAGAATAACGTTGACCCGGACGAGATCCGCGAGATGTGGCGGCGGCAGATCACCCGCGAGTTCGTTATCCAGCAGGACGTTCAGCGAAAGGTCTATTGGGAAGCGACTCCGCGGGAACTTCAGGAATACTTCAACAAGAACAAGGAACGATTCTCGAAGCCCGAGACAGTAACGCTCAGCGAGATATTTCTTGGCTTCGCCGGCCGCTCGGAGGGTTCGGTTCGGCAAAGAGCGACCGATATCGTCCAGCAGCTCCGCGGCGGTGCGGATTTCCTCAAGCTTGTTGCCGAGACGTCGGATCGGCCAAACGCTGCAGCCAGCGGCGGAAAGCTCGAGGAATACGACGTGAAGGAGCTTGATGAGAAATTCGCCAAGGCGATAGAAGGCAAGAAGGCCGGCGAATATACCGACCCGATCGAGATCGACCAGATCGGAGTGGTCATTCTTAAGATCGATGCCCGCTCGGCTGCGAGCAATGAGAGCCGCTTCGATGAGAATGCGGTTCGTCTGGCGATGATGCAGGAAAAGCTTCCCGAAGCGAACAAGAAGTTTTATGCAAAACTCCGCGAAGAGGCCTACATCAAGATCAACGATTCGTACCGGCCCGAGGTCGCTCCGATCCTCTTCGCCGAGGAACGCTCGAACACGAAGTCGGACAATCAATAGGAATTCGGTTCAACTGCTACAATAGCGGCGTCCATTTGGACGCCCTTATTTTTTGTTATGAGGCTTGATGTTTACCTGAAAGCAAGTCGGTTGGTGCTGCGCCGGCCGCTGGTGAAGGAGCTCTGCGAGGCGGGTAAAATACTCGTCAATGACCTGACGACAAAGCCCGGAAAGGAGATCCGCATTGGCGACCGGATAACCGTTATCCGCACCAACGCTCGGATCGAGGTTGAAGTGGCCGCACTGCCCTCAACAAAGCAGGTGGCAAAAGCAGACGCCTCGGCCCTCTACACGGTGATCCGCGAAACATCAGGCGACGACGAATTACTTTAGGATGGCCGATATCGCGTTCGAATATATCTCAACACGGCGTTTGGCCCGCTTCACATCCGGATGCTCTTCTTTGTAGGTCTTCAGCAGCACCCAGAGATCGGTCGAAAGCTCGGCCCGCTTGACCAGCAACTTCCCCAAGGCCAAGGTTAGTTTCCCGGTATGTTCCGCGGGAACTTTGTGAAGACCTTCGATCTCCGCATTCAGCAGCCCGACCTCGTGTTTTAGGTTGACGACCCGCGGAAACTCGTCGGTGTATTCGATCAAGAGCCCTTCCAGCTCAGCTTCCAGCTCAACCTTCCGAAGAAGCACCTCGGCAAATGCGGGCGTCGCGGAAACATCGGCGGCGGCAAAGGCAGGAGCGGGTGTCCGCGATGGCCGCTGTGCAAAAGAGGGCGGCGTCAGCAAAGCGCCGAACGCCGCCAATAGGAATATTGGGATCACGATCCTCATCGAAAGCAAACCTCTCAAGTTGCCTAGTTCACACTGAACGAATTCGGATCCAGCCCTTGATTAAAGAAGAACTCGCTGAAGGTCGATTTGAACTCATATTCCCGCGTCCCTCGCTCACTATCCAATCGAAGATACATCTTGTAGCTGTGCGGCAGCGTAAGTCCATTCACTTCCTTGTAATCGCCAAAATCCTCGACAAGGGTCTCCCTGGTCTCTCGTCGTTGCGATGAAGTATCAACGGTCGGCCCCTGCTGTGCCGGAATGATGGCATTATACTCTGTTCGGACGTGCCGGAAGGTCGTGGCATCGAAGTACAACTTTATGGTCACGTCCGAACCTCTCCGCGGATTGTATTCGAGCACAAGCGTCTCAACGCCCTCTATCTTTTTCTTGCCGGATGTCCTTATCCTGGCGTTTGTTCCGGTGGCATTATGCATTCGCCAACCTCGAATCAAAGTGCCGCCGAGAAGGCCTTCTTTAACGATGTTGTCATACTTGAACAAATAGTCCCCTAAAAATGATCGCGTATTGCTAACAGCGAAAGCAATCTTGGTCTTGTTGCCATCAAAGATGAACGTTTCGCCGGGATAGTCCGGTGTTCGAAAAGTCATCCCGAGCAGCGACTTGTCGCCTTCAGAAGCGATCACAAATGCACCGTCGCCGCCGGCACCGCCCGAACGCAGGGCCGTATAAGCAACATTCCCGCGGGCGACCATATCTTTGATCGCTCCTCGGGCCTCGGCTGTGCCGATCGAATCGAGATGCTTGGCAATGATCTGCTCGGCCGTCATTTTCTGGCCAAATAGCGATGCCGCAAACAACGTAACGAGGGCAAGGGAAATGCCCGCTTTCTGCATAAATCTCTTCATTTTTTTCTCCGGGTAGTGTTCGTTCTATACACCGACGGCCTCCGAGCGGGTTTCGCTCGAAAAGGCCTCGCAAGACGTGATCTCAAGATCACTGTCTTTGACGCAAGAATCGTCAAAAAGGTTTCTTTTTTCGATACTCTCGAAATACGTAGAGATATTGTCGAGTATCTCCTGCTCGGAGTGCGAATGGTAAAGCGTTTGCCTGAACGCGGCTCCGCCGGGCAGCCCTTTAGTAAATTGGCCGGCTAGCTGCTTCATCTTGCCGAGGGCAACAATTTCCGGCATCTCGCCGAGGCACATTTCAAAGAACTCAAGCAGAACGGCCTTCTTTTCCGCGAGATCGGGCTGATACGGCTCGCGGCCGGCAAGCACGTCCTCAAACTGCCGAAAGATCCAGGGGTTCTGCATCGCTCCGCGGCCGATCAGGATGCCATTGACGCCCGATTCGCTCCATTTTTCCATTCCATACTCTATAGACGTGATATCGCCATTGCCTGAGACCGGAATCGAGACCGCTTCCTTGACCTGCCGGATCAGGTCCCAATTGGCAAGGCCCTTGTAGCCCTGTTCGCGGGTCCGGCCGTGGACCTGAATATGCTCAACACCACATTGCTCGGCCATTTTCGCAACATCGACGACGTTGATGCTCGAATCGGAATAACCCGTCCGAAGTTTGAGAGTCAGCGGTATCGAGATCGCCCGCTTGATCGCCTTCAGTATTTCCTCAAGCCGGTCGGGTTCGCGAAGCAGTCCGGAGCCGCCGCCGTTCTTTACGACCTTTGGCGCCGGGCAACCGCAGTTCACATCCAGAATGTCCGCACCGACCTCCTCGGCCATTTCGGCCCCCATCGCCATCCGCTCCGGCCGGCCACCAAAGATCTGAACGGCAAACGGCCGCTCTTCCTCGTCGAACCGCATCTGCCGCTTTGATTTCGGATTTCCGCGGGTCAGACCCTCGACCGAAATGAACTCAGAGACGACGAGCCCAACGCCGCCGCGCCGCTTTATCAGCCGCCGAAAGACGTAGTCCGTCACGCCCGCCATCGGCGAAAGGATAAGCGGCGGGTCGATCGCAATGTCTCTGACAAAAAAGGGCTTCATTGCCTGCGGTCGGCGATTTCTCAGCCGAATCTATGAATATACCGAATTTCGGGCGGCTTTTCATTATTCAGCGTCCCGGAATAGAAAAAGCCGGCCATGAACTCAGGCCGGCTGATTGGCTTGTTTGCGGAATCGGGCTACTTAAGCACCGTCCGATCGCGGGCGGTCGAGATCATGTTGTTCCATTCGGCTCCGACCGCAGTGCGGTAAAGCCGGATCTCAAAGACCTGAGAGATACGCTCATTGCCGCCGACGTCATTTGTTCGTTCCCGATAGACGGCCGTCACATTGAACGAAACCGAGTTCGGGTTATGCCAAACGAAATTAGGCGTCTCGGAAAGCCCGATCGATTCCACCGTGCCGATCACACGGTTATACCGATAATTCCCCATGAATTTCTCAAGCCCAAATTTTTCGATCAATGCGTTCACATCCGCATTCGTCGGGTTCGGTATGCCTTCATATTCGTTCGAGGTGATAAAGGTCCGCCAGAATGTGTAGCGGCTGCCGACGATATCATAGGAAGCGGTCCCGGTGACTATCACGTTCACCTTTGGATCATCCGTTCGAACCTTGGCGGTGAAGTTCCGCGACCAAATATATTTGCTGTAGGTCGAACTCCATTCCCGTTTGCCCGGGCCGCGGAATGTTACCGAAATGGTCTTCGGCCCGGAGATGTCGCGCTTGATCTGCGCATCGGTCGGCTGTGCGTTGGCCTCAGCCGAAAACGCCGCAAATGCAAAAAGAATTGCCAGAACGCTAATTACAGGTCTTACAAATTTCACTCTTTCCTCCTTGTTTTTCTACGGTTGTTTCTTCTTTTTCCCGATGACCAGCAGTACGACACCGATCACCAAGACAAAGAAGGAGACTATAAGCACCAGCACGCCGGGGATTATCCCGAGTGCTGCCTCTTCCCAATTCACTCGCCCGCTCGTAAGTTCCGGCAGAAGAGCCGAGACCACGGCAACGCCGAACCCGAGCAAGACACCAAGTACACCTAGAACGATGACGACCTTTGCGAGCATACGATTTTTCCTCCGAAAACCGGGATCGAACGGGGCTTGCCCATGAACGGGGAGACAGGAAAATAATACCACAAACCGCCATTTTCGCCTGCTTTTCCCGCACATGAACGGGAGCCGGAAGATTTAACATCCCGGCGATTGTTTCCATAACCATAGAGGCATATAATCGCGCGGATTACAAAACTGTTAACGGTCGCCGACGCCGAAGAATGCCGGCAAAGAAATTTACACGATCGATCCGACCGGGCGGCTTTCCTGCATCCCGGCCGCTTCGCGAGGACAACAAATGATCACAATCAGACGAACACTTTCGATTATTTTTCTCGCGGCCTGCCTCACAATAACGGCCCTCGCTCAATCACAAGCAACCACCGGTACGATCCAAGGTACCGTCCTTGACCCGAATGGCGCTGCAGTTCCCGGCGCCGTCATCACGCTCAAGAATTCAGCCACCGGGTTCGAACGCTCGGTCAATTCGAATTCGGACGGGTTTTTCACTGCCCCGCTGCTTCCGCTCGGCCGATATCAGGTGGCCACGAGTGCGAGTGGATTCGGCCGTTCGATCCTTGAGAACGTCGAGGTAAATATCGGCCAGACCCTTAACCTCCGCATCGAACTCAAGGTCGGGCAGACCGAGGAAACTGTCGATGTTTCCGCCGAGTCTGAAAGCGTCGAGATCGCCCGGACGGAACTTTCGACCCAGCTCAATCAGCGTTCGGTCGAAAATCTCCCGATCAACCGCCGCGATTTTTCGCGGTTTGCTTTGCTTACACCGGGCGTTTCGATCGTTCAGGGCCCGGACGGTGACGAGATCACCATCAATGGACAGAAAGGCATTCAAAACAACGTCTCGATCGACGGTTCGGACGCAAATAACCCGTTCTTTGGCGAGCAGCGTGGCGGACAGCGGCCGGCGTTCACGATCAGCCTTGAATCGGTCAAAGAATTTCAGGTAGTTCCGGTCGGCGCCTCGGCCGAATTCGGGCGAAGCTCGGGCGGCTTCATCAACGTTGTGACGAAGTCCGGAACCAACGAAGTTTCCGGTGCGGCATTCCTGTTCTTCCGCAACCAGAACCTTTCAAGCCAGAATCCGGATGCCGTCGATGCCGGGCTGCCGGTCGAGGATTTCACCAACTACCAGTTTGGCGGCAACATCGGCGGGCCGATCAAGCGCGACAAGGCGTTCTTCTTCGTCGCCTATGAACGCAACGATGGCGAGAGCAGCAAGCCGAATTTCATCGATCCGTTGTTGGTCAATATCTTCGCGACGCGGTTCAACTCGCCCGGCGAGCAGGGCATAATCAACCGCTCGAATGATGCTGACGTGCTTCTCGGCAAGGTCGATATCAACGTTAACAGCAAGAATCTCTTGACGCTGCGGCACAACTACAGCCGGGCTGAACAGATAAACGGTACCTTTGACGTCCCGACCTGGGGAACCTCGGCAAACGGACGCGAGACGAACAATTCGAATTCGTTCATTGCTCAGCTCGTAACGACGATCAGCCCGACGCTGCTCAACGAATTTCGCTTCCAGTGGGCAAAAGAGGAACGTCCGCGTTTCTACGATGGGCCGGACCTGCCCGACACAACCATAGGCACCTTTGACGGATCGATCTCGTACCGCTTCGGCCGTCCGTTCTTCCTGCCGGTTCCGTCAGACGACGTCCGGCTTCAGTTCACCGACAACTTCACAGTCGTTCGCGGCAACCACGCGATAAAGTTCGGATTTGACCTGAACCGTACCCGCGTTTCGCAGACCTTTATCGGATTTGCCCGCGGACGTTATATCTTCGCCGCTCCGACGATCGAGGACGCGATCGACGGATTTGTGGACTACATTGACGGTATCAGCCCGGCGGCTCTTCAGCTTTATCTTCAGTTTGCCCCGATCGGCAACCGCACGGTCGAGGAAGCCGGCACTCAGGCTTACACGACGATCGAGCCCGGCCTTTACATCCAGGACAACTGGCAGGTCAGGCGAAACCTGACGCTCAATCTTGGATTCCGCTGGGAAGCTCAGTATCAGCCCGATCCGATCAACAATGTGTCGGATACTCGTTACGGGCAGTTCGTCAACGATCCTCGTTTCCCGTCCGATGGCTCGATCCCGGACTTCACGGACGGCTTCGCACCGCGTGTAGCTATCGCTTGGTCGCCGGGCGATGACGGCAAGACGGCGATCCGGCTTGGCGCCGGCATCTATTACGCCCGCATTCCGGGCTTGGTCGTGGCGGGCCCGCGAAACACGGATGGTGCGATCGCCGGAAACATCTTCTTTGCGAATTTCCTGTGTACCGGCGGATCATCGGCACCGGCCGGGGGCTTAAATGGCTGTCCCGTTTATCCCGGAATAGTCCCGACTGCAGGGTTTACTCCTTTCAATCCCGGCGTTGCCGTTTTTGAACGCAATTTCAAGAATCCGCGGACCGTTCAATACAGTGCAAGCATCGAACGCGAGGTTTACGCGAACACGTCGATCCTCGTTGCTTACAACCTCGCGAAATCGACCCGGCTTACGCGGTTCGTCAATCGCAATGACCCGCGGCTCTATAATGGCGTTGCGATATTCGAACGGCCGGATGGTTCGGGCGTTGGCGAGATCCGCTCAACGGAAAGCTCGGCAAAGTCGCTTTATCAGGGCGTTACCTTTACCTTCAACAAGCGGTTCTCGAACAGATGGCAGTTCCAGGCGAACTACCTTCTTTCGTTCGATAAATCGGACGACGACAACGAACGCGACCCGTTCACATTCCGCTACGCCGACCCGCGTGACTTTGGGCCGGAGTATAATTGGTCCGACCGCGATCAGCGGCACAGGTTCAATGCCTTCGCGACGTTCCTGTTGCCGTATGAGATCAATCTCTCGCCGATCGTTCAGTATCGCTCCGCACAGCCGACCTCGGTGGTCAACCGCGGAACGTTTCCGAACATCATCGAGAGAAACACGCTCCGGCTCGACAACGAGTTCTTTACGTTCGACATCCGAGCGTCGAAGGCATTCAAGTTCGGTGAACGGTTCGAGCTCGAGGGCATCTTCGAAGCCTTCAACCTGTTCAACAACCGCAATCAGCGGAGCCTCCCGCGGCCGCTGACATTCAACTTTGACGGAACTGTCACGGCCGGCTTCGGCGAACCGCGGCAGGTACAACTCGGGGCTCGGTTCAAGTTTTAGTGAACCGATCGTGAAAAATAAAGGCTCGGCCCAATTTAGGACCGAGCCTTTTACTTTTTCCTTAAGCGATCTTATTTTGCCTGCGTCAGCACAACTCCCGTTGCGTCGAACGAGACCTCGGTAACGGTACCATCGGCGTTCCGCTTCTCGAAGACCGCACCGTCGTCGTTGATCAGGTGATCGACCTGTTCTTTGCTGAGCACCTTCGTCTTGAAAACGCCCTGGGCCTTGACCTTCATTCCGGCCGCGTTGAGCGGGATGAAGAACGCATGGTCGCCAAAGGTAACGCGAACGGATTTACCGCCTTCCTTATCGGCCATCTCCATCCAGCAGCCTTCCTTCTTGCACGAACGGACGATCACGCCCTCGACCTGTACGGTCTTGTCGGCATATTTCGCCGGATCGGCAAATGCCTTTTCGACCTTGGCCTTGGATACGCCCTTTGCCAATGCCTGACCGCGATAGATCGTCTCGCCCTTCTTGAGCTCGACCGGCTTGTTCTGCTCGTTCTTTGCGACCGGTTCGCCCTTGCTGTTCATTTCTTGAGCCATGCCCACCGCGGCGAAAACCGCAACCGCCATCAAGGTTCCAATTACTCGTTTCATAATTTCTCCGTATTATTTTCTCTCGTAAACTACTTTCCCATCGACGATGGTCATCGCGACCACCGCACCGCTCTTTTGCAGGCCGGTTGTTGCAAAGATATTTTGCGACAAAATCACGATATCCGCCAACATGCCGGGCAAAAGTTTTCCCTTTTCCGTTTCGGTGTGCTCCGCGTACGCGGCTCCAAAAGTATATCCGCGGACCGAATCGACCAATGAAAAGCCGCCCGATGTTCCTGAAAAATTAAGCCCCAGGAGCGGGTCGAATGCGGTCATCGGGGCGTCAGACCCGAGAGCTGCGGACGCTCCATTAACTACAAGATCCTTGTAATACCCGGAGACGTAACCCGCACCTCGTCCGAAGAGATGCGGCTGGATCGAGGCGATAACCCCGAGTTCTCCCAACCGCCGCAGATCGCGTGCGAGTATCCTCTCGGCATGCTCGATGCGGAACCTTCGGTCGCTCTTCCCGTTCGCCCTGACCGCCTGCTCAAAGATATCAAGCACTATCGAATTCGGCTTTGCCCCGATCGCATGAACGGCAACCTGCCAGCCCGCTTTGTCCGCGGCGAGAACCTGTTCGCGAAGCCGCGGCGTCCATTCGTCATCGCCATCGTGAAAGCCCTTTAGGCAGCCGGTACGCACCATTTTTTCGGGTGCCTCGCGGAGCGGCGTGGTTTGCTTGGCAAACCAATTCGAGAGCGACGAACAGTCATAAACTCTCGTTTTCAGCTTCCCTGCTGCGGCAAGTTCGCGATAGACATCTGCCCGGGCATCCGAATCCGTATCCTGAACGCTTGTGATGCCGTAGCTCGCGGCGTAGTTTGATGCTGTCTCGGCTATCTCGGCCCAACGGCGAATATGATCCGTCGGAACAACACGCGCGATGCGTGCGAGTTCGATCTCACGAACGGTCACGCTATCGTTCGCATCAGCAAGCCCCGAAAACCTTCTCGCGGCCGAATTCGCTATCGCTTCGGATGGGTCAGCGGCATAAATGAAAAGCGGATTATCCGGAGCAATGCGTTCGATCTCCGCGGCCTTGAGCCCCGCTATCAGCTCTTTACTCGCCCCGCTTCCGAGTATCCACCGGCCCTTCGGGAGAAAACGGACGTAGAACTTAAGTTGTTCGTAAAATTCCTCGGGCCGCTGCAGTTCTCTTGCATTGAGCGATGAGAACTTGTTGCCGATGGCCATGAAATGGACGTGCGAGTCGTTGAACCCTGGCATTACCAACTTGCCGCCGGCATCGATCAACTGTGTTCCCTCGCCGATAAGCTTGCGAGCTTCGGCATCGCTCCCGACGAAAATGATGCGGTTTCCTTTGACCGCTAAAGCTCCTGCCCTCGGTTCTTCGCGGTCAAGCGTGCGGACGTCAGCATTGATGATAACGAGATCGGCCACCCCGCCTTGAGCAGCGACAGGGCAACCGAAAAAGAGAGAGAGCAAGATCGCGGCGAAAAGCCTCACTTCGCTTCGTAAACCAACTTACCATTGACGACGGTCTTCATCACCCTCACGTTCCAGATCTTGACAGGGTCAATGGTAAATATATCTTCTGAGAGCACAACGAAATCGGCCAGCTTTCCGACCGCGAGCGTGCCCTTGATGTGGTCCTGAAACTCGCCGTATGCCGAGCCCCAGGTGAACGCCCGAACGGTCTCCTCGACCGATATTTTCTGCTCGGGTATCCAGCCGTTCGGGTTTTTGTCGTCGAGCGTGCGGCGCGTAACGGCGCCATAAACGCCCCAAATAGGATTCAGCGGAGCTACCGGCGAATCGGAACCAAAGGCAAGAACGCCGCCGGTGTCTAGTATCGTCCGGAACGCATATGTGCCCTTGAGCCGCTCTCCATCGAGCCGTTTCCACGCCCAGCGGCCGTCATCGATGATGTGAAACGGCTGCATCGAGGCGACGACCTTTTGCCTGCCGAACCTCTTGATGTCGTCGAGCCTGAGGTGCTGTGCGTGCTCGATGCGGAACCTTCGGTCGCGGACGCCATTTGCTTGCTCGGTCTTTGCAAAAATGTCGAGAACTTCGGCGTTTGCCCGGTCGCCGATAGCGTGGATGTTAATCTGAAGCCCGGCGGCATCCGCCCTTTGCACCGTCTCCGGCATCGTCGCCATTTCATCGCTCGCAAGGCCGAACGACGTCGGAGCATCGAGATAGGTCTGGAAGAACCACGCCGTTGTCGAACCGAGGCTGCCGTCCGAATAACCCTTCAAACAGCCGACGCGAAGCCAAGGGTCGCCGAACGCGAAACGAACACCGGTCCGCTCCCAACGGCGATAATCCGAGACCGGCGAACAGCCATAGATGCGGGTCTTAAGCGTGCCGCGGCGAAGAAGCTCCTGATAAACGCCAACGTCCGTCCCGGCCGAAACATCGGTCACGCTCGTAACGCCGAGCGACGCGGCGTGCTCGGTCGCTGCCTGTGCGGCCTCGAGCCGCTCTTCCCAAATCGGAGCCGGGATGACCTTGTTGACATACGCCATCGCCGCATCCTTCAGAACGCCCGTCGGATTGCCGTTCGCATCGCGGACGATCTCACCGCCCTCAACATCCTTCGTATCTTTGTTGACACCGGCGAGCCGCATCGCAAGGCTGTTCGCCAGTGCCATGTGGCCGTCAAGCCGGTCAATGAAAACCGGATTATCGGGCGTTACGGCGTCGATCATCGCCGCAGTCGGCAGGTTGTTGGGCGTCCAGTTCTCGTGGTCCCACTTTCCGCCGAGTATCCAACGACCCTTTGGCAGCTTTGCGGCAAAGTTCTTGATCCGCTCGGTGAACTCCTGCGGCGTTTTCGCGTCGCGAAGATCGACCGAGGAAAGCTGCTGCCCGGTCTCAAGAAAATGCACGTGAGCATCGTTAAAACCCGGAATGATCAGCCGTCCGCCGGCGTCCATCTGCCGCGTGTTTGGGCCGATCAATTCCCGAACCTCGGCCTCGCTGCCGATCGCGATGATCTTGCCTTCAGAGATGGCCATAGCGCGTGCCCGCGGCTGTTTCGGGTCCATCGTGTGGATATTGGCGTTGAGAACGACAATGTCGGCCTTGAAGCCGCGGCTCGCGGCCGCTCCGCTGCCCTGGGCGAACATGGCTGTGTTCAATGCGGCGGCGACCAGAAGCACGAGTGCTCTTCGTGAAAACGGGATAACGGTTCTGTGCAACATATTGTCGATGAGTGTAATCTGAGTGTGTTGACGAGTATATCAGTGAAGGAAAAGTATATCCACATTCTCGGCATCGTGCTGACGCTCGGCTACGGCGGGCTGGTCGCGTTCCTGTACGCCGCCGAGCCGCGGTCGCTTGAGGAATTTACGACCAAGGCTCGGTCCGCGGTCGAGAACATCGCGACCAAGGGAACGGTCGTCATCGGTACTTATGAAGTCGATGCCGCGAAATTCAATGAAGGCCTAACGGCTTTCCGCGAGGATCGCTTCCCGGCGGCACGTGACGCTTTTGAGCGTGCCGATCCCGAGAAGCGCGACGCCCGGACACAGTTCTACATCGCGTACAGTTTCTATCGGCAAGGATGGGGACGCGTTTCGAATGACGATGCACTTTTTAAGCTTGGCGTCGAAGCGGCGGAGCGCGTCCGGACGCTTGATCCGGACTTTCGCACCGACGACCCGGGCCTTCAGCTCAAAACGCCGGTCGAGCTTCGGACCGAACTCGAAGAAGGGCTAGCCGTAACGGCGGACGACTTCAACCCGCTTCGTGTCTTTCGCGAACGCAAATAAAACGACGAATGGCAAAGCTCAAAGAACGCGAACTTGAAACGCCGGTTTCGCCGGATGAAGATACGGTCGAAATACCGGTGTCGAACGACCTGCCGGCGGTCCGCGAAGCCCTTGCGGCCAAACAACTCGCCCGCGGGCGTGCACTTCGTACATATGTTTACCTGCCGCTGATCTTCCTGACGGTCGCGTTGCTCGGCGGCCTGCGGCTAAGCGGAACCGACGGCTCGCTAATATTCGTCCGTCCGGCACTCATCTGCCTGATCTTCGCCGCGATCCTTGTCCTGCTCTTCTTTCGAGCCGGGATGCTGCGGCTTGAAGGCTGGTTCAGCGAACAGATGACCGGCACGCAAACGGTCGCGAACGGGCTCGTGCTCGCCTCGCTTTTCGCGGCGGCGACGCAGATATTCAACTCGCTGATCCCCGAACAGGGCTTGCCGTTTTGGATCATCAGCTTCTGCTTTCTATGGGTTCTTTGGAACAATCTTTTTGCCGAGTTTGACCCAAAGCGGCTCTTGAAGAGCCTCGGTGCGATGTTTGGCCTCGCATTTGTCACCAAGTATATGGTGCTTGCGAATCTGACCGCTCCGGGCGGGCGAAGTTGGTTGCGGTCGTTGATCGAGAACCCGGCACAGGAAGCCGCAACCTGGCTGCTCGACCTGCCTCGATTTTCAGCCGGTACCGGTTACATTCAGTTTTTCGCCGTACTTATGTTTCTGCTGGGGCTATTTCTAACGCCTTCAGCCACAAGTAAAGACCGATGAAGTATCTTGCATTCATTCTTGTATTTTTCTTTGCATTCACGGCAGTTAATGCCCAGTCGCCCTCGCGGACGCTCAAAAATGCCGAAAAAGCACTCGGCGGCTCAAAAGAGCTTAAAAGATTGACGTCTTGGCAGCTTTCGGGGACGATCCGCCGCGTGCAGGACGGGGCCACCGGCCGTTTTGTTATGCAGGCCGCAAAGCCGAACCTTTACAATCTTTCGTACGACCTCAACGGCTTTGAATACGAATGGGGCTACAACGGCCGCTCGGGTTGGTCGCGTGATTCGCGTGAAGGGCTTCGGACGCTGACCGGCGATGAGAGTATCGACTTCCAGGCCGAGGCGAACTACCGTGCAAACTTTTGGCTCAACGCGAAACAGCAGCGTTCGAAGATAGTTTCGGCCGGGCCTTCGGCGGTGAACATCTCGACCGCGAAAGGGTCCGGGATCAAGATCGCCTTCGACCCCGCGACCGGGCTTCGGCTCCGCGAGGAATACTTGATCGGCGAAACCCAGCGGACCTTCGAATACGCTGGCCACGAAAAGGCCGGGGCCGTGATGCTTCCCCGCTCGATCAAGATGCAGATCGGCGACGAGACGTTCGAACTTGCGGTCGAGGACGCTGCGGTAAACCGGCAGATCGCGAAGGCAGAGTTCGATTTTCCGCAGGCGTCGGGCGAGCCGCTCCCGGACATCCCGGCACTGCTTGCCGAGCTTCAGGCCAATGAGGATAAGGTCGAGAACATCCTCGACACTTATTCCTATGTTCAGAAAAGCATCCGCCGCGAACTCGGCAAGGACGGCATTCTCCGCGAGGTCGGTTCGGAGACCTACCAGCTTTCGTTCTACAAGGGTAATCGCATCCGGCGGCTGATCGAAAAGAACGGCAAGCCGCTTTCGGAAAAGGACCAGCGTGACGAGGACCGCGAGGTCGAGAAGCGGGTCGAAGAGATCGAGAAAGAGATCGCCAAGCAGGAGCGTCGGTCAAACTCCGGCCCGCCTTCAGAGAACGGCCAGCGGGTTTCTATCGCCGAGGTGCTGCGGGCTTCGCGGCTCGTCAATCCGCGTCGCGAGCGGTTCCGCGGCCGTGATGTGATCGTTTTCGACTTCGAGCCGAACCCGAATTTTGACTACAAGAACGCCAAGAGCATGTTGAAGTTTTTTGGGAAAACGGCCGGCGTGATGTGGATAGATGAAAAAGACAAACAGGTCGCAAGGCTTGAGGCGTTTCTCGCCGATAGCTTCAAGATCGGCGGCGGTTTACTTGCGAAGCTGAGAAAAGGAGCGTCGTTCACGCTAGAGCAGGAACGCGTCAACAACGAGATCTGGCTGCCCTCGGTCGCTGATATTAACCTCTCGGTACGCGTTCTATTGGTCCGCGGCGTCAATGTGAATCAGGTCGTGCGGTCTTATGATTATCAGAAGTTCGAGACCGAGGTGAAGGACGCTCGTGTCGGCACTGAGAATTAGCGGTTGATGCGGAGCGTCAGGCTTTCGCCGTTCCGCTTGACACTGATCGTGCGGATCTCTGAGCCCGAAGCAAATCGCGTTTCGGGCTCGATCTTTTTGCCGTCAAGCGATTCGACCACATCTCCCACACGAACGCCGGCCCGGGCCGCGGCTCCCGATGCTTCGGCATTACTGACCAGAAATCCATCCGCCTGAAAATTGCCCTTAAGTCCCATCAGCGAGAGCACCTCGCTCGAATCGACCTGTCCGCCGCCCTCAAACCCTGGAGGACGCATATCAGGCACCGAAACATTTGAGTTCACCGGCCGATCCGGATTTGAAGTAACCGGGCTGCCGGCTCGATCGACCGAACCGCCGTCATTGATCTGCGCAGGCGTTTGAGGCCGCCGTTCGGGCCGTCTTTGCGGCGAAGCAACGCGCTCGGTGACAAGGTCATTCGGAGCGGGAGTATCTTCATTCACGGTCGAGGCAACCTCGGTCGGTTCGGGAAGTTGGACCGATGGTTCAGGTACACGATTCGACGCGGGAGCCGGAGTTGAAGCCTCCGCGATCGGCGGCACATCCGTCACATCAGCCGAGCTCAGGACACCAAGATAAAGCACCGCGCCAAGGGCGACCAGAAAGACCGCCGCAAATGCCGGGACAAATATCCGCCAGCCCGAACCGGACGGCTGCTTGCGGGCTGCTATCCGGCCGCGGACCTTGTGGTTAAAATCCGTCGGAGCAGCGGCCCTTGGCATCGCACCGAGAGCCTCGGCAACGTGCCGGTCTTCCGCATTCAGTTCTTCAAGTTCGTTGGTCATTTCAACCCCAAGATCTCTTTGTCGAGCTTTTCTCTCAGCATTCCTCGCGCCCGGTTTATCCGTGATTTCGTCGTTCCAAGCTCGATCTCAAGCACCTGCGATATCTCGTCGTAGCTCATTTCCTCGATATCCCGCAGGATTATCGGGACGCGATACTTCTCGGGCAGCGTCGCGATCGCCTTGGCAATGGCGGCCGAGCGTTGGTCGTCGTCGAAGCTCGCGTCCTGCAGCCGCCGGCCGTCGGCGGGCTGATACTCGGCCGTGTCGCTCGCGTCGTCCGTAAAAAGCCCCGTCAGCGAAAACAACCGCCGCCGTTTGCGTTTCCGAAGCTCCGAGATCGCAAGGTTGCTTGCGATCCGGTACAAATAAGTCGAAAACGCATAGCCCGCATGGTAACGGTCAAGGGCAAAGTAAAGCCTCACGAACGTTTCCTGAGCAAGATCGACGGCCTCTTCATAGTCGTTCAAAAATCGATACAGGAAGTTCGTTATCGGGTTGCGATAACGGTCCATCAATTCGCCGAACGCGGCCTCATCGCCGCCGGCGGCCGCTGCCGCAAGCTCATGATCGGACAACGCAGCGGCAGTTTGACCGCCGCTCCGAGCCTTGTCCATATCACGTTCGACCGATGCCATACGTTCATCGTTTGTACACCATTCGCCCCGTGCCGGACAAAAGCCGTCCTGCGTTCTCCTACACGCACGACGGCCCGAAAAGTTGCATTTTGTTAACGTCAGTCAACCGGCGAGACGACCGCTACGATGAAATACTCGCGTTTTGGCCGGGCGAGTGTAAAACTCCCGAGAACTGCCGGAACACCGGCCCGAAGCTCCGAACGCGATGATGCGAATGAAGCGACGTCGTATGCATACGGGGCGTCGCCCTCCGCGCCGGGCTTTGCGAGCGACATCGGCATACGGAGCGAGAATCGCGAAGCCTGAAGAATATACCGAGGGCTCGCGGAGCCGACGCCTTCAGCGTCGACCTTCCCGATCCGCCAATCGAGCGAGGCCACCGGGGCTGACTCGTTCGTCTCGATAAACCCGCGGCCTTCGACAATGCTGCCGGCGGCCGCCCGTGCGATGAAGTCCGCCGCGATCCCAACCCGCTCCGTTCGGCCGTATGTTTTACGTATCGCCTCAGAAATATCCTTAAGTTCGGTGGGGATCGAGGTGCCGGCCGTGGCTTCGGACGCGACAAGGTAAATGCGGACATCGACCGCACCGGGCGGCAACTCCGCCGGCTGTTGGCCGCGGACGGTGATCAGGGTGGAAAGAAGAAGTAATGAAAGTGAGAGAACTAAACGAAGGGCTATCGTAACTTTGGTCATAAACAATTCACTCCTGCAAAGCGTTGTGGGAAAGTCACCCGATCACACGCCCGCAGGAGCGAAAAGTTTCAAGTTGTGTTGAGCCTAGCCGACGAGGAACATTCCTTCATCCACCTTCTGGCCGAACGTGATGGTCCCGATGGTCGCTTCTTCTACCTCGCGGTCATCCGCCCAAAGCACCGTCCGATAGGGAACCAGTGTACCCTGTGCAAACCGGTAGTCATAGAACTTGCGCTTGTACTTTACTCCAAGCTCCTCGTACTCGAGCTGCATCACGCGGAAGGTCCGAACACTGATGTAGAAGCGGGTCTTGCGATCCTTTTTGTCCGTCACGTCAAGAACGAAATACTCGACACCAAGCTGCTTTTCCCTGCCGACGAGTTCGATCTTCGATTCGTTCTCCTTGTAACGAAGCAGCGCGTCGATGCCGCGGAACATCGATTGCTCAAAGGAACGGGCCGCCTCGTCCTGCGGTGTGAAGACCGTGTCGTTGAAGACGCCGAAAATGCGCTCGTCAACGTGCATTAGCGAGTAACGCGTCGCCGGAAGCTCCTGTTCCCAGCGGACCTTGTCTTTGGCAGAGTTTTCCCCGCGAATTATCCAACGCTGGTAGTTCGAGCTGTCCATCGAGCCGGCCGCGTTCCGCATCCGAACCTTACCGCGCTCAAAGGTCGTCCGCCGGATCTGGTCGAGGGTCTGCCGGCCGCCGCCGAGGCCGTAAATGATAATGGTCGATTCCGCCACCTGCTCGGCGTTCAGCTCTTGCGTGCCGCCGCGTTGCGGGGTCGGCGTCGCTGCAGGGCTCGGCGAGGGCGTTGGTGTCGGATCTTGCCCGTGAACCGGCCCGGTGACAATAGCGACTCCGAGCAGCAAAAGGACAAGGCTGAAAAAATGGCTTTTTCCTAAGGTTCTCTTAAGCTTCATTTGAGACAAAAATAAAAGCGGATTGTAACATACGCCGCCGAAATTTTCGGCATCGGGACGCTTTTTGCGCACCATTCCTTGATGAAATCGAGGGCCGAAGGGATGCACACTGCTTCGATTTGACTCTGAATTCATGAACCTCGCAAAATAGCCGAATATGCCGCACGTCGCCCTTTATGAGCCCGAAATACCGCCAAATACCGGCAATATCGCACGGCTTTGCGCCGCTACGGGCACACCATTGCACATCGTAGGCGTTACGGGCTTCAGGATGGACGACCGGACGCTCAAGCGTGCCGGGCTTGATTATTGGGACCACGTCGACCTTCACAGGCACATTGCTCTCGGCGACCTGCAGACAGCACTCCCGCGTTCGAGGTTCGTTTACCTTACGACCAAAACCGAACGGCCTTATACGGATTGGGAATTTGCTGAAAGCGACTGCCTCGTCTTCGGGCCGGAAACCCGCGGCCTGCCCGAAAGCATCCTGAAAGACAACGCCGAAAGATGCTTGACCATACCAATGGCGAACCCGGCGGTCCGAAGCCTAAACCTCGCGACCTCGGTCGGGATCGTGCTCTTTGAAGCCCTCCGCCAACTCCGCCGCACTTAATGACCTCAAACGCCGCCGGCCAAGATGCCGGGCATCCTTTCCAGTCGCAATTTCGTCTCATTTATGACGTCCACTATGCGATGTCATAGGGCGGCGCGAACCCAGAAAGGGGAGGATATAGATCATGAAAGTATTTAATAAATTGGCACTAATGTTTGTCTTCGTGGCAAGCTCTGCCGTGGTTGGCGTCAATGCTCAAACGATCACGGGGGAGGTTTCCAATGTTGTTCTCGAAAAAGAGGTCCAGAGCAAGATCCTTCGATTGCCGTATTACGAGGTTTTCGATTTCATATCGTTCCGAATTGAGGGCGATACGGTGATTCTTGACGGCAAGGTTCGAAATGCGACCAACCGCGGCTCGGCCGAAGCGGCCGTAAAGCGGATCGCAGGCGTCGAGAAAGTACAGAATAATATCGAACTTTTGAACGTTGGCGGTTTTGACGACCGCATTCGTCGAAGCCTTCTGACATCGTTCTCGCGAACGGGTTCCCTGTCGCGATACCTTTGGCCGGTGAATCCGTCGGTTAGGCTGATCGTCGATCGCGGTCACGTAACGCTTGAGGGTTATGTTGCGAACGAGGGCGACCTGAACCTTGCCAATATTGCGGCAAGAACGGTTCCGGGAGTCTTCAGCGTAACGAACAACTTGAAGGTTGACAGCAAGCGGGCTGGGTAGTCGGCCCGTGTTCCTCCAAGGAGGCCGGTGGGTTTTCGGACCCGCCGGCCTTTTTGCTGTGTTGCCTTTTCGTGTTCAATCGGTCATTATTTTCGTTTGCCTTCAGGCAGGGGAATACGACAATGATCGCAGCAGACAAGATCAGGAACATCGCCATCATCGCCCACGTTGACCACGGAAAGACGACGCTCGTCGATTCGATGCTCAAACAATCCGGTACCTTCCGCGAGAACGAGGAGGTCGCCGACCGCGTGATGGACTCGATGGACCTCGAACGCGAACGCGGCATCACCATCATGGCCAAGAACACCTCGGTCCGCTATGGCGATTTCAAGATCAATATCGTCGATACGCCGGGCCACGCCGATTTCGGCGGTGAGGTCGAGCGGGTGCTCAAGATGGTCGATGGCATTGTTCTGCTCGTCGATGCCGCCGAGGGCTGTCTTCCGCAGACGCGGTTCGTTCTTCGGAAAGCGCTCGAACTGAAGCTTCCCTGCATCGCTCTGGTCAACAAGATCGACCGTCAGGATGCCCGGCCCGAAGAGGTCGTCAATGAGATATACGATCTTTTTATCGACCTCGGTGCCAACGACGAACAGATCGAATTCCCGATCCTTTATTCGATCTCCCGCGACGGCATCGCGAAAAAGGAACTGGCAGACGAAAGCAAGAGCCTTAAGCCGCTTTTCGACCAGATAATCGAAACGATCCCGGCACCAAAGGCTCTCCGCGACGATAGCCTTCAGCTCCTCGTCGCAAATATCGACTACAACCCCTTCGTCGGCCGGCTCGCGATCGGCCGGATCTTCTCCGGCGAGATCGCCAAGAACCAGGAAGTGATCGTTGCAAAACGCGACGGCTCGACCCAGAAAACAAGGGTGAAAGAGCTTTTCGTTTTCGAGGGGCTTGACCGCTCGACGACCGATGAGGCCGGTGTCGGCGAGATCGTCGCTCTTGCCGGATTTGATGACGTCGAGATCGGCGAGACGATCACGACCGTCGATAATCCAAAGCCGCTGCCGGTCATCGCCGTTGACGAACCGACCATCTCGATGATCTTCGGCGTAAACACCTCGCCGTTCTCCGGCATTGACGGCAAGTTCGTTACCTCTCGCCAGATCAAGGACCGGCTCGAGAAGGAATTGCTCGGCAACGTCGCCCTTCGCGTAACGCAGACGGAAGCTGCGGAACAGTTCAAGGTATCCGGCCGCGGCGAACTTCAGCTCGCCATCCTGATCGAAATGATGCGACGCGAAGGCTATGAGCTGCAGGTCTCAAAGCCCGAGGTCATCACGAAAAAGGACGAAACGACTGGCGAAACGCTGGAGCCCTTTGAGCAGGTCGTCATCGACGTACCCGAAGAATTCATCGGCGTCGTGACGGAAGCACTCGGCCGCCGCAAAGGCCAGATGACCAAAATGATCAACAACGGCTCGGGCCGAGTACGGCTGGAATATGAGATCCCGTCGCGCGGGCTGATCGGTTTCCGCGGCGAATTCCTTACCGAGACCAAGGGAACGGGCCTGCTCAACACGATCTTTCTCCGTTTTGATAAATGGCAGGGCACGATGAAGTCGCGCTCGACCGGTTCGCTCGTCGCCGACCGAATGGGCGAATCGACAACCTATTCGCTATACAATCTTCAGGAACGCGGGACCCTCTTCATCAAGCCCGGCGTAAAGGTCTATGAAGGAATGATCGTCGGCGAAAACGCACGGGCCGTTGACCTTGACGTAAACGCCATCAAAGAAAAGAAGCTGACGAACATGCGGACCACCTCGGCCGATGAAGCTATGCGCCTCGTCCCGGTCCGCGAAATGTCGCTTGAACGTGCTCTTGAATTCATCGCGGACGACGAACTTATCGAGGTCACGCCAAAGGCGATCCGGCTCCGCAAACGAGTTCTTAAATCTAACGAAAGGCCGAAGAAATCGTAGGCTCGCCTTGCGTTCGATTCATCATCGAAGAGTCCGTCTTAATTGGTCGATGTCGCGTCACAGCTCCGCTAGGAGCGTGATGTTTATAGTTGCGAGCGAACACAACACAAGCTCCGTAGGAGCGGTAAATTGTTAATATTCGATGTTGTGTGCCGCCCCTAGCGGGGCTTTGCGTTTGGGTCAGGACATCCGATTCTACAAATATCCGGCTCCTACGGCGCCCGCTAAGATTCCGATCCCCCCCATTTCCAGCCATCCGAACTTTCATTAATTTGGTTCAATTCCTAATGCATTTGACAACCAATGCCATCCGTATTATTTTACCTATTGGTTACTTAACCCATTGCTTAAATACAAAGGAGATACCAAATGGCACGATTAGATCCATACCTGAATTTTGCGGGAAACACGGAAGAGGCGTTCGAGTTTTACCGTTCTGTCTTCGGCGGCGAGTTTACGGCCGTAATGCGATTCGGCGAGATGCCGGGCTGCGATGAAATGGAGCTCAGCGAAGAGGACAAGGGAAAGATAATGCACATTTCGCTTCCCGTCGGAAACGCGATCCTGATGGCGACCGATTCGCTCGAATCGATGGGCCAAAAGCTCGACGTCGGGAACAACTCTCACCTCAGCTTCTCCCCCGATAGCCGCGAGGAGGCAGACCGCGTATTCGCAGCACTTGCCGATGGTGGAAAGGTGCATATGCCGCTGCAGGATATGTTCTGGGGCGACTATTGGGGTTCGCTGACGGACCGCTTTGGTACAAATTGGATGGTAAATTTCGCCGAGGCGAAATAGCACTGAAAGGGAGATAAATACAATGACGGAAAGAAATGTAGAGATCGTCGGAAAGGTCAACGACGCCTTTTCGAATAACGATACCGAGGGCTTCCTCGCTTATTGCGCAGATGACGTCACGTGGACGATGGCCGGCGACCGGACCGTGACCGGAAAAGACGCGATCCGTGCCTTCATGGGCGAAATGCAATGCCCCGAACCGCCGGTTTTTACGGTCGATGAGATGATCGCGGCGGGCGAGTCGGTGGCATGTTACGGTGCCATGTCGATGACCGACGGCGACGGCAAACAAAGTTCATGGACCTATTGTGATATCTACCGCTTTCGCGACGGCATGATCGCCGAGCTTCGATCGTTTGTCGTGATGGACAAGAAGGAGGAAACGGCCACTGAAGCCTCAGCCTGACGCGGCCCCGGCTAAGCCTGCAGATCCCCCAAAACAACGATGCAAAAAGAAACAGACAGGCTCAGCAG
>ERZ1066135.393-NODE-393-length-25679-cov-8.230097_pt1 | contig 25679 bp, 13 predicted proteins | sample MGYA00382782_ERZ1066135 | MGnify/ENA primary metagenome ERZ1066135 (study PRJEB33369, sample SAMEA5778365) | biofilm metagenome | biome: Industrial cooling water; feature: Water cooling tower basin; material: Biofilm | place: United Arab Emirates | collected... | reverse complement strand
CCCCTTCATAACCGGCGTAGCCGTTGCGGTTGCCGACTGAGGGCGAGGTGAGCACGCCGCGGCCGAGCGCCTGATGCGAGCTGCCCACGAGCGTCTCGTCGGCCGCGTCGACGACGCCATCAAGGTCGAGGTCGCCCCGAACGTCATAGAGCGGCGCGTTCTTCCAGGTGGTGACCTGGGCATCGTCGGTCGAGTCGCAATCGCCATCGGAGTCTGTGTCTCCGGCGGGCAGCCCGAACGGCACCCCGTAGGCCGAGTACTTGACCCACTCGACCATCGTCGCGCCGCCGGATCCGTCGGGCTCGACGAGCCCCACCAGGTCCGCCCGCCAGTTCTGTAGGTAGTAGACGCGCTCCTCGAGCGTGCCGTCGGCCGCGCCGGTCCAGCCGTTGGTCATGTCGCGGTCGCGCAGCACGACCGAGTCGATGTAGGAGCTGCCGCCGAAGCCGCCGTCGCCAGCCCAGTGATAGAGGAATCGCTCCTTGGGGTTGGCATCGCTGCCGCGGTACGTGGCCACTTGCCGCCAACGCTCGTCGTACGCCGTGTGGAACTTCAGATCGCTTCCGTCAACGTCGCCATCGGCGTCTGTGTCCTGCTGGCGCGTGACGAGGTAGCCCAGGCCGTTGTACCAGTATTCGCTGACCAGGGCGTTCGACTGGTTTTTCACCTTGCGCAGCCGGTAGAAGGCATCCCATTCATACTTGTAGACGCCGTCGTCGGTCATGTTGCCAGCCGCGTCGTACGTGAGACTGAATTCCGCCGGGCTCGACGTGTTCGTGTCCCGCGTGAGCAGCTCGTTGACCGCGTTGTGCGTGCGCGTGTCGTCTAGCTCGCCCGCGTCGAGATAATCCGCGTCGCCGTTCAGGTCGACCTTGTCGCGGTTCCAGTTGCCGGTCTGGTTCAGCGTCCACTGCTGGCGACGTGTGCGAGTGCCGATCGATCCACTCGAGAGCGTCCCTTCGTCGGCATCGATCAGACGGTTCAGGTCGTCGTTCGCGTAGGCCACGTCGTGGCCCGTGTGCACCGCGTCGTCCTGGCTCGTGATGTTCGAGTTGCGGTCGTAGCCGAGAGTAACCTTGTAGATGTCGCGATTGGTCGCGAGGTCACGGGTCCAGCTGCTGATCAACGTGCGGTTGAAGCGATCGAGCCGACCGAACGTCGTCCCCGAGCCGTTGTAGGCCTTCGAGAAGATCCCGACCTCGCTCAGTTCCGTGCGCACGACTTGCCCGGCCCCATTGTATTGGTAGCCGGCGAGATCGGTGTCCTCGGCGTCCCGAACCGTCGTGACCCGGCTGTACTTGTCGTCGTGCGAGGCCGTGCCGGTGCGGTAGTGGAACTTGAACACCTCCCCGCCCGGCAGCGTCGTCTGGGTGCGCCGCAGGGTGTTCCGGCCCCCGGTGGCCTTGGCGTAGGCATAGGCGACCTCCCAGTACCCGCTGCCGCCCACGGTCGAGTCGAGGTCCTGGCGGAAGTTCGTCAGGTTGCCCCAGCCGCACTGCTGCTACCCCAAGCTCGCGGGGGTCGGCAGGCGATGGCGGTGGTCTCGGAGGCTACGCCAACTCGGAAACAACTGCGTTGAGCGCCACAGAGAGGTCGAGGGCGCGCCTAAGCAAGAGGAACCGTGTCACTCCTTACACAGGCTACTTTCGCCCGCTATCCGACGTCCATGCCCACCAGCGTCACGGTTTCATGGCAAACACTTCCTTCAGGTCCGTTCCGGCGAACTGACGCAAAGTACCACTGAACGGCTCAAGCACCAACAGCCCCCCATAACATCCACTCGCCGGCACGTATCCACCGTAGACCACACACTGCTCGTCAGTTCCACGGACTCCGAGCTTTGCGCCGGCAACCGACGAGTATAGCCCGACCTCATATCCATCGTTATCTGCCATGAATTCATGTGCGCCGATAGCGATCACCTCCGAAGGCCTGCCATCTACACCGCAGAGCGCTACGACTGAGCTCCCGAAACCATCAACTCGAGTGCCACGCCACGGCGACTCAATAGCCCAAATCTTGCTTCCGTCGAGACCGGAGAGTATCCAAACATACTTGCTGGTAGCGGCCGCGGCGTAGTCTTCCTCTCCGTCGTCGTTGACATCCCCGATCGAAGCTAGGCATCCACCGAAGCCATCTTCGGCGGCGCTACCCTTTTGAGCCCAAATCAATCGGAATTGTGAGTCGAATGCTAGTACGGCCCCCCGCCCACCGTCAATAGCAGGCGCAGCGACCACCAACCTCCGTCCCGAAGACCGCCCTAAATTGCCGACGACGACTTGCGCACCGAATGCCGCACCGGCCGCGTTGAACTCCCCAGGCAATGCCAGTCGCTCAACCTCAAGTGCTTTGTCAATCGACACAAGCGAAACGTAGCCAGCACGCTGCGGATTGGCGTTTAGGTCTCCTGGGGCTCCGACCAACAGCCAGCGACCCGATCCGCGCTGATCTGCGCCAAAATACGCCATTGACGCGCCGAATCTATCGCCCGCATCAGGTCTGTTAGCTATCGTCCGCTGCGCCAGAGAGCTAGCTGTATAAAGTTCCACGCGAGCGGTGCACTCGCAATGGTCCTGTACAGTGTGTACGCTCGTCCCGATGACGCGGGAGACTCTCGTTCGATGCCGCGTCCCGCCTGTGTAGGCAACGACGAAGTCGACGCCCGAGTCCGAACTCGCGCGACCAACACACAGTGCGCTAGTTGGTGAGCATGGCACATGATGTGTTATAGTCTTGATCACATCTCCATTCTTGGCGGACCTCGTGGACACCGTAACAGTCCCCCCGTCAACTAGGAGCGGATCTGGCGCAACAGCGCACGTCACGAAGTCGGCAAGACCGTCGCCGTTCAAGTCGCCAAGAGTCGCGATTACCGGAGGGCGCGCACGTGACTGCTCACCAACCGCGCGCACAGCGTGCGGGCCAATTGACGCCAGAGCCGTCGCCGATAAACCTGCAACCGCCTTCAAAATTACGTCCACAACGCTCACCTTTCAGTCAAGATTGTTTTCGGAGAGTTTTCGGCTTCTCTGCTGTTCATCGCTCGACGCTCCGCAGTGTCCGCAGTGCAACGTTAGCGTTGCGGAGAGCGACGGGGCGGCGGGCGAGAATGGCTTCGCCGTCCAGGAGAGGCTGGTGTGGTCACCGCATCCCGCCATCAAACTGACGTCCTTGGTTGACTCCGATTGGCCGACGTCTGGGAGGTAGCCGGGGGGGCCCGACCAAGTAGGGCCTGGATTGGGTTCGTTGGGGGAGTGCCCGCAGTGGTCGTTTCCGTGCCACAGTTGGCACCAACTTGTGTCTGTAGGGTAGTACTTCGGATTGGCGCCTCGCCAGCCATCCGGGCTGCTAACCCCGTCGAACAATTCAAGCTTTAGCCGAATCTTGCCTCGCGCCGTGCAAGGGATGCTTCCGTGGAGGTCACAACCGCCTGGCGTCGTCGTGATTGCGCCGTTCGCGGCATCCACAGTGGGGTTTCCCGAAGTAGTCGCGATAGTGAGCCTCCAGGGGGTACCCTGAATTGTCATTATTGGTGATGTGACCGCGAGTGCCGGCGTACATTCCTCGCTTCGTAGACCGGTGCTGTCCCTACGCAATATGGGGCTCGATCTTGAGAGCCAGAGCATGCTGAGGCCGTCCACGTACCCCACCGGATCCCGTCTCAACCACCGCCCAAGCACCGAATCGAGCACTCGATTTCTCACATGCCATTTGGCGCTGAGCTTGGCGTCGCCCTCATAACCGGCGTAGCCCTTGCGGTTGCCAATTGAGGTCGAGGTGAGCACGCCGCGGCCGAGCGACTGAGTCGTTGCCGTGTCACTTCCGTTGACGACCCCGTCGAGGTTCACGTCGCCGCGCACGTCGTATGAGCCCCACCCAGCGATCACTGTGTCGTCCGCCGAGTCGTAATCGCCATCGGAGTCGGCGTCGTTGGCCGGCATGCCGAACGGCACGCCATAGGCCGAGTACTTGACCCACTCGACCATGGTGGAGCCGCCAGCGTTGTCAGGCTCGACGAGCGCCACCACGTCGGCGCGCCAGTTCTGCAGGTAGTAGACGCGCTCCTCAAGCGTGCCGTCGGCCGCACCGGTCCATCCGTTGGTCATGTCGCGATCACGCAACACGACCGAATCGATGTAGGAGCTGCCGCCGAAGCCGCCGTCGCCCGCCCAGTGATAAAGGAAGCGCTCCTTGGGATTGGCGTCACTGCCGCGGTACGTGGCCACTTGCCGCCAACGCTCGTCGTACGCCGTATGGAACTTCTGATCGCTGCCGTCGACATCGCCGTCGACGTCCGTGTCCTGGTGGCGCGTGACCAGGTAGCCAAGGCCGTTGTACCAGTACTCGCTGACCAGCGCGTTCGACTGATTCTTCACCTTGCGCAGGCGGTAGAAGGCATCCCACTCATATTTGTAGACGCCGTCGTCCGTCATGTTGCCGGCCGCGTCGTACGTGAGACTGAACTCCGCCGGGCTCGACGTGTTCGTGTCGCGCGTGAGCAGCTCGTTGACCGCGTTGTGCGTGCGCGTGTCGTCGAGCTCGCCCGTATCGAGATAATCGGCGTCGCCGTTCAGGTCGACCTTGTCCCGGTTCCAGTTGCCCGTTTGGTTGAGGGTCCACTGCTGGCGGCGCGTGCGCGTACCGATCGATCCGCCTGAGAGCGTGCCCTCGTCGGCATCGATCAGCCGGTTCAGGTCGTCGTTCGCGTAGGCCACGTCGTGGCCCGTGTGCACCGCGTCGTCCTGGCTAGTGATGTTCGAGTTCCGGTCGTACCCGAGGGTGACCTTGTAGATGTCGCGGTTCGTCGGGGTCATGTCGCGCGTCCAACTGCTGATCAACGTGCGGTTGAAGCGATCGAGCCGGCCAAACGTCGTCCCCGAGCCGTTGTACGACTTCGAGAAGATCCCGACATCGCTGAGTTCCGTGCGCACGACTTGGCCCGCCCCATTGTATTGGTATCCGGCGAGATCGGTGTCCTCGGCGTCCCGAACCGTCGTCACCCGACTGTACTTGTCGTCGTTCGAGGCCGTGCCGGTGCGGTAGTGGAACTTGAACACCTCCCCGCCGGGCAGGGTCGTCTGAGTGCGCCGAAGGGTGTTCCGGCCGCCCGTGGCCTTGGCGTAGGCATAGGCCACCTCCCAGTAGCCGCTGCCGCCCACCGTGGAGTCGAGGTCCTGGCGGAAGTTGGTGAGGTTGCCCCAGGGCACTCCTGCTCCCGCAATCTCGCGGGGGTTGGGAGGCGATGGCCGTGGTCCCGAAGGCTACGCCAACTCGGAAACAATTGCGTTGAGCGCCACAGGATTCCTAGTTGGCGGGTGAGCCAAGAATGTAGCCTGTCTCGATCAATGACCGAGCCCCTTCGGCAACGATCGTGCAACGCGTACCAGACACCACCTCTGTGGCGCCGCGCCGAAGCTCTCGGACAAGACGGCGGTACATCGACTTCAGAGCGATGGCCGGACGTTCGTTGGTGGCGGTTGTTGGATTCCAGAAGGACGGAAAGTACGCTACTAGCCCCTCCGACACGAACCGACAACCGTCGTCACGCTGCTTTCGCACGGAGAGAAGAAGGTCGATCGTTGGACCTCCTTGGCGCTGGCTTACGAAGAACCGCCTGGACCCGCCGTGCTCCACGTGATCCAGCACAAGCGGCGAGACCTGCCATGCGGAGGAGACCACGAAGAAGAGTCGCGTCGCGGCGCGATCTTCGCGAAAGCGCTCCATTGAGGTGATCTCCGTCGCATGCGGCGTATCCCGAGGCAGGCCCGACACCATGCGGCAACCAGCGTTGAGAATGAGCCCCACGAGCCGCTCTTCATCGGATTCCGCCATGAAAGCTGAGGTTTCGGGCATGTCAATCTAGTCCGTGCGTTTCGAACTCGACATTGAGTCGGCGATACTCGGCCTCGCGCTCGCGATTGCGCTTCGATCCCGGACGTCTTTCAGCTTCAAAGACCTTTCTTGTCCTGCCATTCGGGTCGACAATCTGCACGTCTGGCTGCCGGTTGGACGCCACCCCTTGAACGCGGCGTTCGCGCAGCACCGTTTCATCAGGTCCAGCCTCACCTTGAGCTTTCTTAAAAAGCTCGTCTACCTTCGCTTGGTGGTCGGGCTTGCCTTTCGCTCCGTTCGGATTGGGACAAGAATTGTGCACCAGCGCACCAGCGGTTCCGGCTCGATAACTGTGCGCCCCGGCGACTTCGCAGTTGAACACTTGGGACTGCTTCCCAGTGCCTACGACCTGCGCGACTCTTGTGGATCCACTCGCTACGTCTAGTTCTTCGCCACGCACCAACGCCACGGCCGGCACCCACGCACGCCGCGTGTTCGACCAGAACGGGTGGTCGCCAGTGGCCTCGATCGAGGACCCGTCGTCGAGCGTAACCCGGAGAGTGGGAGCATCATCGGTAACGAACAACCCGGTTACTGGGCGCGCGCCGACAGTTCCGAGATCCAACTGTCCGCTATAGGCCCAGGTGCGCGCGACGACACCAGGACCGTCCACGCCCATCTCGGCCAACTCTAGCCAGATGGCTCCATCGCCCGTAACCCGCTCGCTCCACCACGACTCCGACCGGAGGAGCTGTACGCGCACCGGAGTGCCGTGCTCGTTGGTGAGCTGCACCTCCCCGCACATCAACGAGTCGTTCTCGTCCGCGATGCCGAGCTCGCGTCGGATTGACGCGTCGGAGACTTCCTCGGCCTCGACACAAGCAACGAGAGTCCCGAGCTCTAACTGCTCGATCGGCACGAACCCGCCGCATGCAACCATGACAAGAGTGCCGGACGCGAAACACCCGTTGGGGCACGCGCCCGTTAGCTTGTTCCAACCAGCTCGCGCGGCATCGGCGGCCTCCTCAGCTGCTTTGGCGGCGCGATCCTTGATCTTCTTCATGAGCGCCAGGATGTCGTCCAGCTTGGCGAGGATGGCCACAGCCCCTCCCAACGCCACGACTGCCGATCCAGCCGCCATTGCGCGCTCGAACCACGTCAGGTCTGCGAGTACCTTGAATCCAGAGGAAATCCATCCGGTGATGTTGTAGCCAGTCGCGGCTTCGAGCGCGTCGATGATGAGCCCCAGCGGCGGCAGGACCTCTTTCATCAACTCGACCGCCAAGTCGGCGTTGTTCTTGACGAACTCCGTGATCGACTGCAGCGCGTCCCCGATGCCGCTCATCCCGGTCGGGTCAAACATCGTGACCGGGTTGGCAGCGACGTAAGCAACCGGGTTGACGCCGTCAGCCAGACCCAGCGGGTCTTCTTGCAGGAACGTCCCATTGGCGGGGTCGTACGTGCGCGCCCGGTAGTGGTACAGACCGGTCTCCGCGTCGAACTCGCGACCCGTGAACATGAACCTGTTCCCCGACGGCGCGGCGCTGACGACCTGCCCAGTGCGGTCCATGATCGTGGGCGCGCCGTAGGAGTCGTAGCGGTAGCTCTCGACGATCGTGCCCGTCGGGAGCGTCAAGTGCATGACGCTGCCCTGATGGTTCTTGTGGAAGTAGAGGTCGACGTAGTCGGCCGTACTGCCGTCCTGGTCGAGGTCGGCAGTGTCCAGACGACGCGACATGACGACGTCGTCGATGCCGCTCATGTAGAAGTTGGAGGCGACCAGCGTGCTTGCGCCGCCGCCGATCGACTGGTGCTCCTCGACCACCCACGGTCCGGCGTTCACGAAGCTCGTGGTCGTGGCGCCGACCGTCTTGGACGCGCGCCGCCCGAGGGCGTCGTACTTGTAGGTTGCGACCGTCGCCCCCGAGTCCTGAACTCGCGCGAGGTTGTCGGTGGAGTCGTACTCGAAGGAGCGAGCGCCAAACGCCGTCACGTTGCCGTCGACGTTCATCGTGCGCGTGACGCCGCCGATCGACGAGTAGTGGTGCCGCGTCGGATGCGTCACGTAGTTCGTGGCGACCGGCGCTCCTTGGAACGGCGTTCTCGTCACCGACGAGCGGTGGTGATCTCCGTCGAGGCTGTACTGGATGCGCTCCAGGTGCGTCGTCGAGCCCGGCGCGCCCAGTTCCTGAAGCGGAGCGGTTGACGCGCGCACGAACGTCTGCAGCCGCTTGAGGTCGTCGTAGGCGTATCCGTCGCCGAGCTGGTCGTGGTCGCGGAACTCCTCACGCAGCGTGCCGTCGACATCCCACGTGTAGTCGTACTCGAACAGCTGCGTGCTGTTGCGCACCGTGGTCGTGTTGATCAGCCGGCCGTAGCCGTCGCGGTACAGGTCAGTGCGTGTGCGGTCTCCCAGCTGCAGCCTGCTAAGCGCGTTGCCGGGCCCGTAGTACCACGCACGCGCGAGGACATTCGAGCTGTCCCGCAGCGTCGAGACGCGGTTGTAGTGGTCGTACTGGTAGTTCTGAACGATGTTCGGGCCGGACAGTTGCGTGACGCGACCGAGGCTGTCGCGCAGGTACTGCACTGTGACGCCGTCGGTCGACTCGCTGAGTACGCGCCCGTCGCCTTGGCGCGTGAACTGCGTCCAGGTCGTGGAGCCGCCTTCGCTCTTGTTCGCCAAGCGCAGGTGGCCGCTCATCGTCCAGTCGTAGACATCGGTGCGCAGCACCGCGCCGCCCAACGACGCTCGAATCGTGCGGCCGACGACGTGCCCGCGGTTGTCGTAGTCCAGATCGACGACACGACCGGTGGGCGTCGTGATGCGCGAGAGGAAGCCGCCGTCGTTGTAGCTCCACTCCCAGAACGTCGCATCAGCCTGGATCTCGCGCGTCTTGCGGCCGTGCGCGTCGAACACCCAGGTGACCGTGTTCTGGCGGTTGTCGGTGATCGTCTGCAGCAGCCCGCTCGGCAGGTAGCCGTAGGTCTGCGTGCTCGCCGCGCTCGCGGTGACGGCGTCGAAGTCCCGCATCAGCTCGACCTGCGCGCCGTCGAACCTGTGCCTGGACTTGGTGACCACGCCCTTGGTGTCGACGTGGCGCACGACGTTGTCGAGCGAGTCGTATTCGGAGGTCTCGAACAGGTTCGGCTGGCCGGGAGCGACGTAGATCGTCTTCGTGCAACGGCCCGCGGGATCGCGCTCGAACTGGCGCTCGATGACGCCCGGGGCTTGGTGCACGCGGTCGATCTGAGTCAGCTTGTGACCGACGACGTACCCGCTCAGGTTGTCGCGAATGATCTCCTCGGCTGAGCCGAGATCGTCGAAGATGCGCTTGGCTGCGCCGTTCTGGTCGTACTCGAAGCGCGCCAGCACCTCTCCGTCCAAGGTGAGCGTGACCGGTTGACCGAACGGCGCGTACTCGATCTCTGTGACCGTCGTTCGAACCAGGTTCAGGCCGTCTTGGTCGTAGACGTAGTGGGTGCGAAGCGTGGGACCATCGTGCCAGTCTTCGTAGACCAGCGACTCGCGTTCGAGCAGCCGCAACACGCCCGCGGCGCGCCCGAAGGTGTCGATGGTGCTCGCGCGGCTCGCGCCGTCGTAGCCGACTTCGACCAGGTTGGCGCCGGCCACTCCGACTGACTTGAAGCGCCCGAACTTGTCGTAGGTGACTTCCTGCACGACGTCGACGCCGTTGAGGGGATAGCGCCGAGTCAACATGCCGCCCGAAGGCGCGTAGTCCACGATCGCCAGCGTCTGCTCCGGCGTCTGGTAGCCGCCGTACAGCTTCCACTCCAGGTCGCGCTCGTCGAAGACAGTGTGCGTTTTGCGCCCGTCGGGATCCGTGTAGTCCGTGAGGTTGCTGGCCGCGTCGTAGCCGAACGCCTCTCGGCTTCGGACGCCCACGTCTACGTCGTTCTCCACGAACAGCACGCGCCCGCCGTTGTCATACCAGTACGACTGCTCGACCCACGTGTAGGGGTCCGTTCCCGTGGGCGTCGGACCGCGGTCGTAGTAGCGGTACCGCTTGGCGGACAACCGCCCCTGCCAGTCGTAGAGGAACTCGATCGCGTACTGTTGACTGCCTCGGTGCGGCCCAAGCCACTGCGAGACGCGACCTTGGGAGTCGAGCGTCAGCGCCATCGTGTGGCCAGTGTTCGTGGTGACGGACACCAGGCGGCCGACCGCGTCGTAACCGTACTGCGACCAGACGCTCAGGTCGCGACGCGAGTACCAGCGCTTGAGTCGATTGCTCGCACCGCTGTTGCCGGCGGGGTAGTACTCGTAGCGCGCGTACGGCCCCGCTTGGCCGCCATCGATCGCCGGCTCCTCGACCTCGACGAGCCGACGACGACTGTCGTAGCGGGAGATCCAAGTGGGCGCGCTCGCGTGCAGTCCGCCCGCCGGGGTGGATACGACGCGCTCGATGCCATTGGGCGCGAGCGGGTGATTGGCCGGGAGGTCGACGTACGTCGTCGTGTAGGTGTAGTCGGCCGGGTTGGCGGCAGCGTGCGCTTCGGCAGGGATGTACTTGTGCAGACGGCCGACGGAGTCATAGACGAGCGAGTTACGGAGCCGGTCGGTCGACTGGTCGTTGGGAACACGGACGACCTCTTCCAGGTTGAACTCGGCGTCGTACCCAATCTCCCAACTCGTGCCATCGGGCTCCGAGATCGAGTCGATCAGCCCGCACTGGCAGGCGGCGTTGCGCGTGATCTGCCAATCGCGGTGACCGGTCGTCGCGCGGCTCGGTGTGTTGGGATTGATGCTCGCGAGATACTCGCGGATCCGAATCACCTGATTGCTCGCGTCCACCATGTACTCGCGCTGGAACCCGCGCGGTTCGGTCACCGTTCGCAGGGACCCGTTCAGTTCGAACGACCACTGCCCGCCGGCTGCGTCGACGATCTTCCACACCACGCCAGCGCTGGGGTTCGCGTTCGAAGGATCGTCGGTCTGATACTTCACGTCCAGATCGACTGCTTGGTTGTCCTGCAGAACGTTCTGCAGCCGACTGAACCCGTTGTAGAGATAGGTGCGGGTGGTCGAAGCGCTAACCGCGGAACTCCACGCCGAGGCGATCGGGGCACCCGACGTGTTCAGGGAGTTCGAGTGAACGGGACGGCTTGGGGACGTGGCAGACAGAAGGCGATCGGTCGACGTGTCAACGTTGAACGTGATGGTCTTGCCGAGCGGATCCGTCACACTGGTGACGAAGGTGCCGGTCGCATCTGAACCCACGACATAGGCCTGCCCCGCGGTGTCCGTGATGGACGAGAGCGCGCCGTTCGTACCGCCGTAGGTGAGCACGACCGCATCAACGCCCGACGCGCCCACGCGCGCAACGAGCCGTCCGGCGTCGTCGAAATAGTGCGCGCGACCATCCTTGAAGATGAGTTTGTACGCCGCGCTCGGCCAGGGCGACTGCGTGACGGTCTCGATCGTGCGTCCAAGGTGGGCCGGCCCTTCGTAGACGCCCGAGCCGTTGTCGACGTACATCCAGTCGTAGTCGACGTGCGGCTGCTGCCTCGTGCGGTGCACGATGCCGGACTGTTCGGGCAACGAGGACGCCGAAGAGGAGCCGCCTGCAGGGCTGGCACCGGACTGTGATGCGCCGTTCACCCACTCCAATCGCTCTTGGAACTCGTGGAACCAGCGCGCGCCGATGCCACCGGCGAGGCCGCGCTGCACCGGGAGTTGGCTGTAGTACGTCGCCGCAATCTCGAAGTCGGGGAATACACCGAAGATCTCGGTGCGCTGGAGTTCCATCGTCGCCACGTTGACGGCAGCCTGCCTCGCGAGGAACGCTCGAATCTCCCAGAGTTCTCGTGGCGATCGCGGACCTTGGCCACCGCCACCGCCATCGCCCGGGGCACCGGGAGCGCCAGCACCCGGCGAGGTCGGACCAGACGGGTACCCGGTGGGCGCGCCAGGGGCTCCACCCCCGCCGGGACTGCTCGGGCCGCCGCCGCCGTCGATGCCGCCATTGGGTGGGCCGCCCGGTGCACCGGGGCTCGCCGGACCGGGCCCGCCCGAGCCGTCGCTGTCGCCACCCGGCCCCGGGCCCTGGGTCAGGTCCGATCCCGGAGGCTGCGTTCCCCCGCAGTCGTTGGAGCCCTGCGGATCGTGCGGACCGTCCGCGACGCCATCGCAACTCGCCGCGCCCGATTCATTCGGCGCCGGCTGCATGGAGAACATGGGCGCGCGTGCGACTGGGCCCGACATCGATCGAGCCGTGACTCGAATGCCGAAGACCGCCGCTCCAGCGACGCAGGTCAGAACTACAAAGTTGCCGAGGCGATTGAGAGGCGAGCGGAGTCGAGTGGTCACGAGGCTGTTCCAGGACGGTGGGCTTTCGCCCGAACCGGGGATCGTTGCTCTCGAAGCGTAGAAGTCGCTTCGAAAGTGGACGCCGTTATCCAGGTCCTGGTTTTCGGTTGCATGAATCGGGGAACAATTCTCAAGAGACGCGCACAGATTCCCACCCGTGAGACGACTTCGCGCCAGCGCATCCCAATAGCGAGACGCAGAGAGTCGTGCCGTTGACAGTCGCCGTGCACGTCGGTCGAGAGCGCGCTCGACAATTCACTTCACGAAGTACTTCGTCCCTCGCTTCTGCCCTGTCGTCTTGAGCTTCTTGGCCTCGATCAACCGGATGATCGGGAGCTGCAGATCCTTCTTCTCGACGCCGAGCGCCTTCTTGATCTGCTCGACGGACTGGCCGGGGTTCTTCGCGACGTAGGCGACTACGACCTCACCCATCTTCGCCACGTCCTCGGGCGTGCGCTTGCCGCGCTTACCCTTGCGCTTGGGCGCGGGCGCAGCGGATGCGGCGGCCTTGGGCGGGCGACCGGGACCGCGCTTGGCCGGGGCGGGCGCAGGCGATCCGAGCGCTCGCGCCACGGCGTCGAGCGCGGTGCGGCGGACCAGCGTGGAGATGTCGGAGACGAAGGCGTCGATCTGAGCGCGGAGTTGGGCGTCGGGATTCATGGGCACCATTCCGCCAACCGGGGCCGGCCAGCGCAATCGGCGCCGCGAATAGTGTTGGCGGGCTCGACTCGGTGCGCGTCGGCAGAGCCCCGGCGCTCAGTGTCGCTCGGAGCGAGTGGCGGCATCTGACCGGGCGTCCGTTCCGCTGGATTCCGCTGGATTCCGTTCCTTTCCGGTGCGCCAGGACCCCGAAACCGGCCCGATTTTCCGCTCCCGTCCGCTCGGATCCGCTCGTGTCCGCGATTTTCCGCTCGAACACCCGCGACGACCCAAGACACGACCTCCCAACTCCGGAGCAGAAGGTCGTGCGTTCGAATCGCGCCGGGCGTACCAAAACCCGCGGAAATCAGCCGCAATCGTAGAAGTGCGCATTCCGCGAGGGGTTGCCACTGGCGGTAATGTGCCACCCCGGAAGGCCCCTAGATTCCGCTCAGATCCGCGATTTTCCGGTCGCCAGCGGCGATCCAGACGGCCGCCAGGCAGAAAGTCATTGCGAATAGCGTATCCGTTCGGCGAAGCACACCCGGTGCGATCTGACTCGGGAGATTCGTGGAGTCCGTCGTCCCGCCGCCTGACCGGGCGACCGCTCGGCTCGCCGTCATCGCGCGGGCCTGCTTCCATCCGCGCGGCGTGAGTTCGGCGACTCGGCTCGCTGGGTGCGTGGACACGCGGTCGATGACGTCGCGCAAGTACTCGAAGGGGTCGATGTTCTGCAGCTTGCAGGAGTTGATCAGCGAGTAGAGCAGCGCCGCGCGCTGGCCGCCTTCGGGGCTGCCGGTGAAGAGCCAGTTCTTGCGGCCGACGGCGACATCGCGCATGCCGCGTTCGGCGCTGTTGTTGTCGATGGCGAGTTCGCCGTCGTCGACGAATCGCGCGAGCGCGCTCCACTGGTTGTTCGCATAGCCGATCGCGCGGCCCAGCTCGCTCTTGGGCAGCGCTTGCGGCTCGAGTTCGTCGAGCAGCGCGCGGATCTCCGCCAGGATCGGCTTGCTCTGTTCACGGCGCAGCTCGCCGCGCTGCTTCGCATCGAGCTCGGCGTCCTTCGCTTCGCGCTCGACCGAGTACATGCGCTGGATCAAAGCCAGCATGCGCGTCGCGCGCGCCGTGTCGCTCGGCACGGCGTCGAAAAAGTAGCGCCGCGCGTGCGCCCAGCACCCAGCCTCGACGACGTCGCCGCGAGCGAAGAGGTCTTCCCAGCTCGTGTGACCGTCGACTTGCAGCTTGCCCTTCCACCTCTCCAGGAATCGATTCGGCCCGTCGCGGCCGCGCGACAGCGTGAAGTCGTAGACGACCTCGTCGCGATCGCCGACGTACACCCACAGGTATCCCTGCCTGCGGCCGCCGCCGGTCGAGTTCTCCAAGCACAAGACCGGCGTGTCGTCGCCGTGCAGCACGCGCGAGCTCAAGACGCTGCGCCGAAGTTCGTCGAAGACCGGCGCGAGCAGCTCCGAAACGCTCGCGATCCAGCCGCACAAGGTCGAGCGCGAGATCGCCAGGCCCTGGCGCGCGAAGATGTTCTCCAGGCGATACAGCGGCAAGTGATCGCAGTACTTCGCCGTTAGCACGAAGGCGAGCAGCCCCGGACCCGGTCGGCCCTTCTCGATCGGAAGCGGCGGCAGCGCCGCGATCGTCACGCCTTCTTGACATCGCTTGCATGCGTACTTGGGCCGCACGTGCTGGAGGACCTTGAAGCTCGCGGGCACGTATTCGAGCTGCTCGCTGAGCTCTTCACCGATCTTCTGCTTCTCGCCGCGGCACGATGAGCAGCACAGCTCGCTCGGCGCCGGCTCGTGCACGATGCGCTCACGAGCCATCTCTTATACACATCGGACGCTGCCGACGACACCGCTGGTGTAGATCTCCGACGGCCCCGCACCAGCAAAAAAGTCCGCGGCTTCGCGCGCGTGCTCGACCGGCGGCGGCTCGACCAGCGCTTCGCCGATGTCCGCCAGCTCACCGAAATCGATCTGCATCTGGCGCGGGTCGATGCGCTCGGCCTTGGGGCCGAAGTAGCGCCGCAGCCAGCGCGCCATGCGCTCTTCGATCAGGCGCTTCTCGCGCAGCGTGCGTTCGAGAGCTTGAGTGAGCTGATCGACCTGCGCACGCAGCGTTTCGACTTCGCTCTCGAGCTCGGACTTCGCTGCGCTCACGACGCAATTCTCTACGCGATCAGCCTCGCGCAGTTGACGAGAAACAGCGCAATTCCGAGCGAAATCGTTCAGCTCGCGCGTTCGTACCAAGCACGCCGGGAGTACTGCGACGGATCGAGTCCGCCGAGCAACAGGTGCAGATCGTCGGCGCGCATCGACACGCGCCCGTCGCCGCGCTCGCGAGGCCATGCAAACGTCCCGCGCTCGAGCCGCCGCGCGATCAGCCAGTACCCTCCGCGATCGAAGCACAACAGCTTGATCCGATTGCGCGCCTTGTTGCAGAAGACGAAGACGTCACCCGACAGCGGATCTTCGCCGATCACTCGCCGCACTTGCTCGGCGAGCGTGTCGTAGCTCTTGCGCATGTCCGTCACGCCCAGCGCGGCGAATACGCGCGTCTTCGAAGTCAGGCTCAGCACGCCCGCTCGACCGCCGCGATGAGTCGCGCGAGCTCCTCCGCGTCGAAGCCTGTCGGCACGCGCAGTCGACGTCCGCCGACAAGCTCGAGCTCGAAGACAGCGCGGGCATCGCGAACCGTCGCCGGCCTTGCGTCGACGATCTCGATCGGAACGAACTCCGGCTCGCGGCGGTCACGCCGTCGAAGCTGACTACGCCACCAGTAGAGCGTCGCGGCATTCAACCCGCGCGCTTCGGCGAACTGCGCGACGCCCTCGCCGCTGCGCTCCTGCGCCGCGATCAAAGACCGCCAGCGTGCCTCCGTACGACTCGAACGACTCGCGCCCATCGTGAGCGCGATCGTCGGCGCTCACGCGCTCGCGCAAAAGATGCGGTTCGCCGAACGGATACCGAATAGCGAGGTAGCACCATTGCCCTCAAGCCAGTCTGTCTAGCCGCGCGCAGCGCTCGCGGAAACCGCCATCCAACAAACGAGGTGGATGTCGTCGCCCTCGATCGGCGGGAGCGGCTCTGGCGCGTGGTGAGGCTCGACGCCGATGCGCTCGACCTCGTCGATGAGGAAGCGTGCCTTGTCCGACCGGCTCGGGAACTCGCGATCCCATGCCGCGCGTAGCTGCTTCTCCTCGCGCAACGACCACGGTGCCTCGACGGCGTCGAGAACGCGATGGAGCCGCTGGGTGTCTACGTCGCTCGGGGGGTACGTCCGCAAGAAGTCCGCGACGTCTCGGCTCAGGCGGCGCACCTTGGGCTGGAGGTTCGCCGGGTCCGTCTCGAACGTCCACGCTGCGAGGATGTTCTCGCGCGCGGCCTGCCACGCCGCGTACGCGCCGAGAGCCATCGCTTCGCTGAGCGCACGCGCGGTGTCCTCCGTGCATTCGAGGAAGCGCAGACAGGTACCGATCTCGGTCACAATCGGCTGGCTCTCGTCCGACGGCACGAACCGAAGGTACACGCGATCCGCTACGATCGCGCAGAACACGTACCCGCTACGGTCGCCCTTCAACATGCCCGACCCGACGCGCCACGGCAGCTTCTCGATCGCGTCCCCGTACTGCTCCAGCGCACGCCGCAGCTCCTGGCGGTACTCCTCGCCCGTCTGCGCAGCGCCCTCGGTTCCACCGCGCTCGTAGATCGACGCATCGCCGCGATGCAGCTTCTCGATCTCCTCCCGCGACTCCGCGAACGACTGATCGCCCGACGCTCCGCCCTCGATGGGCGCGTCTTCGACGCCCACGGACGCAGCGGCCATCGCGAGCTTGCGACGGACACGATCCTCCAGGTCGAGCAGCCCGTCGAGCTGCGAGTCTGGGAAGAACGTGCGCAGGTAGACCTCGCGGTGAATGCTGCCGATGCGATCGACGCGCCCGTGCCGCTGCACGAGCCGCATCGGGTTCCAGGGCAGGTCGTAGTTGACGATGTTTCGGCACTGCTGGAGGTTCATGCCCTCGGCGAGCACGTCCGTGCAGACGAGCACGTCGAAGAGATCCTCGTCACGCGGCGGGATCGCCCCGGTCGAAATCGGCGCGAAGCCGTGGATCGCTCGCTCGCGCGTGACGCCGCTGCGCGACTCTGCGCCGCTCACGGTCGCGATGCGCCCGCGATAGGGCGCGAGCCTCGGGTCGCGGGCGATCACCGCACGCAGTCGCGGCTCGATCCAGTCGATCGTGTCCTCGTAGTGCGAGAAGACGAGCACCTTCCGCTTCTGTCTCGCGTCCTCGGCGTCCAGAGCTTCGCGTTCGGCCTGAGCCGCGATCTTCGCCAGCTCCTCGACGAGCGCATCGAGCTTGGGATCGTCCTCAGGTCGAACGCGCGACGCTTCGGCCTCCAGCTCGCGCAGGATGTCTAGGTCGCTCTGCACGGCGTCGCGCAGCGCGACCACGTCGTAGAGCGCAGCATCGTCCGTTTCATCCGAGTCGAGCATCAGCTCCTCGATGTCGTCGTCCTCAGCGGCCGACAGCTCGCGGAGGAACTCCTTGCGGACGACCTTCCCAAGCCCGAGCGCGACCAGGAACGCATCGTGCTCACGCGCCATGCGCGAGACGGTCTTCCCGAATGCGTACGCGGATGACTCGAACCGCTTGAGCAGCGCGGAGCGGAGCAGTCCGACTAGTGCCGTGTCCTGCTGCGCCTGCGAACCACCAGCCGGGAAACTCTCCGGTTGGTAACGCGCCAGGCACAGCAGCGGTGAGCCATGAGGCGGTGCGAGCACTTCTTCGAGTCGCGCAAAGAACCCCGGCAGCACGTCGTCCAGGTCGTAGCCGATCGACGACGCGACCGGCGTCGGGAACTGGATCGGGATCATCCGGCCGTCGGAGCCGCGAATCAGATCGTTCTGGTAGTGCTTCTTGATGAATCGCCGCGTGCGCTTGACCGTCGTCGCGTCGATGATCGGGTACAGCAGATCCGGGTTCAGGTTGAACGGGTCCGAGCGCATCGCGTGCTCGAAGCGTTCACGGATCGACAGCACGCCTTTGCTGGACAGCCGCGCATCCTGCTTCATGAAGAAGCGGAGGAGGTGATACAGGTCCCACAGCGAGTTGTTGACCGGCGTCGCCGACAGCAGCACGACATCGCGGCGCTTGCCCGCGAGCAGCTTCCGCAGGACGGCCGCGCGTGTCGGTGCGTCGGGGTTGCGATAGTTGTGAGCTTCGTCGAGCACGACGAGCGCGTAGTCGTCGAGCGGGTTCTTGAGGTGCGGCTTCTCGCCGTCGAGCTGGAGATCGTTCGCGAGTTCCTCGTACGAGAAGCACTCGACGAGGAGCTGGAAGTCGTTCAGGAACTTCTTCCACGTCGTGTCGCGCAAGGACGCGGGGCAGATCAGGAGCACGCGCTGTCGACGTTCGCGGTACGAGCGGATGATCTCGCCAGCGGAGAACGTCTTGCCCAGGCCGACACCATCCGCGATCAGGACGCCGCCGTACGTCTCCAAGATGCGACGCGCGCGCCACACGCCGTGCCTCTGGAAGTTTGTGATTGGGATCGCCCCGCTCTCGTGCTCCTCCTCCGCGAGTTCGGCGTGGTACAGGTGCCAGAGCACCTTGAGGTAGATCATGTACGGCGGGAACTCGGCGAACAGCTCCTCGTACAGCGCGGCGAGGTCGAACGGGACGGCCTCCTCCCAGAGCTGATCGAACCACTGCTCGACCCTACCGACGAGCGGGTCACTGTAGTGGCCGAGGTTGAGTTCGAGGTTCGTCGAAAGGCCCGCGCGTGTCAGGTTCGACGAACCGACGATCACGCCGCGATCGTCACCCCGCAGGATGAACGCCTTCGCGTGGAGGAAGTGGCGCTCGTAGCGTCGAACTTCGACGCGCCCAGATTTCAGGAAGTCGAGCAGCGTGCGGACGGCACGATCGTCGTCAGCATCGAACGGGAGGACGTCTCGATCGTGGCGCAGACCCTTCTCCAGGCGAACGAGGTTCTCACGCACGCGACGGAGGGTGAACTCGGGCTCAGTCGGATCGAACGGGCCACGGCGAGCGCGAATCGACTCGGGCTCGGGCTCGACGCCGAGCAGCAGGCGGATCTTCGCGATGTGCCGTGCCTCGCTCGCGATGAGCTGCAACCCCTGAGGGTTGAAGTAGGCGCTCGCGACCGAAAGCTCTGTGGGCACACGACCGGCGGTCCGTAGCTGCGCAATGTGCCGCGAGATCGCACGCCCAAGTGTGTTTCCATCGCGGTTGTCAACAAAGACAGGGGCCGCGAGCGCATCGCCTGCGCGCTGCTCGGATGAGGTCAACGCGAGCACTCCCCGATACGTACGCGGCGTTGCGCTGCCCCTGCCACCCGTGTAGATGCGAGGATCACGCCCTCGGCTCCTCGAATCGCGAGTTGATCGCCGCAAACAGGCTCAACGCCATAGACTTCGTCTCCTGCGGAACCCGCTTGGGGTCCTTGCCCCAGCCGTCGATGAGCTTGAGCACGGCAGCCGCCTTGTGGTCCTTCGTGAGCTGTCCCAGTCCCGCGCGTGCGAACGCCTTCTCGGCGGCCTGGACGTTCGTAGCGGCTCGCGTGTCTTCGGCGGTCTGCGTGACCTTGAAGCCAGCCTCGACGAGTGCGGCAAAGTAGTCTGCACGAGGAACGAGATCTTCGATCGTGGCGTGCGTCATCCCCATCGAGGGCGCGAGCAACATCACTCTCGACGAGTCGTCGGCGAAGAGTTCGCGGGTGACCCGGTCGGCCGCGTTCGCGCCTTCGGTATCGCTATCGAGGAGCACGAGCATTTTGCGACCGCCCACGCCGGTCGTCGCCAACATGATCGACGCGAGGGGCATGAGACGGCTCGTGCCGCCCGTCGGAATCAACACCGTGTCGGGATGCAGTCCGGCCGCTCCAGCAGCACTCCCGACGGCGGCATCGAGGGCCTTGATGATCCAGTAGTCGGTGATGCCCTCGACGATCACGGACCGCTTCCCGATGAAAAGGGTCTGCGCGATCGAGTAACCCAGTGCGGCCTGCAGCGGGAAGAGCGTGTCTTGGTCGCCCGTCGGGCGCACGTTATTCGAGACCACCGTCTTCTGCGGGTCTGGACCTGCCAAGTGAACCGTCCGCACACGTTCGAGGTGGTCGCCGTCCACGAGGAACGGAAGGTGCGTCGTGTAGACGAGCTGGTTCTTCTCAGAGATCCGATCGAACAAGTGGATCAGCTTGTGTTGAAGCGTTGGGTGCAGGTGCAAGCCCGGTTCGTCCAGCAAGAGGATCGCGCCCTTGTGTGCCTTCGCGGACTCGACGAGGAACACGAGGTAGAAGGAGAAGAACCACTGGAATCCGTGGCTTCGCTCCTCGAACGGAATCGGGAACTCGTTGTGGTCGTCAGCCACCTTCAGCACGAGGTCGTCCCCGTCGGCATCGAAGTGCAGCTTGTGCCGCTTCTCGTTCCACCACTCGCTCCACTCCCCGGTCAGACCGAACGAAGCCGAGTCCAACAGCGCGCGCCGCTTGTCCTTGCGACGCTGCACTTGCTCGTCCGTCTCACCAGCGTCGCGCACCCGGCCCAGCCTGAGGATCTCTTGAGGATCGAGATTGCTCTTTTGGAACAGCGCCGTCTGCGTGCGTGTCTTCGCGTCCGGGTTTCCGATCCGACTCAGGTACGTGGTGAGGTTGATTCGAGTCTCAAGCTGTCCGTAGTTGTCGAAATAGATGAACGTGGGTGTGTTCTCCAGAGCCCACGCTCGCGCCTTCGATGCTGGATCACCCTGGTTGGCCTGCTCGATCAGGGCGTCGAGTTGCTGCCGCTCGGGAAGTGCCGTGTCGCTCCGTGTCGCGTCGGCGCTGGCCCAGGTGGCGAAAGCGGTCTTCAGCGCGGTCATGTGCTGAACCGTCCTCGCGTCCCAAAGGCGCGACGAGACGTCGAGTTCTCCCTGTATGGCCGTGAGCGCCCTCGTTGCCTCCTCGCTTCCTTGGAACTTCGCCACGCTCGCCAGGAGGCGCTCGACGATCGGCCTGCATTCGCTCGCGGTTCGTAGGCAGGCTGCCTCCGCTGCGTCGTCGAACGCGACCAGGGTTTCCGTTTCTTCTTCGCCCTTGTAGCGCGCTGTGAATCGAACCGTTGTCGGTTTTACGTTGCTGCCCTTGGGAAACTGGGCGGTCAGCGCATCCGATTCGGCAGGTGTCAGCTCGAACTCCAACAGGGCAACGTCCTGAGACTGCTTTCGCTCTGGCGAGTACCGATCGCGCGGATAGTCGAGCAGCTTGTCGAACTTCTTGTCCGCCACGTTCTTGCACTTCCACATGGCGCGCAGAAGGGAGGACTTGCCCGCCTCGTTCTTGCCTAGAAACGCGGTGACGCGGGAATCGAGCTGCACCCAGTCGGTGTCGTCTATGACCTTGTAGTTGCAGATGCGGAAGCGTTTCAGGATCACGACACACCTCCCTTGCGGTGGTTGTTGTTTGCGATGGACCCGCGGAAGTGGGCGGCGGGGCGCTGCGCGTCGTGGCGAGGCACCTCGTCGGACACGGAATCGGTGAACGATCGTGTGATGTGCATGTCAGGTCGCCCTGCGCTTCCACTCGCGGAAGTGCTTGCGGGTCTCCTTCAAGCGCAGCTCGAAGTCCCAGCCTTCGTGGAAGGTCTCGAAGATGTGCGTGAGGTGCTTCTCGTCGAGGTTGTAGAGGTGCGCGACGACGGCATCGAGTTCGTGGATCATGTCCAGCTTCACGTCGTCGCGTAGGGGACCGCACTCGACGCCGACGGACTTGGCCCAGTTGGCGAATCGCGCGTCGGGGCACGCGAGGCGACCTGCGAGTTCGACGACTCGCTTCCACCTCGGGTCCGTTGCGGTGGGGCGGGGAATCGGGAAGGGATTGAGGATGAAGAAGTTCAAGTGCCGCTCTACGAAGCGACGCGCGTACCAATCAAGTGCCAGGGACGAAAGCAGTCCGAGAAGAAAGGCCGCGTCTCTCGCGTCGCCGCGAGGCCACAGAGGGTACGGCGCTTGATTCCCGAGCAACACGTTCGGCGGCAGGAGTGCGGCGATCGTGGTGCGCTCGTTCAAGCGATTGGTCACATCTCGAAATGCGATGCGAGCGTGCTGGCAGGGCATCGTCGTCGGATCGTTTCGCCAACGGTCGTCGAACTCGGAGAAAGGCGAGCGCTTGTTGCGTCCGCCACGCTTGCGGGTTGCTTCGAGTTCGGGAATCACTCTCTTCGGGTCAGCCCAGGCGTAGTACGTGCCCGTGTCCGGCGTCCATAGCTCGAACGACTCGCCCTTGAAGACGGGCCAAAAGCCCACAGGTCGCTCTTTGGACTTGAGGTCCATCAACTCCTTATCGTTCGTCGCGTGCAACTCTGTCTGAGGGCGCGCGCGCCAAGTTCGTCCGTCGTTCAAGCCGAGCTGGGGAGACGCGCGCAGGCGGGAGAAGACCTCGACGGACTCGTCAGTAGGGAGCAGGGGGAGCGACGCCGTGTCGTTCCAGCTCCGAATGTCCTCGCCGTAGAAGATCGTGGGTTCTCGAACAATCCCTCCCGTGTAACGCTCAAGGCTTGGATACGGTCCGCGCAAGGCCACGGGAGTCCGCGTAGCCGCAGCCCGAGCGACCGCGACAAGTCCAACCGCATACTGTTCGTGGACGCCGTCGAAGAGCCACTCCTTGGTGTTCAAGAGCATCGTCACATCGACGGAGTCGGCGTGGCTGAACACTTCTTCGCGAAAGGCCGCCGATCCCTTGGCTCCGAATGCCGATCGCGGCAGCACCACACCCACGCGGCCTCCCACCTCCGCGACGAGTGTCCAGAAGCGCCAGCAAAATGCCTTGTAGAGGTCGGGGTCCCCGGTCCCCATGCCCTCGTACTGCCCAGCAACCAAGGCGGCGCGCAATCCAGAGGCGGTAGCAACCTCGCGCTCGTAGATCGAGAGGAGATCAGGTCTTTCACGCCTCAGCCGAGCCTTCGCCGATTCCTGTTCTCGCTGAGGGAGCCCCCTGATTCCCGGCGAGTGGCGCGCCCAGAACGCATCCTCTTCGAGCGTGGCCTCCTGCCAGGGTGGGTTGCCGACGATCACGTCGAAGCCAGGACGAGATCGCAGGAAGACCTCCGGGAACGCCACCGGAAAGTGGAAGGGCTGCAGGGGTGCGAGGCTTCGACGTGCAGCCTCGTACTCACGCGTGCGGAGCAGTAGCGAGCGATCGTCCTTCCACGTCGTTCTCGGCCGCTCGAACATCTCGCGTCCTTCGATCCGCGCGTGGGTCATCACGTCGCAGATCGCGGCCAGGGGGCGGACGTGTTCCGCTGCGGCTTCCGCCGCTCGCCGCGCCCGTCCGATGTCGGCAACGCTCGCATCGGCGATCCGGGCGAGTTGACGCAGCGGTTCGGCCGCGTTCTCCAGGTACTCGTTCGGGTGCCCGATCCACCCTTCGAGTTTCTCTTCCTGCAATCGCGTCAGCACCTCGTCGAGGCGTCCCACGCCGACGAGAGAGTTGCCGGTCACGAGGCCGTGGTCCAGGAGCGACAGCGGAAGCCCCGGAACGAACGTGTGGACCCACACCGCGAGCCGCGCGAGCTGCACCGAAGTCGGGTTGACGTCGACCCCGTAGATGCACCGCCGCGCGATCAGGCGGCGCAGGAGCTGCGTGTCCTCGATCTCGACCTGCTCGGCGAGCGAGCCCAGCGCGGAAGTGGCCGCCGCGCGGAGGGTCGCAAGCTCCGCCATCACGATCGGCAGCTTCCGCCGAGCGAGGTAGCCCGAGAACGCCTTTTCGACGTGGTCGATCGCGGCGACGAGGAAGTGGCCCGAGCCCATCGCGATGTCAGCGACGCGGAAGTCGAAGAACTTGTCGCCTGCTTCTTCGTCGGACACGCCGTCGAGTCGGGCCAGGTGGTCAGCGAGTGCGGGCTCCAACGCGCGTTCCAGGAGGTGCTCGACGGCGAACTGCTTCGTGAAGTACGCGCCGCTCGACTTGCGCGCGCCCGATGCGTTGTGGAGGTAGATGTCGCCCTTCGGGACGAGCGGCGTCTCGCCCTTCCTGCAGGGGCGATAGAGGCCCGCCTTGTCGACGGCGAGGTCGGTCTCGGCGACCGCGAGTTCGCTTTCGAGCAGGCCCTCGTAGATCGTCCCAAACTCCCGCACTCCGAGACTGCGGAAGTCCACGGGTCCGAGGCTGTCGTCGGCGGTGACGAGCAAGAGGTCGCGCAGCGCCGGACCGAGGATCGTGTTCGGAAGTCGCAGCGGTGCGAGCAGCGCGCCGACGCGCGACACGTCGGGGTCCTCTGTGAACAGCCCACCGTCGTACGGCGGCACGCCCCATTCACGGTTGCCGACATCGACCGCGCGGAAGAGGCGGTACACCTCGTCCCACAGACCGTCGCCCTCGTCGAACGCCTGACCGGCCCGAGTGAGTTCGAGGATCTCCTGCGCCTTGGTCTTGAGCGAGCGGCGCTGGTACAGCCCGTTCCATCGGTAGGGCAGGAGATCTTTGTCCTCCGCGTAGGCGATGAAGAGCAGACGGAAGAGCACGACGAGCGCCATCTCGTACGTGTCGTGGAGATCTTGCGTCGTCGGCTTCTTGAGCTGTCGCGCCGCGACGAGACCCTGTGCGATCTTTGGCACGACGGAGAGGTAGATGCGCTCGCGCAGCTCGGCCGCGAGATCGCCTGAGAAGCGGCTCGACGCTGCGAGCAGTTCGTCGAGGCTTCCGCCCGGGGAGAGCGCGTCCGCCGAGCAGAGCAGCCACAGCAGCGCCGCGTTGTCGTCGCGCAGGAGGCCCGCGTGACACTCGACGTACGTCTCGGTTCGCCCACGCCGTCCGACGCCGACGCCAACGCGCGCCGGATAGACGCGCACCTTCGCGCCGTGTTGGATCACGACGTACGGCAAGTTCTTGCGGTCGGCGACGGAGAGCGCGTAGCTGATAGGCGAGAGGTCGGCGAAGCGACCGGCTTGCAGCTCCGGCGACTCGTCACGGTTGAGCAGGACGGCGACGGCGACCTCGCGGTCCTTCGAAAGGAGGATCGACGTCACTCGATCGCACCTCTCGATGTGAAACCCGAGCGCCTTCAGTAGGTCCGGTCCCTTGCGGTCGAGGATGCGCGTGGCCTTCGCTGCGGCGTCGCGCCAGTCGGCGCGTTGTCGCGCGCCCGCGCGAAGCTCGTGCGATGCGAGGAAGCCCTCGTTGCGGAGACCGCCGAGCTCCGTGTCGAGCGCGGGCAGGCTGTCGCGCAGAGCGCGCAGGGCTGCGTGTCGATCGGACTCAGCCAACGCCTCGCGACAGATTCGATCGACCTGCCCGAGGTCGAGGTCGAGCCGCGCGGGAGGATCGTCTCCCGCGGGACCGCAGAGCGCGGCCTTGTTGTCGTAGAGGACGATGAGGAGCAGCGGAGCCGCACGACCGCCATGTCGAGCCTTCCACGCCGAACGCAGGTCCTGCGCGCTCGGCGCGCGTTCGTGCGACGCGACGAGAACCTCGAGCGCCGAGGTTCCAGTGCCGAGAGCGAGCCCGATCGGAGTGAACGGCCAGCGGTCGGCGAGCGTCACGCGCCGGAGCGGAACCCCCTCAAGAAAGGTCGGCGTCGCGCCCGTGTGGGAGGTGGGGGAACTACGAGCGGTCATCGGGACTTGTTCTCACGCCGTCGCCAAGAAGTGGGCGTTGCGGTGTTCGGAAGCTAGCGCTGGCCTCGTCCCCCTCGGTGTCAGTTTCGACGCAGTGAGGCTACGAGCATCGGGCTGTCGACCAACGAGGTTGGCAGAGCGCACGACTGTTCGCCGTCGGAGTGTCCGGGTTGCTGATGCGTGCCTCAACCGCACCAGCTGGGACTGACCAGCGCCCAACAACCCCCCCCCCCGCAGCGTGTCCAGCCC
>ERZ1066135.392-NODE-392-length-25740-cov-6.946973_pt1 | contig 25740 bp, 24 predicted proteins | sample MGYA00382782_ERZ1066135 | MGnify/ENA primary metagenome ERZ1066135 (study PRJEB33369, sample SAMEA5778365) | biofilm metagenome | biome: Industrial cooling water; feature: Water cooling tower basin; material: Biofilm | place: United Arab Emirates | collected... | reverse complement strand
GCTGGACACCGTCACAGTCACTGCAACCAGACGCGCCGAGAGTGTGCAGGACGTTCCTCTGAACATCACAGCTTTGTCGGGAGACAACCTGCGCGAAGAGGGTGTTGGCAGTCTGGTAGAGATTGGGCGTAGCGTGCCTGGACTGTATGTGCTCGATCAGGGAGGTCGGACTTCAAATCAGATCATCGTTCGCGGACTGAATGCTGATCCGGTAGCTGCGTCAGAAGCGCTCGGAAATGGTAGCGGTGGCACGGTTGCCACTTATGTTGGCGAGATCCCTCTTTATGTCGACCTGCGGTTGGAAGACATTGAACGCGTCGAAGTGCTACTTGGACCGCAGGGAACGCTATACGGAGCAGGTACGCTAGGCGGTGCCATTCGCTACATCCCAAAGCGACCCTCATTTGATGGAACGGAGTTTGAAATCCGCGGGAGTGCGTATGACTTGGCGGAAAGTGGGAGCTTGGGTTATACCAGTGGCTTCACGGCGAATTATGCCCTTAGCGATACCTTTGCTCTGCGCGCCAGTGTTGATTGGTTAGACGATCCCGGGTTTATCGACTATAACTTCCTTCTGCGTGAGCCGGGGGTATCTGACCCAGAACCCAATTTCAACGCTCCGGCGGACGTGGCCGCAAATTTGCGGCAAGAGAAGGATGCGGATTTTCAAGAAACGCTAAGCGGACGCGTCGGAATGCGCTGGCAACCGAACGACGCTCTAGACGCCAATCTTACTTACTATTTTCAGGATCAAGAGGTTGGTGGTCGAACTCAGAACCACCAAGTTGCATTCGGAACCGATCGTTACGTGTCGGCTCATCGCTATCTGGAGCCAAATGATCGGCACAACGAACTGGCAGCGCTTGAGATTACCGCCGATCTCGGTTTCGCGGAATTAACCAGCGCAACCGGGTATTCGACTTATGATGAACTGGGTCAGCGCGACCAGACAGATCTTTTGCTGACTCTTGAATACAGCTACGAAGCGTTTCCTGCCTTCAGTGCCTTTACGCGCGAAGATCAGGAAGAAAACACCTTTAATCAGGAATTGCGACTGGTTTCGACCGATGATGGTCCACTTAATTGGATCATTGGCGCGTTTTACAACAAGCTTAATGTCGACGCGACGAGTCGCGAGTTTACGCCTGGTTATCCTGAGTACCTCGGTGGCAATCGACCGGATGAACTCGAGTATATCTCTGTCAATGAGACTAAGCTGGAGGAGATGGCACTCTACGGCGAACTGGGATATGACATCACGGAACGCTGGCAGATCACCGTTGGCGGCCGCTACTACGACTATTCGCTCGACACGCGCGATGCAATCGACTTGCCGCTATTCAACTCGATATTCGGCGACGCTGGCCCAAACGATATCAACCTTGATTTCGAGGAAGGTGGTCAAAGCGACGACGGTACGTTGTTCAAGATCAACACCTCATACAAATTCACCGATGACCTCCTTGGCTACTTTACTATTAGTGAGGGATATCGCATCGGTAACAGCAATGGCGTCGCGCCGTGCCCTACGCCGCTTCCGCCAAATCAAATTGCTTGCGCGTTGCCTGACGAGCAACAGTTTTTTCCAGACAAGACCACGAATTTTGAACTCGGCATCCGCAGCCAGTGGCTGGATCGACGGCTGACTTTGAATGGTTCGATCTACTACATCGATTGGGAAGACCCGCAACTCGCTGGTACAACAGAAAACGCCAATCTTCCGATCACGTTGAACGGTGAGGGCGCGGAAAGCCAAGGCTTGGAACTGTCGTTCGACGCTCTGCTTTCTGACAATTGGTCCTTACGTGGAAGTATGGCGTTCACAAACGCCGAGTTGAGCGAAGACGCACCGGCGCTGCTTAACACAATCGTTCCGCCTGGGTTCGGGCCGCGCGTAGATGTAGACGGGCGAGCGGGAGATCGACTTCCAGGATCTCCCGAACGGCAGGGTACTTTGTTCGTGACCTACGACACCGTCGTCGCCGACGCACTCGATCTGCGTGTTAACTATGGAGTCGCTGCCATTGGAGACGTATTGACCCGTACCGGCAATCGCGCCGACGGTGAGCGCTTACCCGGATTCACCATACACAACGCGTCGGCGATTTTGCGCGGTAGCAATTGGACGGTCCAGTTGTACGCCGAGAATGTTTGGAACAAATTCGCCGTTACCGGCGTGCGTGCCACTCGTGCGTTCGTGCAAACGGTTGAAAACGAGGACGGCGACCCGGTTCGGGTTCGTCGTTATTACCAAGACGTGTTGCGTCCACGCGAGTTCGGGTTGCGGTTCAATTACAACTTCGGCTTCTAAGGGGCGGAACCGCTGTCGTCCGCGGCGCTTTGTGGAATGGAAGAGGCCGAGCGTCTGATCGCGCGTCGTGATTTTCGTGCGGCGCATGAGCTTTGTATTGCCGAACTCAAGCGAAATCCGCGGAAGGCGCGAGCGTTGTTTCTGCTCGCAATCATTGCGGCCGAGCACGCCAATCATGGTAAGGCGCTCGATATTCTCGATCGGGCATCGGTGATTGCTCCGGATCCCGATATCCAAGCTCAGCGAGCGCGTTCCTTGCTGGCGTTAAGTCGCCCGCGCGAAGCCTTGTTGGCGGCACGACATGGTCTGACACTGGCTCAGCAAATTGGGACAACTAACGCCTGGACGTTTGATACCCTGGCCGTCGCACTGACGCGTGCCGGCGCGCACGACGAGGCGGTAGCGCCATTCCGACGGGCAATCGCACTCGATCCTGGGCAACCGAGTTACCACTACAACCTCGGCGCTGCGCTGCAGTTCGTTGGCGCATTTGCGGACGCGGAGCAAGCATATCGAGCTTGCATTGGGCTTGATCGGATGAATCCGAAGGTCTGGTCGGCACTGGCGCAAGTTCGTAAGGGCGCGCTGTCGGAAGAGGACGCTAGCTTTCTGGTCACTCAAGCTGACACAGCAACCGATGCAGACGCCATGCTTCACTGGACGCATGCGCTCGCAAAGTATTGGGAGGATCAGGGCCAGCTGCCGAGAGCGATGAATGTTCTCGCACCCGCAAAACGACGGAAGCGATCTGAACAAGGTTATCGCTTCGACGTTGACGCGGAACTTTTTTGCGCGGCCGAGGAATCGTTTGCCAGCTTGCCGAAATCAGGTGGCCACGCGAGTGTGGAGCCGATCTTCATATTCGGCATGCCGAGGACAGGTACGACGCTCGTAGAACGAATTTTGTCGAGCCACCCCGATGTCTTTGCAGCGGGCGAGTTGAGCCATTTCTCGCTAGCGCTCAAGCGGTACGCACGAACCTCCAGCCGATATGTGCTGGATTCCGAAACGCTACACAGCGCGCATCGCGTTTCCATGCAGCGCCTCGGTGAGGCGTACGTTCAAAGCACTCGGCCGCGAACCGGCCATACTGCACGGTTTATCGACAAGATGCCGCTCAATTTTTTCTATGCGGGCATCATTCATCGCTCGCTACCGAAAGCTCGGATCGTCTGTGTACAGCGACATCCGTTGGACACCATCGTCAGCAACTATAGGCAGCTTTTCGCGACCGGATTTACCTATTACAACTACGCCTACGACTTGCTGGACTCCGCCAGATATTGGATGAGCTTTCGCAGGCTATGCGACTTCTGGCGCGAGGCATTAGGCGACAGCTATCTTGAAGTCCGCTATGAGGACGTGGTGGACGATCTGCCAGGTTCCGCCCGTCGACTGCTGCAGCACCTGGATTTGCCATGGAATGATGCTTGTCTGGCGTTTCATGAAAACACTGCGCCAGTGGCCACGGCCAGCTCAGTGCAGGTTCGTCAGCCGTTATATCGAACCTCGGTGGCGCGGTGGCGACAGCTCGAAAATGAGCTGGCACCGGTGATCGCCCTGCTCGAAGAAAACTCGATGCTTTGATCGTGGGCCTCCGGCCTCGTGTAAACTTGCGCGCCTCGTGGTGGGCGGCTGCATTCGAAATGCGGCGGCATCCTGCGATTCCCGTCAACCTGAGAATCCGTCGGGGCAGCTGCGTGAATTTCGATCAGCAGATGGCCGGAGATGCGATTGCCGCCAAAGCAAAGCGGATGCTCGCGCTCGCCGGTAGTGATCTGAACAAACGCGCGCGAGCAGGTGATTTGATGCGGCTTGCCAGCCAAGTCTCCGGCAGCGACTACTACGTTCAGGATTTGGTGATCGACGATGCCGAGATTGATGCCAAATCCCGAGAACTTGCGGCGAGCGAGGTGTATTCATTAGCGCTTCGTCGAGTCAACGAAGGAACGATGAAAACTTTGGATGCCCCGAAGCCTGGTTGGGTTCGGGGGGGTGACGATTTTGGCGTTCCGATTAATCCCGACATCATCGGTTCGGCGCTGGCGCTTTACGACATCGCGCTTGCTTTGCATCATAATGAAGAGTGGTTGTACAACAAAGCATTCCTGCACGAGCGACTGCATGACTTTCCGGCGGCAGCTCGCATTTTTGAGTCGCTGACGGGTGAGTTTGCGATTCATGGCGTTGAGCAGGCGAAACGGTGTCATGCCAAAGCCGCGGGCGCCGACGTCGATTCGGCAATCTCCAATCTCGATGCACGCACGGACGAATTGACTGGATCCGCGAACGTTATTCGCGCTGTACGCACGCAGCTGAACGCCGCTTTAAACAAGGCGCCGCAGCACAAGTCCGCGGCGATTCGCGATAGTGCTTCTAGTCTGGTCGAACGTACCGAGCAAGCGGTGCAAGTCGCGCAGCGTTTCGCAGAACATCTGGCAGATGGAGACTATCTCGCCGAGCGAGCGCTACTCGCCCGCAACCTTCGTCGCCTCCATACCGATGAGCTCCGCCATACGTTCGAGGAAATGATGGGGGGAACAGGGCAGGGCCCAGATGGGCCTGCAGATGTTTGCGTGATGGAAGCCTCATGCGATATGCCGGACCTATCGCCTTACGATCTCGCCTGGGTGTACGTGGCAGTCACTAACCCTGAGGTTAACGAAGCGGTTACCGTGATCGTGACCCAGGAACAAATCGGTCCGCGCATACGGCACATCGAATGGGGCCGTCCTTAGGGCGGCAGTTGATCGCCTGTGCCTTACAGGATGTCGGGCAAGGAGCGGCGAATTTCCTCTGCTTCGTCCCAGGCGCCGAATAGTACCTCCACCAGCCGCGGATCGAATTTGCGGCCCGACTGACCGCGAATGAAGGCTTTGACTTCCTCTCGACCCCAGGCGCGTTTGTAGCAGCGGTTGCTACCGAGCGCGTCAAACACATCCGCAAGCGCAACGATGCGGCCAGCGACGCCAATATCCTCGCCCTTCAGCCCTCGCGGATAACCCGAACCATCCCAGTTCTCGTGATGCTCGCGGGCAACCTGCGCCGCGAGTTGCATCAGCGGGCGTTTGGAGCTGGCCAGCATCTGCGCGCCAAGCTCCGCGTGCGTGCGCATGACCACCGATTCCTCTGGCGTATGTGCGCCGGGTTTGTTCAGAATCGCATCGGGAATGCCGATTTTGCCAATGTCGTGCAACGGCGCCGCAAAGCGCAACATCGAAGCTACATTTTCTTCGAGACCACTGCGTAAGCCGATCAATTCAGCCAGCAGGCCCACGCGTCGGACATGATTGGCGGTCTCGCGCGATCGTGTCTCAGCTGCTCCAGCGAGCAGGTAAACCATCTCCAACTGGCTCTCGAACAGCTCCTTATTGAGATGCAGGTTTTCGAACGCAATGGAGACGTTTGTGCAGAACAATTGCACGAGTCGATAATCGATGTCGCGCAAGCGCGGTGTTTCGCCGACATACAACAGACTTTCTGTTGCGTGGCTGTCCGTGAAATGCAGTACATAGTGATCGTCTGCGAACAGATTCTGCTTACGCTCGAAAGCCTGATGCACCGAGGCCACCAGGTGTGGTGGCAATGCGGAATCGACCGGCGTGTTGATATATCGAGCGTAATCGCCCGTTGCGGCTGCCACGACCAGTTCTTCGCCCGTGCTCGGCACCTCCACGGTCTTGCAATACAGCGCACCTTTCTCGAGGCCCACGACGTTGCTGAGTTGACCAAGCACAGCAGAGGCAAACTCATGTGATTTCTGATGCGAGAAAATATGCGCCGAAGCGGCAATCACGCGCTCCAAACCAAGCCGATTCCTCTCGATCAACATCACGTCCCGGTAGGCGCGCAGCGTTGCATACATCATCGTGCGCAACTTCTGGGCCGTCAGCTCAGTCTTGTCCTTGTAATCGTTGATGTCGTAGTTGGTGATCACCTCGTGCTCGGGCGCCTGGCCGGGTTGACCGGTTCGAAGAACGATCCTTACGAAGTGGTTGTCAAGTTCGCCGCGCACGAATTTCACCAGATCAAGGCCGGCCTGATCTGACTCCATCACAACATCGAGCAACAGCACGGCAAGATCGGGCGTGCTGCGCATGACGTCTCGCGCCTGAGCGGCGGAGTAAGCGTGAAAAAACTTGAGGGGACGGTCTTCGAATGTGAAGGTACCGAGCACAAGTTTAGTCACCTCATGCACGGCCGGTTCGTCGTCGACCACGAGTACATTCCACGGTTCGCCGCGCTCTACCTCAGCTGCGAATTCGAATAGCTCGTCTTCTTCGACCATCGCCCCTCTCGCATTGGTCTTCACACCTCGAAATTACTCGCTCGTTCAACTGAAGTAAATCTGCGGAACGTGAAGAACCTGCTACGATTTCGGTGGAGATACTGGTGCAAACAGCGAAGCGCCCTGCCCGGAACGGATACGCAGAACGATGTTGCGGCGTTCGCGTTGGATGTAGGGATGAGCGCGCGGCGGGTACGAGAGCGATAGAAGTTGCGCTTCGAGATTGTCGTACATACATGCAGCAGCGTTATCAGCGCAGTTGAACTGAAACCAGAGCGAGTTCGGCGAGCAATCGGCGCCAAGATCGCAGCCTGCGAGAACAAAGCTTGCGAAGCTGAGATCCGAGGCCGCATAAGGGCCTAAGCGTTCGACAGTGCTGCCTTCACGAGTATTGAGCGAGCCGCCGATCCACGCCAACAATTCGGGATCGCCACTCGACAGTGCGGCGATATAGATCTGCCGCGCCGTAGCTGCGGATAGGTCAGTCAGCGGCTCGTAATTGAGTGCCAAGCAGTCGGTCAGCTGGATCAATTGACTCGAGAGCACGCGCAGTGACTGTCGCCATGGCTCGCTGTTTCGCCTCGATCGATAACTGATAGGCCTCAGAGCAGAGTCCATCAAGATACTGCCGCGCGGCACGCGATCGTTGTTCTGCTGGTGAGATCTGATCCGGCGTTGCGTCCATTTGCGAGCGCGATAACTCGATGAGTCGAGTTGACGCGCGCACAGCGCATACGTGCAGCCGAAGCGCTGCCTCGCGCGGCGGTAAGTGCGAGAATACTTCGTCTTCGTCCTCATCCTCTGGCTCGGTGCTTGAGGTGAGCTTGTCGGCGGACTTCGGCGCGTGCTCTGGATCGGCGTCGATCGGGGCGTCGTTAGGCAGGTTTGGCGAAGACGTTGGTGCGAGCTGGTTCGATTGCTCCGATTCGGGGTCCATAGGGCGCAGTCCATCAGTGATGCGCGCATTGGGGGACACGACAATCCAGATCGCCAATGCCGAGACGACGAGCGCCAATGTGCTAAGGGCGAGGCGGCGGGACATCGAACAATCCACGCAGATTGCCACTGCGGATAAGCTCCAGAATACGTGCGCGCTGGACTTGTATCTCTGACCAAATGACCGGTGGCGTATCGCGTTCCAGCTCGGTAACGTAGTCGCCGCTCCGACATAGGCCTCGCAGCAAACAGTCGCGCATGATCATCGGTCCAGTGTAACTGCAGTCGTATCCGAGATCGCAGGCCGCCAGTGTCCAAGCTTATGGAAATTGCCCAAAGGCGCGCATCCTGGGTGCCAGGCGAACCAACGTCGATGGATCGTTAATGTTCAGCAATTTCATGCCCAGATCCTGGGCTTGCGCATACTGCGGGGCATGAGTGTTTTCAGTCCAATTGCGCGTCAAGACCACCAATCTGGCATAGGGATCGCCTTGAGCGGCGGCGGCGTCCCATGCCAACAGTATCCGATCCACGAGCGATTTCCACCGTTGATCAGGCGCGATAGTTCCCAAAAGCTGCTGGCATTCCTCACGCCGCGAACCCAAGAGCGCCTGCGACAAATCAGTGCCATTCATCAAGGCGTGATAGTCCGCGAATGCGCCGCGGCTTAGTTCGCTGTCGGCGAACGGACGGCGCAGGGCAGCGGTACACTCTGAAAGGGCCATTGCATACTCGTGTGCATCATTCGCACTATTGGGCGCACGCGCCTGCAACTCGAATAGCTTCGGAGTCGTCTTTACGTGAGCGGCCGCATTGTGGTTCCGCTTTAACGTGTTATCAGGTGATTCCGGGATTGCGTCCTCAGGCGATACCCTCGTCGTTGTCGCAACAGTGCGACTGGTCCTTGCAGTGGGCACAATCGTCAGCGGACTCGCTATGACGTCGAGCTCGTCAACATGACTGGATTTCGATTCAGCGCCAGCTCGCTCGTGGCGCCACCAAACGGCGATCACAAGAACGATCAAAGTCGCCAAAAGCAACAATCGTTTCATGTCCAGGTTAGTAGAGCTTGAGCCTTAGGGCAGTGTGGACTACTGGCGAGCGTAGCGTGCGACCGAATCAAGAATGTCTTGTTTGGCCGCCTCGATCCCCTCCCAGCCACGCACCTTGACCCACTTGCCTTGTTCCAGATCCTTGTAGTGCTCAAAGAAATGCCGGATGCGATCGAGCGTGTGCTGCGGGACGTCATCGAGCGTGTGCATGTTGGCGTACGCCGAGTACACCTTGACAATCGGCAGTGCGATCAACTTGGTGTCCTCGCCGGCCTCGTCTTCCATTGATAGCATGCCAATTGGGCGAACGCGGATCACTGAACCTGGGATCAGCGGCAATGGCATCACTACCAGTACATCGCTGGGATCGCCATCGCCCGACAAGGTGCGGGGGATGTACCCGTAGTTGCACGGATAGCGCATCGGCGTCGTCAATACCCGGTCGACGAAGATCGCGCCGGAGGCCTTGTCGACTTCGTACTTCACAGGTTCGGCGTTCATCGGGATTTCGATGATGACGTTGACATCGTTGGGCACGTCAGCGCCAGAACTCACTTTCTCCAAACTCATATCGGCTCTCCGTTAGAACATCCCACAGTATGCGACGGCTGAGCGACGGGCGACCATGCTTTACGTTGCGTACAAAGGCTCGCAGACTTCGACGGCACAAAAACTGGAGAGTGAGGCATGGCAATCGTTCAATTACCGATGGGCGCACCGTGCTGGTTCGAACTCTCCAGCACCAACCCGGATGCATCGAGTGCGTTCTACGCCGCTCTGTTTGGCTGGAAAGCTCAGGTTTTGCACACTGGCGTCGGCCCATATTCGTTCCTGCGTAACGCTACCGGCACGATTGGTGCGCTCGCCGGCATGCCGCCGGGCGTCGATGGCCCGTCGCGCTGGGGCGTGTACTTCGCCGTGGCGAATGTCGATGCCTGCCTGGCCAAGGCCAAAACGCTGGGCGGCAGCGAAATCATGGCGCCTTTCGATGTTCCGGAGATGGGCCGAAGCGTTTTCCTCGCCGATCCAGGCGGCGCCGTATTTGCACTCTGGCAGTCGGCGCAAAGCAGCGGCGGCGACTTTGCGATGTTCGGAGAAAATGCCTTTGGTTGGGTCGAACTGGCGACACGCGATGTCACAGGGATGCGAGCGTTCTACGGCGAGCTTCTCGGTTGGACGTACAAGGAGTCGCCGATGCCGAACTTCGAACAACTGAAGTACACCGAGTATTCGGTTGAGGATGTACGCTACGGCGGCTTACTGCCGATGACCAAGGAGTGGGGCGACATGCCCTCGCATTGGTCTTTGTATGTGATCGTTGCCGATACCGACGCCATTCTCAAGCGCGCCGAAGAGCTCGGCGGATCGGTGTGCGTCCCGGCCTTCGATGCGCCTGGTGTTGGCCGCATCGGCATGATTGGCGATCCGACTGGCGCCTTGACGTATGTGATTGCGTTGTCAGCGCAATCCTAATCGCGCTAGCGCTTGTCGCCACGCCAACGCCGGCCCCCAATGCCCGAGTTTCTGCAGGCGCTCGGGTAGGGCAGAGAGATTCATACGTTGCACGAGGATCATCAACACCAGACCGATGAGCATGGCGCGCAGCGCTACGAATACCAGCGATAATTGCGGCTGCCCGGACCACGCCAGGGCACCGAGAATGAGTACCAACGGCAGCCAGAATGCAGGCCTCAGAAGCTCGCGCAGCGCGTGGACAAAGGTCTGTCGCCAGCGACGATCGCGGCTCGGTTGCATCACACCAAAAGCGATAACGCGATCTGGCAGTTCCTCGAAACGTCGTCGCCAAGCTAGCGCGGTGCCGGTCGCGACGACCGATCCATGCGCCACAATCCAAAGTGCCAACAGGGCCGCCAACGGCGGCGCCGTGGTCCCCAAAAATGCCGCGGCTTCATTGGCGAGCACCCGCAGCGCGTCGATCAATGCGTCGCCAACCAGCAGCCACTGCAACAGCACACCCTGCGAGCAGGCCCAGGCGCCCATAAGAAATCCGCCGCTGGCAACTGCAGGGAGATTCCAACCGAACATGCGCAGCGCTCGCGAGTACAACCAGCCCTGCATTGCGATAGCAATCATTGGGCGGATGCGCTGACCGGCCGGCGACAACGATTTGATCGCTGCTGACAGCAACGCAACCCAGACCACCCGCGCGCGATCGCTCATCGGTTCGGCAGCGCGCGTCAGCAGCGCAGCCTGCGCGGTCGCCATGCCCAATCCACCGAACGGCAGATTCGCCCCGTGAACGACGGCACCGGCGCTGACTTCAAGACCGCCAGCGAACGCTCCGAATAGACCGACCCGTTCGAAATCGCGGTGTGCTGCCACGACATCCAGCATCGCCTGTTCCGCGTCATCGGCTGAGGCGTCGATCGCCGTATCGCCCTGCGCTTGCGCTGCCAGATCGACCGACAGGACGGTGATGGGTCGGTCGCCGGCAGCCGCTATCGCAAATGTCCGCAGTGCTTCTCGGCGAGTGCTGTTTGCGCCGTAAACGACGATGGTGATTGCAGCGCTCACAACTCGCGAACGAAATGCACACCGCGTGGATCGTAGCCCAGGCGCTCGTAGAACGCTCTGGCCGGCAGGTTTGCCTGGTACGCGTCCAGCGTGACCATCCGGCAGCCGCGTTCGCGGGCGTAGTGTTCGATCCATGCCATCAACATCTGGCCCAGCCCCCGACCCCGGAACTCAGGAAGGACCACCACGTTCTCCACGAAGGCCACACGCCCACTGAACAAATGCGTACGCAACGATATGCCGGCCATGGCCTGCAGCGCGTCGCCGTAAGCGCCAATACAAAACCAACCTGAAGCGCGCATTTCAGTACAACGTTCCATAATTTCGCTGCGCTGCAAGTGTGGTTCCAGGAGCAAAAACAAATCGGGCAGCGTCTCATACTCGGCATCGGAGAATGGCTTGATGTCCATCGTTTGGGTTACAACATCCCGGTTTCGAGTTTCGCCGCTTCGCTCATCATGCTCTGATTCCAAGGCGGATCGAAGACCAGCTCGACGTCGGCGTCGGCAATGGTGGGAATCATCTCAAGCTTGCTGCGCACATCGCTGATCAAGGTCTCGCCCATGCCGCAACCTGGAGCGGTCAACGTCATTTTGATGTCGACGCGACGATCGCCGCTTTCCAATCGCAGCACATTGCATTCGTAAACCAGGCCCAACTCGACAATGTTGACCGGTATCTCAGGATCGAAACATGTGCGCAGTTGCTCCCAGATTAACGATTCGACATCAGCATCGGTAGCGCCATCGGGAAGCGTTGGTGCTGCAACCGGTTCTTTGCCGATGGCGTCGGCGTCCATGCCGGCAATACGAAACAGGTTGCCTTCCACGTACACCGTAAAGCTCCCGCCAAGCGCCTGGGTGATGTAACCCACGCTGCCCGCAGGCAAGCTGACTGCATCGCCGCTGGGTACCATGACGGCGGGACAATCGCGATCAAATCGGACAGGTTCGCTGGTTCGACTGTACATTCGTTAAGGGCTATCCATCAGCACGTAAGGTTTAGGTACACTTGCGCAACCACAGCGGCCAGTGCACCCGACGATTCTCAAGTTCGCTGCCATCTTCCGAGTCTACGTCTTAGGTTGCGTTTGCGCCGTGTTGGCGCCCTTTGCACATGGTCTGACGCCGACCAAGCCGTTTCGCAATTACGTGATCGATAGCTGGAGCATCGAGCACGGGTTGCCACAACTCTCTGTGCTAAGCATTGCGCAAGATGACACGGGGTACATCTGGGTGACAACCCAGGACGGCGCGGCGCGTTTCGACGGCGTGCGCTTTCACGTGTTCGACCTCGACAATACACCGGCGCTTCGCGCCAACATCGTAGAGCGCGTGGTTCGTGGGGATGACGGCACTCTGTGGTTCGGAACTGCGCGCGGATTGTCGCGTTTCACGGGTGCCACGTGGGAGACCGTTCGTTTGGTGGACGAAGGTTCGGACCTCGCCGTAACGGGACTGCTCCCGATCGACGGCAATCGGCTCTTAGTCGCTACGGAGCGCGGACTATTCGAAGTCGAAGATGGACGTGCGCTCAACGTTGGGGTGCCTTCGTCGACATTGCGCAGTGTGGTCGTGTTTAACGCCAAGCGTTATGTCGCCAGCGGCAATAGTGTGATCGAAATCAACGGCAAGCAGAGTCGCGACCTGGCGTTGCCGGCGGGTGTTTCCGTGAACGTGCTCGCCAGTAGCGGGCGCGCAGTCTATGCCGGCACCACTCGGGGCGTTTATCGCCTCATCTCGACTTGGGAGACGCCGCCCTGGGCGGAGCCGCTCAAGCGAACACGAGTGGAGGCAATCCAGCGCGACGGCGACGGCAATCTCTGGATCGGTACCACGGAGGGTCTATATCGTTATCACCCAGACCGCGGTCTCGAGCATGCGGTGAACAGCGCTTTGCCCGCGAATTCCTGGATTTCGTCGATCTTTGAGGACCGCGAGGGAAATCTGTGGGTCGGTAGTTTGACCCACGGTCTGCACCGTTTATGGAACGGCTGGTCTTCGCGGTTTAGCACCGAGGACGGCTTGAGCGATCCATTTGTCTGGAGCGTCATGACGACCGATGCCGGGCTTTACATCGGTACCAATACGGGCCTGGAGATATTGCGGAGCGACGGTCGCATTCGTCCCATTACCTCCACGCTTTCCCTGTTTGATGCATCGGTGTACAACATTTACGCGGAGCACACTGGATCCATCCTGATCGGCACGCGCGGCGGTATGGCACGTTGGAACGGCGAGGCTTTGGTCAGCGATCCTGCGTGGGCAACTTTGGGAACGGCCGGCGTTCGAGCATTTGCAGAACCCGTTCCTGGACGTCTGTTAATTGCCAGTAGCGTCGGGCTGTTCGAGCAGCGCGGCGAAACATGGCGACAAATTGGTGCCGACCAGGGATTGTCGGAGAGCCGCATCCGCGCCTTAGGCGTCGACAACGATAGCGTATGGATAGGCACTGAGCGCGGCTTGTTTTCGATGCGCGGCATGCAAGTTACGGCCATCAAGAATCCGGCAGCCATCGGCAACGCCTTGATCACCGGTCTGCACGTTTGGCGCGACGATCGTGTCGTTGTAACCACCAGCGATGCTGGGTTGTTCATCGGTGGGAGCCGCGGGTTTCACCATCTCAATGCGGACAATGGTTTGCCATTCAATAACGCCTTCTCGGCGCTGGTATTCGACACCTGGTTGTACGTCAGCAGTGCCGAGGGTGTTTATCGAATCGAACTCAGCGAATTGCAGCGCTTTGAGCAACGCGGTGGACGCATCGGCGTCGAAATGGTGCTGCAGACCAGCGGTCGTTACCCCGGCGCTTTACGCACACGCTGTTGCAACGGCGGCGCGCAGGCGCGTGTTGCAGAGTTTCAAGGAGCACTTTGGTACCCAACGCTGGATGGCGTGGTTCGTCTCGATACAGATTCGATTCGGCGCAGCGTTGTATTCCCCACTGCAGTTATCGAGACAGTCGAACACTCTGGCGTAGTGCACGATGCTCGCGGAAAGCTGGCCTTGGATGGCCGCACCGGCGACGTGGCGATCGCCTTTACGGGCCTGGCGATGCAGGATCCTACCGGTCTGCGCTTTCGCTACCGGCTTGATGGTTACGATGAGGAATGGCGGTATGGCGACGACCGGCGCGTGGCGTACTACACCAACCTGGCACCCGGCACTTATACGTTCCAGGTGATGGCCACGAGCAGCGCATTGCTGGACTCGCGCGACGCGGCGGAGTTTACTTTTCGACTGGTGCCGCCATTCTATCGAGCGTGGTGGTTCCGTCTGCTGATCGTGCTGCTCGCGTTAGCGCTCCTGGCGTACTTGAGTCACAGCTACCGATCAAGGCAAATGCGCAGGGAACGCGCGCTCGAGGCGCAAATCGCACAGCGCACGACCGAGCTCAATCGTGCCAATGAGCGCCTGCGCGCAGCGAATCGCGCGCTCATCGAAGAGTCGCAATCCGATGCGCTCACGGCGTTACGCAATAGGCGCTTCCTGGCCAGTTATATGGCCGACTGGCGACGTTCGCCCAGCGCGCAACGCTCGCAGCGCTTGGCCTTCGCGGTACTCGATATCGACTACTTCAAATCGATTAACGATCTTTATGGGCATTTGGCAGGTGATGAGGTTCTGCGTCAGTTGGCGCAGGTGTTGACGAGTGCTGCCGGCGCCGAGGGTATTGCATTACGTTGGGGCGGTGAGGAGTTCATGCTGGTGATGCCCGCCGAAACCATTCTCGATTCCACGGCGTATTGTGAACAGTTGCGGCGATCTATTGCGGAGTACAGTTATGCGCTGCCCGATGGCCAGCAGGTCCGAATCACCGCTTCGATCGGTTTTGCCTTGTTCCCCGCACTTGCAGATCGCAGCGACACCAGTGACTGGAATTTGTCCCTAGAGCTTGCCGATGCCGGCCTGTACCACGTCAAGGCGCATGGACGTAACGGTTGGGCCATCGTGCACGCGCGAGCTCATGCAAAGGCGGCCGACCTGGGCACCAGTTTGAGTGCGCGATTGAACGAATTGGTCGCCAGTGGCCTGCTGCTGGTAGAGTCTTCGCGCTCTTCATTTGACATCAGCTGAGGCTCAATCTTGCTGAATTCTGCGCTTGGCGTAGTGGCCGCAGTGCTGGCCGCAGCCGCTTTCGGGGCCATCTGGTCGCTCATCGCCCTGGCAACTTCGTCGCGAGCCCCGTGGCTGGCGATCGTAGCGGCGATTGGCATTGTCGTCCTGTTGCGCTTCAACGACCATCCGCCCTCGATCGTCCGGGCGCTGAGCGCCGCAGCGTTGTCGGCACTTGCCATTGCGCACGCAAATTACTTGATGGCTGCAGGCTTCATCGGCGCCCAAATGAGCATGAGTTATGCCGAATTGCTCTGGCGAATGGGTATCGAGATGGCGGTTGCTGTCAGCCGTGCCCATGCGGAGCCGCTCGAGCCTCTGGCTTATGCGCTTGCGTTCGGTATCGCCTTTATTTTGGGTTGGCGGATGCCGGGCGAGGGCGGATCCAAACCTCGAAAACGAAGATCCGCGGCCGTTTCGCGCTAGGGCCTTACCAGCAACCGTAGCGACCGCAAAATGGCCAGCCCCAGAATGGCGGATGCTCAACAATGATCGTCGGCTCGGTGCGTTCTGGCCAGAGCACAATCTCTGCAACATCGATCTTGGGCATTCGGTAAGGCGCATCGCCGATTCGTTCCTCGACGAAACCTTCGACGGTTCCGGTCAAGGTTACGGCCCGACCACGGACAAAAATCTCGGGATCGAGAAAACTACCCTTCTTGCAGGCCAAGAACCTTCCTTCCGTGGCGTCCCCGTCGCGCGGCCTGGAACTCGCAAGCAAGGGCTTGCCGAGCACTTCCAAGCATGTCGAGTCTGCAGTTGGCGTGGTCTCGATCACGCTGCCGCCGATTCGAACTTGATTGCCGACTGCCGCCTCGCGCGCGGCGATGACAGTGTAATCGCCCTGCAGCGGCCCCGGCACGGTTGCGCAACCAGTAAGCACTACGGTGGTCAATAACGTGGAGATTCGAATCATGGCTTTGCCGACTTCAGGAAATCGAGTAGGGCAGTGTTGAGCTGCGCTACGGCTTCGGAATCGTCAGCGTAGCGCAAACGAGCGTAGGCGTGGCTGACTGCGAAGATTGCAGCGCGCAAGTGTGGAAGCTGCAACGCGGCTCGTTCCGCGAAATCCATTGGGCCTTCTGCGGGATTGCTGCCGACACCAAGTTGCTGCAGTCGCTTCTGGAAACGCCGATAGCGCCGCTGCGCCAGATCGACTGAGGTCGGGCGTCGGCCGAACATCCAGAGGCTCATCGCCAACGCCAGAGCGGCAATTCCGCCTGCCATCCACGCGCCCAATTGCCGCCAGTCGCTGGGATCGATTCCGAGATTGGCGAAAAACTCGCGCTGACGCAGCGTGTCGAAGCGCACCACCATCGAATTGAACCAATGCTGCAAGGCATCGGTTTGCAAGCGAATAGCCTTCCACCAAAGGTTGTTGCGGAAATACGAGTCGTCGCCGAACGTGCCGCTGCCCAAAGAAATGCGATCGGGCGCCACGGCGGCGGTCGGGTCGATGCGTGTCCAGGTGCCATCATCGCTCAAAAGCACCTCGGCCCAGGCATGGGCGTCGGCGTTCCGGACGATGTAGTAGGCGCCACTGGATGAGCGCTCCCCACCCATATACCCGGTCACCACGCGCGCCGGAATGCCGGCAGCTCGCATCAGAACCACAAATGCCTGCGAGTAGTGTTCGCAAAAGCCGTCACGTGTTTCGAACAGAAACTCGTCGACGCGATGGCGGCCCACCAACGGTGTGGGCGTGAGGGTGTATGAAAAGCCCCCATTCCGGAAGTATTGCAGCGCCTGCGCAACGATTTGCGCTCGATCGCCACCTTGCGCCACCCAACCCTGCGCCAAGGCCAGCGCCTGCGGATTCAGCGAAGAGGGCAAACGCAGGGTCTCGCTGCGATACACCGACGGCGCAGGCCCTTGCGGCAAACCTGCGCGCAAGTTCGAGGCGGCGCGATACACCCATACCGAAGTCACGCGCCCTGTACGCAGCAGATGGCCTTCGACTTGTTGCTTGACACCCTCCGGGAAGCCGGTGGCTACATCGAGCGCGAACACCCAGTTGCGATCGGTTGGTTCGAGCATGACCTCGTAGCGCAAATCATCTGGTCCACCAGATTGTGGACCCTTGATCTCGCCAACATGCGTAGCGCCGGGCCAGGCGCGGCGACGCCAGACCTCGCCGTCGAAATTCACCAGCACCGGTCCGCGCCAATACATCTGTTGGGTCGGTGGAGCTGGGCCATCGAAAGTGACGCGCATGACCGGTGAATCGTCGGCGAGAAGCTCAGTAATCGAACCAGGTCGCATCTCATCCCCAAGACCGGTGCGCGCCTCCCACTGATTGTCGCGCGTGCCCCAAAGCGGCGTCTCCAGGCGAGGCACCGACACAAACAAAAACGCCGTGAGCGGCAAGGTGATCAGCAACAAAGGCACCAATTCGCGGCCAATACGTGCGAACTCTCCGGCAATGCCGCCACGCGTACCGGGCGGAGCTACCAATTCGTTCATGGCGATAAACACCAGAAACGTCGGCAGCAGCATGTACACCGTGACCAGGAGGCTCTGGTCGAACAAGAACTGCACGCTGTTCAAGAACAGGCACACCAGGAGTGCTCGCAAACCATCGCTGCGATTTTCCGATTCGATCAGTTTGAGCACGGTCAAGCCGATCAGTGCCGCCGAACCCGCCTGACGGGCCAATGGGTTGCCGAACTCGGCAATCACAAATGCAATGACGGCAATCAGCAGCGGAAACTTGATCCAGCCCGGCCAGGCCCGCACGTAGCGGCGACGCTGGACATATCGCAGCACAAGGATAGTGCCGAGCATGAGGCCGTAAAGCGGTGGCAACCACAGCAAATGCGGCGCCAGCGTCGCACCGAAGGCGATCAGCAGCCAGTCAAACTGTCGTGGGCTAAGAACTGGCGCGCGCATAAAGTGCCAACGCCTTGAGGCAGCGCAACCGGTGGGCGTGTCCTTGATCGGGTCCGATGCGTTGACCAGGCAAGTCGAGCCGATAACGCACGCCGGCCTGATCGGCATCCAGCACCCAACGGGTCAGACGCGAGAGTTTGCGCTCCACGTCGAGCCCGCTGATGCGCTCGAAATCGAGTACCGTCTCACGGGCGCGCGGTACTTCCAGTTGACGCACGAGCAGCTCTCCGATACGAGCGCTGGCCTTCCACGCAATCATCCGCGGCGAGTCGCCGGTAGTGTAGTCGCGCAAACTGCGCAGGTCTTCGTCGCCAGGATCGCTGCCGCCAAGGCGCCCAGGATCGGGAACTTTGGGCAGCGGATGCGGCGGCGATTCAGGTCGCGGATAAACCAGCGCTTTGGATTGCGAGTGCAGGTAGCTCCACGCAAAAAACAATCCGAACGGCCAGACTGTCGATACCCGCAGCGGCTCTGGACTCAACCAGCCGCGCTCCAGCGCAGGCACTGGGACGTCGAGACTTCGGGTCTCGCCTTGTTTGATGTCGATGTGGCGAAACACGTCGCCATAGCGCCCGGTAATGCCAAAGCGCGGTCGCTCGTCGCTGGCGTGAAACTGAAAAGCGAAGAGCGCGTTTTCGCCACAAAACACCGGATCCGCTTGCACGTGCACGAGTCGCAAATTGTTGAGATTGCGGAAGGTCTGATGCATCGAGACCACGGCCAGGCTGACCGGCAGCAATCCAAAAAGCAGCGCGCCGTTGTTGTTGTAGTTGAGTGCGCCGGCGAGAATCGCGAACAGCATCACGGCAAAAAGCAAGCCGAATCCACTCGGTACGATGTAGATCCGCCGTTGGTTGAGAGTGATCGGCAGCGCTTCGAAACGATGGCGGCGCGTAAGATTGGGCAGGCGCCTGTCCAGCTCGCGCCACAGCCGCACTCGCGCCTGTTTCAGTACCGCTCTCATGGGATCGGAACGTGCGCCAACAAATCGCGGGAGATGATCGCACCATCGCCGCTGGCGTCCGCAGCCAGCACCAGGCGATGACGGGTAACGGCAACGAACACCGCTTGCAAATCCTCGGGCAGAACATGCGTGCGCGCCGCTAACAGCGCGTGCGCCTTTGCCGCACGCAATAGACCGATACCGGCGCGCGGCGATAGTCCGATGCGCACGCGCTTGTCGCTGCGTGTGCTGTTGATGAGTGCGTACGCGTATTCGATCGCTGCGGCGCTGGCGTGCAGTCCATCTGCTTGCTGGCGCAGCGCCAGTAGCTGCTCGGAAGACAGCTTGGGCTTGAGCTCGGCAATGGCTTGGCGGCGTTCCCGTGCGGCGAGCAAGGCTTTTTCCGACGCCGCATCGGGATAGCCAAGGCTCATCGATAACAAGAAGCGATCGAGCTGCGATTCGGGCAAGGCAAAAGTGCCGCTCTGTTCGATCGGGTTTTGCGTGGCGATGACGATGAACGGCTTCGGGAGCGCATGACTGACGCCATCCACCGTGACTTGGCCTTCGGCCATCGCCTCGAGCAGCGCCGATTGCAGCTTCGGTGTGCCGCGATTAATCTCGTCCGCGAGCAGCAGTTGCGTAAAGATCGGCCCACGATGGAAGTCGAAGCGCCGCGTGTTCGGATCGAATACCGATACGCCGACAAGATCAGCGGGCAGCAGGTCGCTCGTGAACTGTACGCGACCGAAGTCCAGGTCGAGAGACGCCGACAGCGCGTGCGCCAAAGTCGTTTTACCCACGCCCGGCAAATCCTCCAACAGCAAATGTCCGCCAGCCAGAACGGACACCAACGCCAGATGGACTTCGGCCTTCTTGCCGACGACGATCTCATTAATCTGATCGCGCGCGGCGAGCAGCGGTTTCAAGGCCTCAGTGAGTGACATGCAACTGCTCGCGAGTGGCTATCGGTGAATGGTGAATAGGCAATCGTGAATGCGATGGCAAGCACTTGTTCTGCGTTGCTGCAGTTTCCAAAGCGTTTCACACCAGAGCGCGCAGACACGAAGTCAACGCTAAGCGGAAGCGCACTCCTTTTCGTGACTTGGCGTTGTGGTATATGCCAACACAACTTGATCTGACCAGCCTCCCAGTTCAGTGCAGCGTCGGTCGATCCTGGCCGATACCGTACGCGCCTGCCATCAGCGCCGACACTGGGTGCGTTTCGCTGGACGCCTCCAGCAGCTCCTGACCTGCGGATTCCAGCTTCTGCATTTGCTCGGCTAACGTACGCCGCGAGCGTTCGAGTTCGGCATAAGCTTGTTTGAGTTGCGCAAGCGGCGCGTCGTCGCCGCGGTCTCGTAACCAGAGTCGCCGCTGCAACAAATCCTTGAGCGCTTTTTGCACCAGCGGACCGAGATCGAGCGATGCCAGTGCATCGCGTGTGAGCGAGCTCGGCAGGGTAGAGACCCAGCGCTGCATAGCTTCGCCGCGCTCGCGGCAGGCGTGCAGCTCGCGTTCGAGTTCGTCGGCGCTGTCCATGATGCGTCGTAGCGCTTCCTGGCGGCGCTTCAGGCCCAACAATTGCAGCAACAAGTAAACGACCACCAAGGTAGCGATCGCCAGCGCGGCGAGCAGCAAATACGCAGTCATGTCCAAGTTCACCAGCTCCTCAGCCGACCCAACAGCAAAAGCATCTCACACGAACGAATGGCGCCCACGAAGTATCGATGAGGCGCGATCCAAAGGGCGCCTGCTGGTTCGCATTTTTCCAGGCTATATGTGGTCCTTCGAACACATCGGATTGCACAGGCACCGGACTGCGACCAAGCGAGCGCGGTGCAGTCTGCGCTAAAGCTCGCCAGCGTGATCGGCTAGGCGCGCCTGCGACCAGAGCGCTTCCTGCGCTGCCAGATCCAAGTCTGCGAACACGAGACCGTTCGCGCGCGCCAAGGCTTCCATGCGCCGAAAACGGCGCTCGAACTTGGTATTGGTTGCGCGCAACGCGGTTGAAACGTCGATCTGCAGTTTGCGCGCCAGATTGCAGGCAACAAACAACACATCGCCCAGTTCATCCGTCAGTTTTTCGGCACCGGAGCCGCTATCGACTTCGGCTTCGAGCTCTGCCAACTCCTCACGCAGCTTCGCGATCACAGGACCGGCATTGGGCCAGTCGAACCCTTGCGCTGCGGCGCGGTTCTGCAGTTTCGTCGCGCGCTGCCACTCGGGCATCCCGCGCGAAATGCCGGCCAGGGCGCTATCGTCATCGCCAACGCGCTCGGCGCGCTTCATCGCCTCCCAGGCGCGCGTCTGCGCTTCGGCATCGGCAATGCTGGCGTTGCCGAACACGTGCGGATGGCGCCGAACCATTTTTTCCGATATCGACTGAACCACGTCGCCGAAATCGAAGGCGCCTTGCTCGCGGGCCATCTGTGCGTGAAACACCACCTGAAGCAACAGATCGCCGAGTTCATCGCGTAGATCGCTAAGGTTTCCCCGATCGATCGCATCGGCCACTTCGTAGGCCTCTTCGATGGTGTACGGGGCGATCGTCGCGAAGCTTTGTTTCACGTCCCACGGGCAGCCGCGCTCCGGATCGCGCAAACGTGCCATGATTTGCAGTAAGTCAGTTAGGCTGTAGGTCGATGCCATGTAGCGCCTCGTGCCAGTTGCGCGACGTATCGCCGAAGCACAGAAAATTCTGCACGATCAGGGTGTCGCGCTGGTTGTAGCGCCAGCGCTGACCGCGTTCGTCGGCAACTACGCCACCGGCGACTTCGACAATGCATTGTCCAGCGGCGACGTCCCATTCCGAACATCGCGATGCCAGGCGCGCATAGATATCGAAGTCGCCACTGGCCACGCGCGCGAACTTGATCGCGCTGCCTTGCGGTATGCGCCTCACATCCCCGAGCGCCTGCATATACGCCTCAACAGCCGCATTGCCGTGCGAGCGGCTCGCGGCGGCACGCGGCGGAACGGCGCTGGCAGACACTGCGATCGGGGTCCGCCGGCCATCGTGCTCGGTCCACGCATTGCCGCCGCGCACTGCGCCCCAAGATCGGCCGGAGGGGGGGTGCCAAAGCAAACCGAGCACAACCTCGCCATCGTCGACCAGGGCAATATTGATACAGAACTCGCCATTGCGTTTGACAAACTCGCGTGTGCCATCGAGTGGATCGACCAGCCAGATTTGCCGAGCGTCGCGGCGACGCGCAAAACGCTCCGGCGCGCCTTCCTCGCTGAGCACGAGTGCCCTGGAATCGAGCCCATCCAGGCCGCTTTCCAGGCATCGGTGCGAGGCCAGATCGGCGGCCGTGACCGGTGTCGAGTCCGCCTTGTCGGTAACCTCAAAACGGCCGGCATAGACGGCCATGATTTCTTCTGCGGCGCGCGCCGCAACACTTTGCGCAGCCCCGAGAATCTGCTCCAGATCGTTCACCGAATAGCGGCTCACGACTGCGCCTCGCGCCGCAGCCATTCGCGTGCCAGGAATAGAGCCGCGATGGAGCGCGACGCGCTGAAATTTTCGAGGTCGAGCAGGCGCTCGAGATCGTCGATCGGGAACGGTTGGACCTGAAGCTCTTCCGGCTCATCGCCTTCCAGGCGCTCCTCAAACAAGTCCCGCGCCAGCACCAGATGCGAGGTATGGCTCATGAACGTAGGCGCCATGGACAGTTGCTTCAGCACGCGCAAATCGCGTGCGCCGAAGCCGATTTCCTCTTTGAGTTCGCGATTTGCGCCTTCAAGCACGGTCTCGCCGCGGTCGATGCGGCCACTCGGCAAGCCCAGCTCGTAACGATGCATCCCTGCCGAATACTCCAGGCTCAGCAGCACGGTATGAGCGTCAAGCATCGGTACGATGACAACGACTTCGCGCCCCGAGCCATGGATGCGCTCGTAAGTTCGATGCGCACCGTTGCTAAACTCGAGGTCCATTTGTTCGATCTGATAGCGCGGCGTCACCAGACGCGTCGCGAGTATTTTTGGCAGCTCTCTCATGACCGCGAGTCTAGGCCGCGCAGCGTACCCAGTGCGTGGTGATGTGCGGGCAATCCGGCGGCCAGCACGCTGCGGGTGTCAAGCGTAAGCTCCGTGCCATCGAGATCGGTAAATACGCCGCCCGCTTCCCGGACGATCACCGCCAGAGCAGCGATATCAAGAATGTTCACATCGCTCTCGATGACGCAATCGACGCCGCCGGTGGCGAGCAGGTGGTAATGATAGAAGTCGCCGTAACCGCGGGTGCGGTTGGCGGTGGCCTGCAACGTGCCCAGTCGCGACCAGCGTACCGGGTCTAGCGCCAACGATTTGAGGTTGCCGGTCGATAACGCCACCTGAGACCAATCCTCGCAAATCGGCATTCGGCAGTGCGCGCCGTTCAGAAAAGCGCCTCCGCCTCGCGTGGCCCATGCCATTTGCCCAAACGCGCTCGCATAGCTCACACCCAGGCACAATTCGCCGGCCACCATCAGTGCGATTTGCGTCGAAAACACGGGGTAGCCGCGCACGAAGGCTTTGGTGCCATCGATTGGGTCGACAAGCCAGAGGAACTCGCTCGTTCCGCTATGGCCACCTTCTTCGCCGAAAATGGCGTGCTCGGGAAAGGCGTGGGTCAACGTCTTGCGAATCGCAGCCTCCGATTCCTCATCGGCACGGGTGACCGGCGTGCGGTCGTTCTTGATGCGCAGCCCAATATCGGTTTGCCGGTAATAGCGATCGATGACCGCGCCGGCGGCCAGCGCCGCCGATTGTGCGACCGGTAGTGCTCGCTCCAGCAGCTTGTCCAGGCTCACAAGTTCACTTCCGTAGGGTGGATTTGGCCCTCGACGAGCAGCAGGCGGCTGCCATCGGGCTGCGGTGCACCAATCCACTGCAGCGCCGCGATCAGCGCCTCGTCGCTGCTGCGTGGGGTCAGCGCAATTCGCCCGTTGTAAGCGGCACCGCGAATTTCGAAAGCACCGTTGACGATGAGCGCCCCGCGACCATCGTCGCGTGCGGTCACGACGATCGCATCGCCGCTGCTTCGCGCCGATAGTTCAATGACGCCAAGTTCTGCGCGAACGCGCCCATTGACGGCGGCGTTACGCCAGGTCGCGGTGCCTACAATGGCGGTCGGTACGCCAGCGGAGCTGATCGCCAAACGCTTGAGCGCGATGTCGATGGTGCCTTCCGGTGTTAGTTCCGGTATCGCCAGTGCGGGAGCCAGCCATTCCGCATCGGTACTCGCCGTCGCGTCGCTCAACTCGATTTCGTTGTTCGCGAAGCGCGCCGTGCCGACGAAATCGACGGTGCCGCCCGCGAGCGTCAACTGCACTGTCGGCGTCGACAGCAAACTCCAAGGCGAGAGTTGCCAGGACAACGCGCCCAGCGCAGCGCCGCGCAACTTCGCCCCAGAGGCGCGACCGTTCCAAACGCTTCCTGTGGGCGCTTCAAGTGTCAGGTCGGGAACCTGCGGGGCGATATGCCGCCATGCCACAGCAGCCGGCAGCGTTGCGATGAGCCCGACGGCGAGCGCCAGAAACGCGACGAGCGCCCATCCGATCCAGCGCTTCATGGTTCGTCCTTCAATGTCAGGCGAGCGTTGACCACACCCGGCGCCAGCGATCGATCGACCGACCACTCGCTGATGGTCACGCCTTCGCTGATCGCCAAACGCTCGGCCCAAGTGGCGAGCGCATCGAAATCGGCGTCTTTGAGCCAAACGCGCACCTCAGACTCGCCGAGCGGCTCGACACGATCCAGCGATGCGCCGAGGCCCGCCTCGCGCGCCGATGCATCGGCCAGCGCCAGTAACGATCGACCGACGCGAGGCGCAGGCGCGGCGGATCCGCGGGCCTTGATGGTCATGGCAGCCGCCTCCGACGCTGCTGCCTCCTGTAAAGCCAGCGGCAGTCGCTCAACCGCCGAGGCGCGAGCAGCACCGAGTGGGCGCAACAGCAGCAGCCACCAGCACAGCAGTGCAAGCGCCACCGCCGCCACCAGGACCAATTTCCGCTCGCGATCTGCGAGCCCATTCCACCACGCCTTCATCCGGCACCTCGAATGCGCAGTCGTCCGGTGAACTCATTGGCATCGTATTGGGTGTTGGCAATTTCGATCTTGAGACCGCTGGCCGCCAGTTGTTCGCGAAAGCCGTCGAAGCGCGAGGCATCGGGCGCACGCACCGCCACCTCCATCATGCCATCGCGATACTCAAAACCCACCAGAACCAGGCGGCTGTCGCTCGCCAGCAGTGGCGCGATGCGTTGCAGTAGAGGCAAGGCGCCGCCGTCGGTACGGTTCGTGCCGCTGTTTGCCGCCTGCTGCAACTGGAATGCCGCATCGACCATTCGCAACTCGCTACCGAATGCGTCGCGAAACGCGGCTTCAGTGCGAGCTTCGGCGGCATCGACCTCGCGCTGCGCTCGATACCACTCCAATGCGAGCGCCCCAGTGTGCACCAAAAGCGCAGCAGCGACAGCAAGCAGGGCTGGACGATACGGCGTTCGCTGCTGCGTGCGCGGCGCGGCAAACTCGCCGCTGCGCAGGTTGATGTGGGTCTCGTCTATCGGTTGCAGTGATGCCCAACGCAACGCGGAGTCGACATGATCTCCGCGGTGGTCGCCCGTCGCTCGGCCGATCAATACGCGAGCCGAATCGTCGACCAGTATCGACAACATCTCAGGCTC
>ERZ1066135.387-NODE-387-length-26101-cov-7.522422_pt1 | contig 26101 bp, 19 predicted proteins | sample MGYA00382782_ERZ1066135 | MGnify/ENA primary metagenome ERZ1066135 (study PRJEB33369, sample SAMEA5778365) | biofilm metagenome | biome: Industrial cooling water; feature: Water cooling tower basin; material: Biofilm | place: United Arab Emirates | collected... | reverse complement strand
GCTTCACCCGTGCGGCCGCCAGCGAGTTGCGGCAGCGCATCCGCGCGCGTCTGGTGGACGCCGTGCGGCTGCTCGAGCGCCCCGACGCGCCAACGGGCGATGACCTCGTCGCGGCAGCCCTGTTCTGTGAGGATGCCACCGAGCGGGCGCGTCGCCTCATCAAGGCCCGCAGCACCGTCGCGGACTTCGAGTCGCTGAGCATCGGTACCATCCACAGCTTCTGCCAGCGCATCCTGCGCATCGCCGGCCAGGACGTCACCCTCGATGAAGACAGCAGTGGCGTCGAGGCGCTCATCGACGAGGTCGTGAATGACGAGCTGATCGCGGCGGCGGCCCGTGGCGACGGCACGCAGGACCACAAGCGGCTGCGCGAGATCCTCGCCGTGAAGGTCGGCAATCCGACCTCGGCGCTCATCGCCTCGCCCGGACTCGAGGACGTCGCGGCCCGCATCGAACGCATGGCCGCCACCGTGCGCGAGCGTCAAGCCCGGCGCCTGAGCTTCGACGCGCTGCTCGCCCGCGCACACGAGGTGCTGACCACAGCCCAGAACGCGAGCGTGCGCCAGACCCTGCAGGAGCGCTTCGCCCTGGCCGTCGTGGACGAAGCGCAGGATACTGACCCCCTGCAGTGGGGGCTACTACAGGCCTTGTTCCCCGCCAGCGATCCCTCGCGCCGCTTGATCGTCGTCGGCGACCCCAAGCAGTCCATCTATTCCTTTCGCGGGGCCGACGTGGACGGCTACGTCAGCACCCGCAGCGAGGGGGCGACGGAGCGCACCCTCAGCACCAACTTCCGCAGCGACGGTCCGCTGCTGGACCAGCTCAACGCCCTGTTCGGCGACTATGGCTTCAGCGCCGGGGTGCACTATCACCCCGTCAGCGCCGCCGCGGACCGGCAAAAGAGCACACTGCCGCCAGACCGCCCGATCACCGAGCTGATCGTGCCGGCCGCACGCAACACCCGCGAGATCGCGGCACTTGCGGCACGGCGTGTGGCCGATGCGCTCGCGGCGGAGCGTCACGCCCCGCGGGACATCGCCGTACTGGTCGGCTCGCGCGTGGAAGGGGCCGCGGTGGCACATGCGCTCCGCGGGTATGGCATCGCGGCCGTGACCAGCGGCACCTCGAGTGTCGCCGCGTCGGAGGCCGCGAGTGAACTGCGCAAGCTGCTGCGTGTGCTCGACGACGCCAGCGACAGCCGCGCCATGCGCCTGGCCGCGCTGGGGTGGTTCGGCGACTTGCGCGCGGCCGACCTGCTGCACGATGACGGCGAGCGTCTGCTGCCGTTCCAGGAACGCCTGCCACAGTGGCGCGCGCTGCTCACGACCCTCGGCGTGGGTGCTCTGCTCGAGCGCCTGTTGCTCGACCCGCGCATCATCGACCGCATCGCTGCGTCCGGTCGACTCTCTCGGCATCTGACAGACCTCTCGCATCTCGCCGAGCTGCTGCACGATGCCAGCGCCGGGAGCGCTACGCATCCCGCCGCGATGCAAGCCGTGTTGACCCGACTCGCCAGCATGGACGAGAAGTCCGAGCTGGTCACGCGGCGCATCGAGACGGACGCGGAGGCGGTGCAGATCCTCACGATCCACGCAGCCAAGGGCCTGCAGTGGCCGATGGTCGTGGTGGCGAAGGCCTGGGGGGACTCGCACCGGCACACGTCGACTCGCGTGCCCCATGCGCGCATGCAGACGACCGACCATCGGCGTTCCATCGACGTGGACTACTACAGCCGCTCGGTAAGTGCCGCCAGCAAGGAGGCCTTCCACCGCGCACTCTGCGCTGAGGACGATCGCCTGTTCTACGTGGCCGTGACCCGCGCAATGCACGAACTGGTCGTGGTGCTTCCCGTGATGCGCAACGGCACGACCAACGCCCCGATGCGTTGCTTCGGCCTTCCGTCGGGCGTGGAGAACGTCGAGACCGTCCGTGATGCCTTGGCCGAGCGTACCTCCGGCTTCGGCGACCGCCTCCGCATTAGCGGCAGTGCCGACGTACTCGCAGACCCTGCGCCCGTGGTCCCCCGCAGGCCCGAACCGTCGATGGACTCGCTCCAGCTCGCGCCCGCACCACGCGTGATCCACGCGCCCTTCCGCCATTGGTCCTTCACCGTGGCGACGGCGCGCCGCGCCCGCGTCGCCGTCGCTGACGAACTCGGCGGCGAGGACGAGTTCACCGGCAGTGATATGGGTGGACCGACGCGCCCCGCACCGGCAGCGGGCGCCTCCGAGCGCTCCGCCCTCACCCCACTCCCCGCGGGCGCCGAGTTCGGCACCATCCTGCACAGCCTCTTCGAGCACATCGACTTCGCATCGCCCGATCCCGAGGCGGCGCTCCAGCCGTTGATCGAGCGCTTTGCGACGGTCCCATCGCTGCGCGCACATCACAGCGCACTCGCACGCGGCATCGCGCAGGTGCTGCGAACGCCACTGGGCGCGGCCGCCCCGCTCGACCTGCGCTTGGCCGACATTCCGCGCGCCGACCGCATCGACGAGCTGCGATTCGAGCTGGCCCTGCCCGACGCGGCCGCACTGCCATTGACACGTATCGGCGGGCTGCTCCGTGAGCGCTTGCCCAGCGACGACCCGCTGTCCGAGTACGCCGCGCACCTCGCCGCCGGCGCGCTGCCCGCCGAGTTGCGCGGCATGCTGAACGGCGCCATCGACCTCATCGTGCGGCACCCGCAGCGCCGCGACGAGCTGCTGATCGTGGACTACAAGTCGAACCGCCTCGCGAGCTATGGGGCGGACGCGCTGCGCGATGCGATGATCGACCATCACTACCCGCTGCAAGGGCTGCTCTACAGCGTCGCCATGCACCGCTGGCTGCGCTGGCGCACCGGCATGGCAGACCCCTCGGCGAACCTCGCGGGCTTCGCCTACCTCTTCGTGCGCGGCATGGTCGGTCCCGATACGCCGGTCGACGGCGCCGGTCGCCGCGAAGGCGTCTTCCACTGGCAAGCGCCACCCGGAGTCATCGCCGCGCTCAGCGACCTGCTCGCCCGCGAGGTGCCCGCGTGAACCACTTCAGCACACGCACGGCGCAACGGCTCGCCGCCTTCTCCGCCGCCGGGATCTTCGACGCGGACACCATCGCGTTCACCGACGAACTGCTCCGGCTCAGTGACGCGCTCGACGCGCCCGACGACGTGCTGCTTGCCGCCGCCCTCGCCGTGCGTGCGCCCGGTCAGGGCCACGTCTGCGTCGACCTCCGTCACATCGCCGAACACGTTGCGGTCGACGGGGCTGCCGCGCTGCCGTGGCCTGAGCCGAGCGCTTGGCAGACGGAACTCGCCGCGCGTGCAACGCTCATCACCAGCGCACCGAACGCGCCCGACACCCCGCTGGTCTTGGACGGCCCGCGGCTCTACCTCACCCGGCTGTGGCTCGACGAACGCGAAGTGGCCAGCGCCCTCACGGCCCGTGCGGGGAACGCCCTGCGCATCGTCACCGGCGGCCCGGGATCGGGCAAGACGACTCGCATCGCGCAGGAACTGCTGCGCATGCTGCGCGCGCAGCCCGACCTCCGCGTGATCCTCGCGGCTCCGACGGGCAAGGCGGCCGCACGATTGCGCGAAGCGATGATCGAGGCCCTGCAGCGCGCCAAGGCCAGCGCCGAGGAGGTCGCGCGCATGGCGGCCGTGCCCAGCCTCACGTTGCACTCACTGCTCGGGATGCGGCCCGGACAGCTCGAATTGATCGATGCACCGCCTCCGTCCCCGCTGGCCGCTGACCTCGTGATCATCGACGAAGTATCGATGGTCTCGCTGCCCCTGCTCGCTCGGCTGTTGCGCATGCTGCCGGCCAGCACCCCGCTGTGGCTGGTCGGCGACCCCGGACAGCTGGCTTCTGTTGAGGCCGGCTCAGTGTTGGCCGACATCGTGCAGTCACCCGCTGCGGCAGATGGCGGCGCCCTGCACCCATCGATGCAGCACCTGACCTCGCAGTACCGATTCGGCCCCGACTCGGGCATCGGTCAGTTGGCGGCAGCCCTGCGCTCCGGCGACGCCGAAGCCGCGCTCGCGGTGCTGTCTTCAGGTGCGCCCGACGTCCACTGGGTGGACCCCGAGGCCAGCGATGGTGAGCGCCGCCTCAGCGCCGTGCACGACCAGCTCAGCGCACACGCGACCCGTGTGGTCGAGCTCGCATCCCGCGGCGAGGCCGACGTCGCCCTGCGCGAGATGCTCTCGTTGCGCACCCTCTGCGCGCACCGCGAGGGCGACCATGGCGTCAGCGAGTGGAATCGTCTCGTCGAGCGATCCTTGGCGCTGCGCGCCGGCGACCTCTGGTACGTGGGGCGCCCGCTGATGGTCACCCGCAACGATCGCGAGCTCGACCTCTGGAACGGCGAACTCGGCGTCGTGCTCCGCAGCGGCGGCACGGTGCGCGCCCTGTTCCCGGGCCGTGACGGCCGCGCGCGGCTGGTCCCCACTGTGCGCCTCAGCGCCATCGAGACCGTGCATGCGATGACCATCCACAAGAGTCAGGGCTCGGAGTTCGATCACGTCGTGGTGGTGCTACCGCCGGCGGGGTCGCGCCTGCTCACCCGGGAGCTGCTGTACACGGCGGTGACGCGGGCGCGGACCCAGGTCACGCTGGTCGGTAGCGAGGCCGCCCTGCGCGGTGGGCTGGCGCGCACGGCGGCCCGCGCCTCGGGGCTGGAGGAGCGGCTCGGGGCCTGAGGACCGGCCGATCCCTCGCCGCTGTCAGCCCCCCGCCCCACATTCCCCAGCGTGCCTACTCAATCCAAGACCCAGCGCTGGGCCGATCTGCTCGCCGCCCTGCTCCGCGCCTCGCGCAGCGGGGCCTCGCTGCAACAGCTCCGCCGCGTCGTACCCGGCTACTACGCCAGCGACTCCGACGCCACCGTCGAACGCATGTTCGAGCGCGACAAAAAGGAGCTCCGCGAGATCGGCGTGCCCATCGAGTCCATCCACGAGATGGACGGCTCCATCAATCGCTACCGGCTCAACGCCCGCGACTTCTATCTGCCCTATCTCAATCAGGCCGACAGCGACACCGCGCCCCGGCGCGTCGCAGGCGACGGCTACCGCGCGCTCGACCAGATCACCTTCCTCCCCGACGAGATCGGTGCGCTGGTGCGCGGCGTCACCCGTCTCACCCAGCTCGGCGACGGCTCGCTGGCGCATGAGGCGCGCATGGCCCTGCGGCGACTCGCGCATGACCTCCCCGTCGACGAGACACTCACCGTCCGCGAGCTCGTGGTCGCCGAGCCGGCCCTGGACAACGATCTCTTCGACCGGCTCGCCGAGGCGGTGCGCCGCCGCAAGTCGGTGCAGTTCCGCTACCACAGCTTCAGCAGCGACCGCATCGCGACGCGGCAGGTGGATCCGTATGGCATCGCCCACATCGGCGGGAGCTGGTACCTCGTGGGCCGCGACCTCGACGCCAATGCGCTGCGGCAGTTCCGCCTGCGCCGCGTGAACGAGCTGCGCGTCAACGACCGCGCACCGGGCACGCCCGACTTCGCGCCGCCCGAGGACTTCGACCTTTGGGCCCATACCCGCTCGCGTCAGGCCTGGGAACTCGGCGACGCTGAGGCCGAGTCCATCAGCGTGCGCTTCGACGCGGTGAACGGCGTGACGGGACCGGCGATCAAGCTCGGCGCCTCCGAGGAGATGGCCGCCGAACACGAGGCGGACACGGTAGCGGTCGACGCGAAGCCTATGGACGACAGCGCGACGACGCTGCTCGCCCCCCTCACCCGCCATTACCGCGTGCGGCGACGCGCCACCTTCCTGCGCTGGGTCCTCGGCTTCGGTGGCGCTGCGCGCGTTGTTGGCCCCGTGAGCGCTGTCGAGGAGTTCCAGGCGCTCGCCGCAGAGACCCACGCACGCTACGACGCGGAGGAGCTGGTCTGATGCCCACCGTCGCCACGACCGCCGCAGAGCAGCTCCGGCGCCTGCTGCTGACCATCCCCAAGCTCGACGACGACCGGCCGCACGCCGTCGAGGCGCTCGCCGAGTCGATCGGCACCGACGCACGGACACTGCTGCGCGACCTGCGCACGCTGGTGGACCGGCAGAGCCCTGAGCCGGCGGGCTGGTACGAGCCGATCACTCTGACGCTCGACGCCGACTCGGTGCGCCTCGAACGCCCGAGCTACTTCCGGCGGCCCATGGCGCTGACCACGAACGAGCTGCGCGCGCTCGATCTGGCGCTGGCCCTGCTCCGGCAGGAAGCCGGCCCCGACGAGCACGGCGTGATCGATGGTGCGCGCGAGCGCGTCGCTCGCATCGCCGCGACGACGGTGGACGATGCCACGGTGACACACGCCATCCACCTGGGCGCGCACGATCCGGACGCCGCCAGGCGCCGACGCGTGCTCGACGACTGCATCCTCGAGCACTGCATCGCCGAATTGGAGTACCAGCGCGCCGGCGACCCGGCACCGCAGCGCCGCGAGGTCTCGCCGCTGGGTTTCATCTTCACGGCGGGCTCCTGGTACCTGATCGCCGGAACGGTGCCCAGCGGCGATCTCCGGGTGTTCCGCTTCGACCGGATCGCCGCCGTGCGGCGCACGGAGCGCCCCTTCACGCCACCGGGCGACATCGCGCTGAACGAGTTCATGCGCGACGGCCGCGTGTTCATCGGCGACCCCGCCGAGGAGCTGCGGGTACGCTACGGGCCGCGCATCGCGCGCTGGATCAGTGAGCGCGAGGGGATCGCGCCCGACGCGGACGGCAGTGTGACGGTCGTGTACCCGCTGGCCGATCCGGAGTGGGCGCTGCGCCACGTGATGCAGTACGGGCCGGACGCCGAGGTGCTGGCCCCCGCGACCGTCCGCACCCTGCTGCGCACCCGTCTGCAGGAGCTGATGCGTGAGCACGTTTGAGATCATCGCGATCGTCGCCATCGGACTCGCAGCGCTGGTCGGCTACTTGCTGGGTCGGCGCGAGGTCAGCGTGCTGCGCACCCGCATCGAGGAGCGAGAGCGGGCGTTCCAGCAACAGTTGGCGACCCTCGAGGAGAGCCGGCAACAGCTGGGGGACCGCTTTCGCACGGTGGCCGACGAGATCTTCGCGGCCAAGTCGAAGGCGGTGGTGGAGCAGAACCAACAGTCGCTGAACGCCCTGCTCGCGCCGCTGCGCACGGAGCTGGACGGTTTTCGCAAGCAGGTGGCCGATTCGGTGCAGTCGACGGCGCTGCGGCACGGGCAGTTGACGCAGGAATTGCAGCAGCTCAAGTCGCTGAACACGCAGCTGGGCGAAGAGACCAAGGGCCTGACGCGCGCGCTCAAGGGCGACAGCAAACAACAGGGCGACTGGGGCGAGATGGTGCTCGAACGCGTGCTGGAGCAGGCGGGGCTCGAGCGCGGCGTGACGTTCGAGGTGCAGCAGTCCTTCACCGACGCGAACGGCAGGATCCTGCGGCCCGATGTCGTGCTCCATCTGTCGAAGGACCGCTACATCGTAGTGGACTCGAAGGTGTCGCTCACCGCGTACGCCGAGTCACAGCAGGCGGAGGCTGAGTCACAGCGAGGGGCGCTGATCAAGCAGCACGTCGAGTCGGTGCGTGGTCACATCCGGGAGTTGGGCGACAAGGCCTACGATCGCCTGCACGGGGACCGGTCACCGGACTTCGTACTGCTCTTCATGCCTGTCGAGGGCGCGCTGCTGACGGCGCTACGATACGATGCGAAGTTGGTGGAGTTCGCCTGGGAGCGAAACGTCGTGCTGGTGAGTCCGAGCACCTTGCTCTTCGTGGCGCGCTGCGTGGCCCAGCTCTGGGACACCGAGAAGCGGGCGAAGAACATCCAGGACATCGCCAACCGAGGTGCCGCACTGTACGACAAGTTCCGGGGCTTCGCGGAGGACCTCCAGGCCGTCGGGCGCGACCTGGATCGCGCACAGACCGGCTACACCGGGGCGATGTCAAAGCTCATCGACGGCCGCGGGAGCTTGGTGCGCCAAGTGGAGATGCTGCGGGACCTGGGCGTGCAGCCCAAGAAGCAGCTGCCGGCGGAGCTGCTGGAGCGCTCGGAGGGGGAGGACTAGGGCATAGGGAAGCCACAATCTGATTCAGACTACCACTTGACATATCAGCATATTTATGTTATTGTTTATATATGCGAACCACCGTTGACCTCAGCGACGCGCTCCACAGGGCCCTCAAAGCCAAGGCGGCGAGGGAAGGACGCACCGTCCGCGAGTTGCTGACCCTGGCCGTGGAACAGCTGCTACAACCCGAGCAGCCGACCACACTGGTCCTGCGCGAGCCCACGCCACGCCCCTACTTCGGCGCGCTTGCCGAGTACGCCGATCGGGTCGGCACCCACGAGCTCGCAGACATCAGGGCCAGCGTGGCGAAGGCCCGAGACGCGGGCGCTCGATGAGCATCGCGCTCGACACAAGCGTCGTCGTGCGACTGGTGACCGGCCGCCCGGAACACCAAGCGGCCACGGCTCGGACATTGCTTGAGCGTCTCGAGCGGATCGGTGCGACCGCGCTGATCTCGGACGTCGTCGTCGCGGAGGCCTTCTTCGCACTGCGGCATCATTACCGGATCCCGGACACGCTGGCGCTGGAGCAGCTGGCGCTGGTGTTCGACGACCCTGCAGTGGTAGGTGAGTCGGCACCGGCGGTGCTCGCCGGTCTCCCGTCGGCGAGCGAACCCGGCTTCGTGGACCGTCTCATTCTGCAACACGCGCGCGACCGTCGGCATGGGCTGCTGACCTTCGACCGTGCATTGGCCGCGCTTCCCGGGGCGGACCGATTGGACGCAGTCTAACGGCATTTCGGGACCGGCCGTATTGTAAGGGTACTTCCACCCCGTGCCCTCGACATGCGAACGCCTCTCGTCCTCGCCGCTGCGGCCCTCCTCGCCCCACTGGCCGCCCCCGCGCAATCCGGCACCCGGATGCTGCGCAACCCGTCCATCAGCAGTACGCACATCGCGTTCCAGTACGCCCAGGACATCTGGGTCGTCGAGCGCGCGGGCGGCAATGCGCGACGCCTCTCATCGTTCCCGGGCGATGAGACCAACCCGCAGCTGTCGCCCGACGGCAAGTTGGTCTCCTTCAGCGCCGAGTACGGGGGCAACAGCGATGTGTACGTGGTGCCGGTGACGGGCGGTGAGCCCAAGCGCCTCACCTGGCACTCCGGGCCCGACATCGTGCAGGGCTGGTCGCCCGACGGCAAGCGCATCCTGTTCTCGTCCACGCGCGACACACATGGCCCCAACGCGGCGCCCAAGTTCTACACGATCCCCGTGGAAGGCGGCATCGAAGAGAAGGTCGGCATGGACCGCGCCATGCAGGGCAAGTACTCGCCCGACGGGTCGAAGGTCGCCTACCGGATGAACACGTCGTGGGACGACGAGCGCCGCAACTATCGCGGCGGGCAGAACCGGCCCATCTGGATCATGGACACCAAGACGCTCGACGTGGTCGAGGCCAAGCCCTGGACGGACTCCAAGGACATCGACCCCACGTGGATCGGTGACGTGGTGTACTTCATCTCGGACCGCGACGGCGTGGCCAACGTGTGGGGGTTCGACACGAAGTCGCAGCAGATGACCCAGATCACGACGTTCAAGGACTTCGACGTGAAGTCCCTGGACTCGGACAACACGACGTTGGTGATCGAGCAGGCGGGCTACATCCACACCGTGGACCCGCGCAGCAAGCGCCACGCGATCGTCAACATCACGGCGGCTGGCGACTTCGCGCACATGCTGCCGCAGTGGAAGGATGTGTCGTCGCGGATGACGACCATGGCCCTCTCGCCCTCGGGTGCGCGCGCGCTGGTCGAAGCCCGCGGTGAGGTGTTCAGCATCCCGGCGCAGCGTGGCGACGTGCGCAACCTCACGAACAGCTCGGGGGCCGCTGAGCGTCAGCCCACGTGGAGCCCGGACGGCAAGACCATCGCGTACTTCTCCGATGCGTCGGGCGAGTACGCCCTGGTGCTCGCGCCGGCCGACGGCATGGGGGCCAAGCGTGTCATCACGCTCGACAAGCCGAAGTTCTATTACACGGCCGAGTGGTCGCCGGATTCCAAGAAGCTGCTGTACCACGACACGGATCTGAATCTCTGGGTGATGGACATCGCCAGCGGCAAGGCGAAGATCGTCGGCCGCGACCCGTGGATGGTGCCGACGCGCACGATGAATCCGCGCTGGTCCCCGGATTCCAAGTACATCGCCTACGCGGCGCACCTCAACTCGATGTACAAGGCGATCTTCGTGGCCGACGTCGAGACGGGCAAGAACACGCAGTTGACCGACGGGCTCTCCGACGCGGCGTGGCCCACCTGGGACGCCAGTGGCAAGTACCTGTGGTTCTTCGCGTCCACGGACTTCGGGCTGCGCTCGCAGTGGCTGGACATGTCGGCGTATCCCTACGAGCCGACCTACTCGCTGTATCTCGCGATCCTCAGCAAGAGCGAGCCCACACCGTTCCCGCCACAGACGGATGAAGAGGGTGCGCCGACGACACCGGCCACACCGCCCGGCGGCGGCGGTCGCGCGGCGGCAGCGGCGGCGCCCGTGACGGTGACCATCGACTTCGACAACATCCAGAACCGCATCCTCGCGGTGCCCGGCGTGCCGGCACGCGCGTACTCGCGCCTCAAGGCGGGCGTGGCGGGCTCGGTGTTCTACACGGACCCCGGCGCCGGTGCGGGTGGCGGCGGCGGGAGCATCGCGCGCTATCAGCTCTCGACGCGCAGCTCGGCGCCCTTCGTGCAGGGGGGTGACTTCGTGCTCAGCGCGGACGGCCGCAAGATGCTCTACCGCGCGGCGGGCGGCGGTGGCGGCGGGCGCGGCGGCGCCGGTGGTGGCGGCGCGGCGGCGGCCGGGCCGGTGCTGCACATCGTCGATGCGGATCGAGCGGCACCGGCGGCCGGCGCGGGCCGCGTGCCCGACGCGACCATGCGCATGTATCTCGACCCCAAGGAAGAGTTCAAGCAGATCTTCAACGAGGGATGGCGCTACCAGCGCGACTACCTCTATGTGACCAATGCGCACGGCGCGGACTGGCCGGCGATGAAGAAGATGTACGGCGAGCTGCTCCCGCATGTCATGCACCGGGCGGACCTCACGTACCTGCTCGACCAGATGGGGGGCGAGATCGCCGTCGGTCACTCGTACGTGCGCGGCGGCGAGCTGCCCGAGACGCCGGGGATCACGGTGCCCGGCGGTCATCTGGGCGCGGACTTCGTGATCGAGAACGGACGCTACAAGATCAGCCGCATCTACGACGCGGAGTCGTGGAACCCCGAGCTGCGCGCCCCGCTCGCGGTGCCGGGGGTCGATGCGCGTGTGGGCGACTACATCATCGCGGTGAACGGCGCGGAACTGCGGGCGCCCGACAATCTCTACCGCCACCTCGACGGCACGGCCAACCGTCAGATCACGCTGCACCTGAACAGCACGCCGAGCATGGAGGGCGCACGGCAGATCACCGTCGTGCCCATCGCCAACGATCAAGGCCTGCGCACACGGGCGTGGGTCGAGGGCAACCGTCGCAAGGTCGATCAGTTGTCGGGCGGCAAGCTCGCGTATGTGCATCTGCCCAACACCGGGCAGGGGGGCTACACGAACTTCAACCGCTATTACTTCGCGCAACAGGACAAGCAGGGCGCGGTGATCGACGAGCGCTACAACGGCGGTGGCCAGGCGGCGGACTACATCATCGACGTCCTCCAGCGCAAGTTCGACGGCTACTTCAACAACGTCGCGGGCGACCGCGTGCCGTTCACGTCGCCGTCGGCCGGCATCTGGGGGCCCAAGGTCATGATCATCAATGAGATGGCCGGCTCGGGCGGCGATCTCATGCCGCACATGTTCAAGCTGCGCGGCATCGGGCCGTTGGTCGGCAAGCGCACCTGGGGTGGGCTCGTGCACACGGCCGACACGCCGCCGTTCATCGACGGCGGCACGATGATCGCGCCGCGCGGTGGCTTCATCGACATCAATGGCAAGTGGGCGCTCGAGAACACCGGCGAGGCGCCGGACATCGACGTCGAGAACTGGCCCAAGGATGTCGCGGCCGGCCGTGACGCCCAGCTTGAGGCCGCGGTCAAGGAGGCGATGCGGCTGCTCCAGGCCAACCCGCCGAAGCGGATGATGACCGAACCGCCGCCCCCGACCTGGGGTCGTCGGGGCGGGCGCTAGCACGATGTCGGAGCATACCGCACGGGTCCGGTGGCGGCGCGGCGACGCGCCGTTCACCGACCGGCGCTACTCGCGCGCGCACGAGTGGGCGTTCGACGGTGGAGCGGTGGTGGCCGCCGCCGCATCACCGTTGGTCGTGCGGCCGGCCTACACCGACCCGGCCGGCGTGGACCCCGAAGAGGCCTTCGTGGCTGCGCTGTCGAGCTGCCACATGCTGTTCTTCCTGTCGTTCGCCGCCGAGCGTGGATTCGTGGTCGACGCCTACGACGACGACGCGCGGGGCCTGCTGGCACCCGGCGCGGACGGTCGTGTCGCCTTCGCGTCGGTGACGCTGCGGCCGGCCGTGCGCTTCGCGGCGACCGCCGCGCCATCGCCCGCGGAGCATGTCGCGCTCCATCATGCCGCCCACGAGGCCTGCTATCTGGCGAACTCGGTGCGCTGCCCGGTGCATTGCGAGCCGACCCTCGTGGCATGAGTGCGGGTGCCCTCGAGTCGTTCGCGCAGCGATTCGCCGCCCGCGCCTTGGCGCGCGAGGAGTGGACGCACGAAGCACACCTGCGCGTGGGACTCTGGTATGTGGCACGACATGGGGGATCGGCCGCACTGCTGCTGCTGCGCCGCGACATCGCGGCGTTGAACGAGAGCTTCGGGAACCGGAACACCGCGACGGACGGTTACCACGAGACCATCACCGCCGCGTACGTCAGCATCCTTGCCCGCTACCGCACGGCGTCCCCCGATGTCCCGCTCGACCACGCCATCAGTCGCTTGCTCGCATCGCCGCTGGCCGACAAGGCACTGCTGCTGCAGTGCTGGACCGAGGACCTCCTGATGTCATCGACCGCGCGGCTCGGCTGGGTGGAGCCCGACCGTCGTCCGCTCGCAGACCTACCCGTCGAGGCCTATGCCCGCCAAACATCTCTTTGACCCCGCGGTCGCGGCGGAGCTGGACCGGCGGCTGACGCGCATCACCGAGCAGAGCGTCGCGCGCTGGGGCAAGTTCTCACCGCAGCAGATGATCGCGCACCTCGTGCACTCCGCGCACATGGCGCTGGACGAGCTGGACGTTCCCATGCTGCCTCGGCCCACGCCCGTGCGCTGGCTGATCAAGACGCTGCTCTTCTACGTGGTCCCGTTCCCGCGCGGGGCGCCGACGGCGCGCGAGCTGCTGACTCCCGACGCCACACCGCTGGAGCCCCTGCGCGACGAGCTCAGAGTGCTGATGCAACGCGTCGCGGCGCTGCCGCCCGACGCCATGGGGGCCACGCATCCGCTGTTCGGGCGCTTGAGCAACCGCGACTGGGCGCGCTTGGCCTGGCTGCACACGGACCATCACCTGCGGCAGTTCGGGGCCTAGCGCGAGCTACCCCAGCGCGATGCGCACGTGCGCCACGTGGTGCTCGCCGTGCCACGCGTAGTTCGCCAGCGCCGTCGTCAGCGCGTACTCGCGCCCCTGCTCCGGGTGGACGTACCGTCGCGTCCACTCCCCGGCGGCCATCGACTCCATCAACGTCACCCAGCGTGCGTGCAGGCCGTCGAGCAGCACCAGTGAGTGCTCGACCGGCCCCTGCGTCGCATCGGGCTGGTCGCCCCACGGACCCTGGCGGTAGGGGCGGATGACCGGCAGGTCCTCGGTGAGCGCCAGCTTGAAGCGCGTGAAGCCGTTCATGTGGCTGTCGGCGAGGTGATGCACCACCTGCCGCACCGTCCACCCGCCCTCGCGGTAGCGTCGTTCGAGATCGGCGGCATTGCGCCCCGCGACCAGTGCCGTCAATGCCGACGGCAGCGCAGCAATGCTCGCGATCATCGCCGGCCGCTCAGCAGGCGCCACGATACGAGCGGGGTCGAAGCGGCCGATCGGGTACTGCAGCGCCTCGGACATCTGGGCCTCGCGGTAGGGGTTCGCTGGATTCTACCACCCGCACACGCCGCTCGCACCACCCCGCCGGGTCGGCGCTAGATTTCGCCGAGGATGCTCCGCCACCCTGACCTCCTCGCGATCGCGCACGCGCTCGACGCGGCCTCCGCCCGGCTCGCGACGCTCGCGGCGCGGCTCGATGCGGCGGCCTGGAGCGCGCGGCGAGACCCGCAGGCATGGTCGGCGGCGGAATGCGTGGCGCATCTGGTCCTCACGACCGATGTCTACCTCCCGCTGATGCGCGGGGCACTGCATGACGCCCCGCCGGCCGCACCGCCGGCGCGCTACCGCTGCGATCCCGTGGGATGGTTGGTCGCGCGCGCCGCCGGCCCGCTGCCCCGGATCGCCGGGGCGCGGCGCGGCCGGGTGCGCACTGCCGCGGCCTTCGTCCCGGGCGGCGACTGGCCGCAACACGAATGCCTCGCGCGATTCGCCAGTGGCCAGCAGCAGTTGCACGCGATGCTCGCCCAGGGCGAACAACGACGGCTCGACCGCGCGCGTCTGCGTTCGCCGTTCCCTCCCCACCCTCACTACTCCGTCTACTCGGCCTTGGTGATCCTGCCGCGGCATCAGGCGCGCCATCTGTCGCAGGCGGAGGACCTCTGGCCGCCGTCATGATCGACGCCATCCGTCAGTTCTTCGCCAAGTCCGCGAGCGCCGCGGGCAGCGGACCGTCCACCGTACCAGCGGATTCACCGGCGCGCGACTTGCCCGGCGTGCATGTCGCGGCGGCCGCGCTGCTGCTCGAACTCGCACACGCCGACGGCGAGTTCTCCCTCGAGGAGCAACTGCACATCCACGCCGCACTGGCCCGGCATTTCGGCCTGGAGCACGGGACGGCGGTCGCACTGCTCGCGCTGGCCGACGAGCAGCGTCGCCGCTCGGTGGATCATTTCCAGTTCACGCGTGTCGTGCGCGAACAGTTCGATCTCGCGCAGCGCATGGTCCTGGCCGAAGTGATGTGGGGCGTGATCCTCGCCGACGGCGAGATCGCGAACCATGAGGCGTATCTGGTCCGCAAGATGGCGAGTCTGCTGGAGCTCGAGCCCGCCTTCCTCGCGCAAGCGCGCAACGCAGCGGCGGCGGCATCCGGTGGGTGATCGGACGCCGGTCCTCCCCGCCTCCTTCGACGAGCGCGCGAACTTTCTGATCGAGCTCGCACGCCGGCTGCATATGGCCGGCGTATCGGCCTCGCGCCTCGAAGGGGCGGTGCTCTCGACCGCATCGGCCATCCATCTCACCTGTCAGATCTGGTCCGCGCCCACCGGCCTGCTGCTGTCCCTGGGCGATGCCGACGCGATGACCGCCACACAGCAGACGCGCGTGCTGCGGTTGGAGCCGGGCAGCATCAACTTGGACGCCCTGCAGGCGCTGGACCGTATCGCCGAGGACGTGGTGCACGGACGCGTCGGCATCGCTGAGGCCTCGGTGCAGATGGCGGCGCTGGACCGGCCGTCGACCGTGCAGAGCCGCGTGCTCGCGGTCCTCGCCTTCGGTGTGGCCTCGGCGGCGGTCGCCGGGCTGCTTCGTACGGGGTGGGTGGACATCGGCGTGGCGGCCGTGCTCGGGATCGTGATCGGCGTGATCGAGGTCGCCGGTGCCTCGCGGCCACATCTCGCCCATGCGTCCGAGGCGGTCGCCGCGCTGATCGCGACCGTCCTCGCCAGCGCGTTCGCGTACTTCGTGCACCCCATCACCGTGCAGACGGTGGTGCTGGCCGGCTTGATCGTCCTGATGCCGGGACTGACCCTGACCACCGCTGTCAGCGAGCTCGCGAGTCAGCAGCTGGTGACCGGCACCACGCGCTTCGCCGGCGCCGTGGTCGTGCTGCTCAAGTTGACCTTCGGGTCGGTGGCTGGCTCGCAGTTGGTCCACGCGCTCGGCTGGACGACCCCTGCCGTGACACCGACGCCGTTGCCGGGGTGGATCGAGCTCATCGCGATGCTGATGGCCTCGCTGTCGTTCGCGATCCTCTTCCGCGCCACCTCGCGCGACATCCTCCTCGTGATGGGCAGCGCGTGCCTGGGTTACCTGCTCACGCGGGGCGCGAACATCTGGTTGGGTCTCGGTACGACCGGCACCTTCGCGGGCGGTGTGTTCTTCAGCTCACTGATCATGGCCGCACTGTCGAACGTGTACGGCCGCTGGGCGGGGCGTCCCGGGGCACTGGTGCGAGTGCCCGGGATCATGCTGCTGGTCCCGGGGTCGGTCGGCTTCCGCTCGCTGGCCTTCGTGATGGAGCGCGACTACACGCTGGGTTTCGACACGGGAGTGGCGGTGCTCAGCGCGCTGACGGCGCTCACGGCAGGGCTACTGTTCGGGTCCTTGCTGGTGCCGCCGCGGCGGTATCTGTAGCGCACGCCGCGACACGCCAGACCGCCGTATCATCCCCCCCGCGCTGCCTTCCACAACGCCAACACCTCGGCCTCACGCTCCGCGGTGATGCCCGCCCGCAGCTGCGCCTGCTCCGCCGCTGGCCGGGAATGATAGAAATCCAAGGTCGCGCGCGTGGTCTCCGCGAGCGGACGGAAGGTCAGCCCCAATGCGACCTCGCGCGTGAGATCGAAGCGCCCGAAGCCCTCTGACCCACCCGCCGCGGGACGCCACACCGGCATCTCCTGGTACGAGCGCACGCGATGCTGTGTCAGGAACTCGGTCGGCACCCAGGTGAACGTGCCCTCCGAGGTCGTCGCCGCCTTGATCCCGTGCAGGAACTCGGCGAACGAGCGCGGCGTCCGCGGCCCCACCGCGTTGTACACCCCGACCGCCTCCTGCTCGGCGAGACGGATCATCCATTCGCCCAGATCGCGCGCGTCGATCACCTGCACCGGGTCACTGCCATCGCCCGGCGCGAGGATCTCGCCACCGCGTTCGATGCGCACCGGCCAGTACGTGAAGCGATCGGTGTTGTCGCCCGGCCCGACGATCAGCCCCGGTCGCACCACCAGCGATCGGCCCGGGAAGTACTTGTGCGCCTCCGCCTCGGCCAAGGCCTTCGACAAGCCGTAGGGCAGCGCCTGGCCCTCGCGCAGCGGCGTGTTCTCGCGTGTGAACACCTCCGCGTCGATGGTCATGGGTACGCGGCTCACGTCGCGATACACACTGCGCGTCGAGACGAAGTAGTAGCGCTTGCAGGTCGGCGCGAGCAGCGCGGCCGTCCGCGTGACCCAGGTGGGATCCGTCGCGGAGTTGTCGATCACCACATCCCACGCACGGCCCGCGAGAGCGGATACATCGCCCGTGCGATCCCCGATCAGCTTCTCGACCGTGGGGAACAGGCCGGGATTCGTGCGCCCGCGATTGAACAGGGTCACCGTATGCCCGCGGTCGAGCGCATACTGTACTTGATACGGCCCGATGAAGCTGGTCCCGCCGAGGATGAGGATCCGGAGCGGCGCGCGGCGGCCGCGCAGCACAGCAGGCGCGGCCACGATGCTCGCGGCGGGCAGCGGGCGAGCGAGCCCGAGGGCGGTCCCCGCACCAGCGGCCGCCGCGAGCTGGAGGAAGGATCGGCGTGAGGTCGTGGGGTCGGTCACCATCGGGGCTCCACCAAGGGTCGGTTGCGAACGGTACATTAGGGACGGTCGTCCGTCCCTTGAACGCTACCACCGTGGAGCACCGAATGCCCCCCGCCCGCCGCCGGCGCTGTTCGCAGGCCATCCGCTTCCTCACGCTCAGCGCCATCGCTGTGCTGAGCGTCCCAGAGCTGGCGGCGCAGGCCGCCGCCCGTCCCGCGCTCCGGAGCATCGAGGACCGCACGGCCGGTCTCACCAAGCTCGACGGCTTCTTCCCGCTCTACCACGACGCCGCCACCGGGCAACTGTTGATGGAGATCGCCCGACTGGGTGAGGAGGTCCTGCACAGCACGGGCTATGGCTCCGGGCTGGGGTCGAACGACATCGGCATCGACCGCGGGGCGCTCACCGGGTCGCGCATCGTGTTCTTCGAGCGGCAGGGGCCGCGCGTGCTGATGGTGCAGCCGAACTACCGCTTCCGCGCGTCGACCAGCAGCGCGGCCGAGGCGCGCACGGTGCGCGACGCCTTCGCGCGGTCGGTGCTCTGGGGCTTCGCGGTCGCCGCCGAGAGCGATGGCGGGCGCCGTGTCCTGGTGGACATCAGTGAGTTCATCGTCCGCGATGGCGGCAACATCGCGACGCGGCTGACGCCCGGCTCGTACCGCTTCGAGCCGACGCGCTCCAGCGTGTACATGCCGATGACCCAGAACTTCCCGCGCAACACCGAGATGGAGGCCGAGCTGACCTTCGCCGCGCAGCCGGGCGGTGCGGGCGGCCGCGGCGGGGCGTACTTCGAGGGCGTCGGCTCGGTCGCGGCGACCGGCGAGGCCGCCAGCATCCGCGTGCATCACTCCTTCGTGCAGCTGCCCGACGGCAATTACACGCCGCGCGAGGCCGACCCGCGCGGCGGTTACTTCGGCATCACCTACTCCGACTACTCGGCCCCGCTGGGCCAGCCCATGGTCAAGCGCTTCATCAGCCGGCATCGGCTCATCAAGCGCAACCCCAGCGCCGCGGTCAGCGAGCCCGTCGCCCCCATCGTGTACTACCTCGACCCCGGCACGCCGGAGCCGGTGCGCACGGCGCTTCTCGAGGGTGGACGCTGGTGGGCCGAGGCCTTCGAGGCCGCCGGATTCCGCAATGCGTTCCGCATCGAGATGCTGCCCGAGGGGGTGAGCCCGCTCGATATCCGCTACAACGTGATCAACTGGGTGCACCGCTCCACGCGGGGGTGGAGCACCGGCGGCTCCGTCACCGACCCGCGCACGGGCGAGATCATCAAAGGGGTCGTCACACTCGGCTCGTTGCGGGTACGGCAGGATTGGATGATCCTCGAAGGGCTGCTGGCGCCCTACGAGCGCGGCGACACGCCGCCACCCGAGGTCGAGCGCTGGGCGCTGCAGCGCCTGCGCCAGCTCTCGGCGCACGAGATCGGCCACACGCTGGGCATCGGCCACAACTACTACAACAGTCGCGGCGGACGCATCAGCGTGATGGACTACCCGCACCCGCTGATCACCATGCGCGCCGACGGGTCCTTCGACCTCTCGACCGTGTACGACGACGGCATCGGCGAGTGGGACAAGGTCGCGATCCGCTGGGGCTATGCGCAGTTCGCGCCGGGCGCCAACGAGGCCGCCGAGCTGCGGCGCATCCTCACGGAGGCCGAGCGGCAGGACCTCAAGTACTTCACCAACCAGGACCTCGGCACACACGCCGGAGTGGATCAGTGGGCGAACGGCACCGATCTCCCGGCAGAGCTGGACCGCATGCTCGCCGTGCGCCGAGCCGCCCTGGGCCGCTTCGGCGAGAACGTGATCACGCGCGGCACGCCGATGGCCATGCTCGAAGAGGTCCTGGTGCCGGTGTACATGCACCACCGCTATCAGGTCGATGCGACGGTCGGCTACCTCGGCGGCCTGCGCTATGAGTACGCGCAGCGCGGCGATGGCAGCACGCCATTCACGCGCGTGCCCGGCGCGGAGCAGCGTGCGGCGCTGGCTGCGCTGCTGCGTGTGGTGCAGCCGGGTACGCTGGCCCTGCCCGAGGGCATCGTGCGACTGATCCCGCCGCGGCCCTCGGGCTTCGGGCGTACGCGTGAGACCTTCCCGCGCTGGACCGGCGGCGCCTTCGATGCGATCGCACCGGCTGTGGTGGCGGCCGATCAAGTCGTGGCGGGGATCCTCACGGGCGATCGCGCCGCGCGCTTGGTCGAGCAGCATGCGCTGGACCCGGCACTCCCGAGCCTCGAGGAGGTGTTGGGCACCATCATCGAGTCCACGTTCGGCGCCACGGCGAACACGCCCTACGAGCGCGAGATCCGGCGGGCCGTGGAGCGAGTGGTGATCGACAACCTGATGGGCCTCGCCGACGACGCCGCGATGCCGCAGGTGCGCGCACTCGCGCGGCATGCCCTCAGTGAGCGTGTCACCGCGTTGCGCGCGCGCACGGACATCGACATCGCGGCGGCCGCGCACACGGAGTTGCTCGTGGCCGACATCGCGCGGTGGCTGGATCGGCCGGCGGGGGCCTCAGAGCCGCGGCGCGCGGCGCCTGCCGCGCCACCGGGGGCACCGATCGGTGAGCCGGGGATGGAGTGGTTGCTGCGCCGCGATGGCGGGCCGGACTGGCTCCGCGCGATGGAGCCCTGGTGCTCGATCCTGTGGTGGTGACGCCGGCCTGACCCGCGGTCAGCGGGCTGGGGTGGTCCCCCGATAGAAGACCACCCCCCCGCCGACCGAGCCTGAGAACAGATCGATCCGACCGTCCCCGTCGATGTCGACGAAACGCGGCACCGATGCGGGCGGTAGCGGCAGCGCGAATCCATCGTACGCCGCGAAGCGTGGCGCCGACCGGGTGCCGACATTGCGGTACACCAGCCGGCCACCCTCCTCCCGGCCACTCACTAGGTCGGGTAGCCCATCGCCATCGACATCGTGGAAGGCCGGCGCACTGCGGCGGCCGACATCGAGGTCATCGAGCCGCTCGCTGGCCAGCACGAAGCGCGGCACCTGCGCCGAGCCCTCGTTGCGGTAGAACTTGAACTCGCCATTGGACTGCCCGACGACGAGATCCAGATCGCCGTCACCGTCGAGGTCGAACAGCACCGGGGCCGCATTGCTCACCCGCGTGAGCGTGACATCGAGCGTGCTGTCGCGCACGAACTGCGGCATGCGGCGCGTCCCCACGTTGCGGAATCCCTTGATGTCGTGGTTCCAGGTCCCGACCAGCAGGTCGGGGTCGCCATCGCCGTCGAGATCGCCGAAGGCCGGGACGATGTTGTAGTACGCGCCGACGTCGATCGTACCCTGCGCCTCGAACCGGGGCTGCGCCGCGCTCCCGCGATTGGCGTACACATGGAGCCGCCCCGCCGTGTTCGACGTCGGTTCGACCTTGCTCCCGATCACCAGGTCGAGCAGGCCATCACCGTCGAGATCCACGAATGCCGGCGCGGACTCGGACCCGACGTCGAGGCCGTCGAGGAACCGGGTGCTGCGCAACACGAAGCGATCGCGCGCGGTGCGCTCCCAGTGGTAGAAGTTGTCCGCGGCGGTGCGTACCGGGTTGGCCGTGCCACCGATCACGCCCATGAGGAAATCCAGGTCGCCGTCGCCATCGAAGTCCACCGGCGCCGGTGCATTGTAGCCGCTGGTGAGCACGCCATCGGCGAAGGGCAGTTGCACCGGCTGCACCTGGAAGTTCGGCGTGGCACAACTGCGGCCGATGTTCTCGATCAGCAGGATGCCACGCTCGAAGAAATCGCCCCAGAACAGATCCACGTCGCCATCACCGTCGAAGTCCGCGAAGGCCAGTGCGTTGGCGCCATGCCGCGTGGGGCGGGCGGCCGTGTCGACCACCGCGACGATCTCGATATCCTCCCAGCGCTCCTCGACGAGCGCGAAGCGCAGCGAGCCCCGCTCCGTCTGCTCCAGGCGATCCACCACGCCTTCGACCCGCCCCACGAAGAAGTCGATCCGCCCGTTGCAGTCCACGTCGGTCAGCGCCGGGATGTTCTGGCGGTCGAAGTAGATCGCGCGGCCCGCCGCGTCGCGCACCGAGTCCTGGGCCGCGAAGCGCGGCGCCGTGCGGGTGCCGACGTTCTTCCAGAAGCGGATGTAGCTGAACGGCAGCTCACTGAGGAGATCCACCAGCGAATCCCCATCGACATCGAGGAAGCGGAACCACTCGCCGGTATCGAGCCCCTGGAACTTGTCGCTGCGCCACTCGTACCGCGGCGCGGCGCGCGTCCCCACGTTCTCGAAGAACATCACGGACTGCGCGTACTCTTGCACGAACAGGTCGAGGTCCCCGTCGCCATCGATGTCCACGAACTGCGGGCGTGGGACATCGAGCCCACCCAGGAATGCCAGCGCGTAGGGCCGACCCGCGCTGTCGAACACCGGGAACGGGGACACATCGCGTGTGAAGTGCGCCGCGGTGAGCGGTTCGCCCCTCGGGGGCCGCGTGCTGGCGACGGCCGCTGCACAGGCCGACAACAGCAGCGTGCCACCCAGCAGGGCGGCACGCTCAGCGGCGCGCACGCGTGCCCATGCCCGTGAGGTTCTTGCCCAACACCAGCGCCGACGTGACCGTCCCGCTCGCCACGTCGACGATCGAGAGCGATGCCACTCCATCGCCGCCCGCGTGGCCGGCATGGCCCGCGTGGGCGTTCGGATCGGCCATGTGGTCCATCTTGTTGTTGTTCGTCACGAAGGCCCGGCGTCCGTCCGCCGAGAAGATGATCTGGTGCGGCTGCTGGAACGACGCATGCGTCAGGCGCCGCACTTCCTTCCACGTGCCGGTCTCAATGACCACGATCTCGCTGCTGCCCTTCACGGGCACCCACACGTGGCGCTGGTCCGGTGTGAAGCTGGGGTCGAAGGCCATGGCGCCGACCGTGACCTGCGTCAGCAATGTCGGGGTGGCGGGGGCGCTGAGGTCGAACACGAGGAGCCGACCCGTGGTCTCGGACGACGCCACGAGGGTCTTGCCGTCGGCGGACACATCGTACTGCACCAGCGAATGCGTCGGACCGCTGACGGCGGTCAGCGACACGCGCTCGGTGGCCAGATCGATGGTCGCCAATTGGTTCACGCCCAGCGAGCCGGTGTACGCATAGCCGGCGGCGGTCGCGGCCATCGGGTGCGGGCGCGGGAACAGCACCGGCAGCTCTTCGCCGCGCATGGTGCGGCGGTCCAGCAGCGCCACCCGGGCCGGCGGGTTCACCGCGCTCATAGAGCGGCTGACCAGCAACTGCTGGCTGCCTGGCACCAGCGCGAGCATGCCGGGCGTCTCCATCTCGTACTGTGCGACGACGCGGTCCTGCGCGTCGAACTTCACCACGCGTCCTGCCCCGATCAGCGACACGTACCAGTGCGCGCGATCGGGCTCCACCACGATGTAGTGCGGCTTGGCGGTCGCGGGGAACCCCAGGGTCTGCAGGTCCACCGTGCGCAGGAGTTCGCCGGTCGCCATGTCGATGACGGCGACCTTCGCCTCGTCCTGGATGCAGACGTAGAGCAATTCGCGCGCGGCCTGGGCCGCGGCCGTCGTCGCGGTCAGAACGACCGCGACGACGGCCAGCAACACACGACGCATCAGAAGACCACGGGACGGTGCTTGACCACGAACAGCCCCTGCTCGATGGAGTTCACGACGATGGCGCCACTCTTGAAGTAGGGATACACCGACCACGCCCCGTTGTACCCGGGGCTGTTGTCGTAGAACGGCGCCGTCTTGAAGAAGCCCACCTCACGCGGGTTCGCCGGATCGGAGACGTCGAGGATGCGCAGACCCGACCGATAGTTGGCCTGGTACATCAGGTTGCCCTTCACGTACAGGTTGTGGTCCGACGCCGACTCGGTCCCCATATGCTCCTTGATGAGCTTGGGGTTCTCGAGGTCCGCGAGGTCCCACACCAGCGTGCGGGTCTTCTCGACGCCCTGCAGCTCGTCGATCTCGTCGTTCACATAGAACCAGCGATGGTCCTCGGTGAACCAGCCCTGGTGCGTGTAGGCCACGCGCGGATACGACGCGCGCGACAGCGCCTTCGGGTTCTTCTTGTCGGTCACATCCGCGACGCTGATCGCCGTCTCGTTCGAGCCGATGCAGATCTCGCGTCCCGCATAGCGGCTGTCCGGGCCCTTGTAGTTCACGCACTGGGCGTCGTGCGAGTAGCCGGTGGACGCGCGGCCGGTGGTGGTGTCCGCGAAGCACCCGACGAAGGTCGGCTTCTTGGGCTCCCGGATGTCGATCATGTGCAGCCCGCCACCGCAGGTCGTGCCGCCGAGGCTCGACCCGACGGAGTAGGCGAAGCCGCTCTCTTCGTTGATCACGATGTTGTGCGCCGAGGCGATCTCACGGTAGATGAGATCGGCCGCGACCTTCTGCGGCTGGCCGTTGGCCTGCGGCCGCATGCTCCGCAGACGGGTCAGGTCGAAGACCTGCATCCCGTGCGGACCGGCACCATCGGACACGATGTACGCATGGTCCTTGTACACCTTCATGTCGCGCCACGCGGCCGGCCGCGCCCCCTCGGTCAACGGCAGATCCGCCACCGACACCGGATCGCCGGCGTTCGAGATGTCGACGAAGGTGGTGCCGTCCCGACGCCCGACGATGGCCCACTCCTTCCCCGTCTGCGGATCGGTCCAGCCCCAGATGTCGTTCATCTCGATGTAGTGCCCATCATGCGTCATCTTCGACGGCGGCACGAACGACAACAGCTCGGCATTGTTGCAGTCGAAGATCTCGGCCTTGCCCTGCTCCGAGCAGCGGCGCTCGCGCCCCGTGATCGCGTTGATCTCGTCGATGGCCGGCTTGAGCATCGGTGCCGCGCGCCACGCCCCGGCGTTGTCGCGCTCATAGATGAACACGCCGCCCATCCCCATCGCCGCGTTGATGGCGCCGACCGCCGCCACGTTGCCGCGGATCGCGATGGCATTGCCCTTCGCGATCGACTCCGTGACGCCCGTGGGGCTCAGGAACGCGACCCCGTCCCCACGCAACTGCCCGTCGCGCAGGGGATACACGTACACGCCGCCGGTGCCGCTGAGACCTGGCGCGCCGACCCAGATCTCGCGATCGTCGGCCGCGACCGCGGCGCCATATCCGGCACCCGTCGTCAGGACCGGCGCCGAGAGCCGCGCCACTGGCGCCCACACCATCGCACCCGGTGCGGCACCGCGGCCCGTCGCCGCCACACGGCGATACACGTAGGCCGCCCCGAAGTCGTTCGGCGCACCCGGGGCACTCACCACGGCCTGCTCACCCTGCATCGCGATCGCCGAGCCGAATGCGTGTCCGGCCGCCAGACCCTGTGGCGCGAACGAGCGCACCTGCGTCCACTCGCCGCCGGCATTCAGCGCGAACTCATGCACGAGGCCGGCTCGGCCCGCGGCACCGCTCGCCCCGATCAGCGCCGTCGTGCCCCGGATCGCGATGGACGAGCCGAAGTTATCGCCGGTGGTCTCGCCACCGGTCGCCGTCAACGTCGCCGCGAGGCCATAGCTGCCGTCGGCCGCCCGCTTGTAGGCGTACACGGCTCCCGCGGGTGCGGCCGCCGGCGCCGCACCGCGACCGCCTCGACCGCCGCCCACGACCGGACGCCCCACGAGCACCCAATCACCGTCCGCGGCGACTGCTCCGAAGCGGGCATCACCCTGCGCCGTGATGGTGCTCGCATGCACCCAGCGCGCGCCGTCCTTACGCATCACGTGCAGCGTCGAGGGGCCCGCGCCGACGATGAGCTGCGTCCCGTTGAACGCCAGCGCACTGCCGAACTGATCGCCGACCGCCGCGTTCGGTCCATTGAGGACCGCGCTCTGCTGCCAGGCGTTGGCCGTCTTGCGATACACATACACGGCGCCGGGGCGGAACCGGTTCGCGCCCTCCGCGACGAACACCTCACCGTCACCGACCACGACGGCGCCACCGAAGCCGACGAGCCCGGCGTTCGCGACCGGCGAGACATCGTTCGCGTACGAGTCAGCCACCGTGAGGACCGCGAACAGCGACGCGGCCGCAGCGATCGGGAACAACGCGCGAGGGAGAACGCGCATCTGGAACCTCCAAGTGTGGTGTCAGGTCCGGGCGCTCAGGCGCCACGAAGCGGTCGGCGCCGATGCGGGCCAACCTTAGAGTTTACCCTCGCGAAGCGCCCTCGGCGAGGGGTGCGGGCCCCGTGGTTGTGCGCCCCCGTGCACCAGCGCAACTTCTGCGTCCACCCTGCGTCCCCACCCGCTTGATGATGCGATCACTGTTGCTGGGCCTGTCCCTGCTCGCCGGCTGTGCTCCCCCGAGCACGCTGCGCTCCACGGCGTCCGCACCCCCCGCCGCCGAGGTCGCGGCCTGGCCGCCCGTCGCGACCTTCTCCATCATCGCCTACGACTCCGCGACCGGCGAACACGGCGGGGCCGTGCAGTCCCGCGTGTTCTCGGTGGGCAACGGCGTGCTCTGGGCCGAGGCAGGCGTCGGCATCGCGGCGACGCAGGCGATCGTCGATGTCAGCTATGGCCCACAGGCCCTCGCACTCC
>ERZ1066135.386-NODE-386-length-26148-cov-6.678151_pt1 | contig 26148 bp, 18 predicted proteins | sample MGYA00382782_ERZ1066135 | MGnify/ENA primary metagenome ERZ1066135 (study PRJEB33369, sample SAMEA5778365) | biofilm metagenome | biome: Industrial cooling water; feature: Water cooling tower basin; material: Biofilm | place: United Arab Emirates | collected... | reverse complement strand
AGCGCCGAAGAAGCCAAGCTCAAGATCGACAAGGAGTCGTTCGCGGGCGCGCTGAGCTGGATCGACGAGGTGACGGACTACAAGACCGGCCGCGTGGGTTACGACTCGGTCGGCACGCCGAGCTCGCGCGTGGCGCGCATCAACGAGCACTTCAACGAGCAGCGCGGCGAGTCGATGACGGCTGTCGGCCTCTTGTGCCGCGTGTTCATGGGGCAGGATCCCGCGACGACGCCAGTGATGGAGCAGCACGCCAACTTGCTCGCCAAGGCGCTTCCGAAGTGGGACGCGGACCCCAAGGCCAAGGAAGGCACGGACTTCTACTACTGGTACTACGGCTCGTACGCGATGTACCAGATGGGCGGCTCGCACTGGACGAAGTGGAAGTCGGCCATGGAGCAGGCGCTCGTGAAGTCGCAGCGCAAAGAGGGCGACGAGAAGGGCTCGTGGGACGCGAAGGTCGACCCGTGGGGCTACGCCGGCGGGCGCGTGTACACGACCGCGCTCGGCGTGCTGTGCCTCGAGGTGTACTACCGCTACGCGCGCGTGCTCGGCGGGCGTTGAGCCGCTGTGCGACGCTTCAGTCGCCCGTCGGCGACACGCGGAACTCGCGCACCGTCTCGAGCCCGTTCAAGGTCTCGACCAGGCGCCGCAGGTTGTCGCCGTGCGTCGTCGCGATGACCATGCGGTACTCGAAGAAGCCGTCCTTCTCGTCGAGTCGGTAGTTGAGGTTGGCGATCGAGAAGCCCAGATCCGCGATGGTTGCGCGCATCTGGGCTTCGCTCATCGCAGCCAGGCGCTGGAAGCGCACGACCAGGTGCGCGTAGGCCTGCGAGGGCATGCGCTTCTCGACCCAGTTGAAGACCGACAACGTGCCGAGCGTCAGGACGCTCGCGAGCACCGCCGGCGTGTAGAAGCCGATGCCGACGAGCACGCCGATCGCCGCGGTGACCCAGATCGATGCCGCGGTCGTGAGGCCGCGCACGGTCAGGCCCTCGCGCATGATCGCGCCGGCGCCGAGGAAGCCGATGCCGGTCATGATGCCCTGCGCCATGCGTGTGGGATCGAGCGTGATGCGCGCTTCGCCCTGCTCGGGCGCCCAGCGGTGCTCGAAGGCGACGATCAGCATCAGCAGGCTCGAAGCCATGCAGACCAGCGCGTGCGTGCGGAAGCCCGCGGGCCGGCCGCGGTAGCTGCGCTCGGCGCCGATGCCCGCACCGACCGCCAGCGCGATCAGCAGGCGCAGCGCGATCTCGCCGGATTCACCGTCGAACAGGCTGGGTCGTTCGATCCAAAGCACCCCGCTTCATCGTCGCAGGGGCCGCGACACCTGGGCGGGCGCGCTCGCTCAGTGCCGAAACTGACCTTCGGCCAGCGCGCCAGGCTCACCAGCGCACGCGGCTGGGCCCCTGGATGTCGACGGTCTCGCTGCGCGGCGCGCCGCTCAGGTCGAAGCCGCGGAGCTCGATCCGCGCGCCGACCGGCAGGCACGGCACCCGCACTTGGCCCTGTTCGTCGAGCTCGACCACCAGATCGATGGGCCGCGCCCACATGCTCGCGACCTCGCGGCCGTCGATCGACAGCAGCGTCGCGCGCGGCAGCGGACCGCTCCACGGTTGCGCCGTGTCCAGGTGCAGCGCGTGCGGCGCGAGTTCGACGCGCGACCCGACCGAAGTCGTGAGCGCCAGGTGGCTGAAGTTGGATCCGCCGCGCGCGCGGCAGACCTCGAAGAGCACGCGGCCGGCGGGCACGACGATGCGGACCTCGCTGCCCTCGATCGTCGACGTACGCCACGGCGTGCGCTCCGCGCTCGCTTGTTCGACCGCCGTCGCGCGCACCGCCGACAGGTCGGTCAGCACGACGCCGTCGCGCGTGATCTCGAGCGTGCGCGGCGCTTCGAGCTCGAGCTCGACTTCGCGTTGCTCGCCGGCGCGGAACGTGTGCACGTCCACGAACTTGCCCTGCGCCCACACGCGCAGCGTGCACGTCGGAAGGCGTTCGAAGCTGAAGCGTCCCTCGGCGTCGGTGATGGAGTTGTACGACTCGTTGGCGCCCGATGGCTGCGCGTCAATCGACAGGCCGACCACGGGAATACCGCCTTCTCGCACCCGTCCACGAAGGCTCGCGAAGCCCGCGAGCGTCACCTCGACGTTCGCGAGCGGCTCGAGCACCTCGACCGCCTCGAGTTCCTCGGCGCCCGCGTCGCCGTGGCGGACTTCGAGCGAGTACACACCCGCATCGAGTCCTGTGAACTCGAGAGCTCCGCTTGCATCGCTCATCTCGCTTCGCCGCGTGGTCCCGCCCTGCAGCTGGGCGCTGGCGTTCGCGAGTGCAAGTCCGCTCGCATCGCGCACCCGCACACGCAGGCGATGGGTCTGGGCGCTGTTCAGCTTCGCGCGGGCGACGGCGCCGGCGCCAAGCTCGAGCTCGCCGATCAAGCCGCTGTGCTCGGAATCGAGTTGCATCCACGCCGTGTAGCGACCGGTCGGCAAGAGCTCAAAGCGCGCGACACGTTCGCTCACCATCGCGCCGAAGTGCGTCGTGGTCGCCTGGCTCGAGTTGGCGCTCGCGCTGCTGCGCAAGGCGAGCTGAGGCAACGCGTCGTCCTGCACGACGATGCTCGCGTCCAGATCGACTTCAAGCGATCCCAGTTGCGTGTCGATCGGCACGCTGAGGTCGCTGCGTGGCTCCGCGAGCGCAACACGCGCGAGCACTTCACGCGGCCGCTCGATGCCGCTGTGGTAGAAGCCGCCGCGCGTGACGACGAGCTCGAGCGGGCCGTCGGTGATCCGCGTCGAGAACGTGCCGCCATGGATCCGCAGTGAGTCGCTCGGGGAGCCCAGGCCACGCACGACGGCGCCGGCGCGGTACAAGCGCAGTTCGACGCCCGACAGCAGTGCATCGCTGAGCGGGATGCGCGCGGTCAGTCGGCCGCTCAACTCACGCAGCGCGGGGAGCACGAGGTCGCCCACGTCGTGCGTCTGGCCGGCGGCCGGCGCGATTTCGAGCGGTGCGAAACCCTGCAGGTCGAGCCTCAGTTCGCCGAGCCTTGCGGGCACGCCCGTGAACTCGAACCGACCGTCGGAGCCGCTGCGCACCTCGACGAGCGGGTGGTAGTCGAGCGGGAAGCGTTGCCAGGCGACACGGCGACCGGCTGCGGGAGCTCCGCTTTCGTCGAGCAACCGCCCGACGATGCGTGCATCGCGGCGCCACACGATCCGATGGCGCAAGGTGCGCTGCGCGGGGTCGATGTGCGTCGATCCGAAGTACTCAGACTTCCCGGTTTCTCCGCCGCTGCGCAGGTCGATCGGCATTCCACACGGCACGGGAGGAAGACTCACCAAGCCTGCGGCGTCGCTGCTGCCCGCCTTCAAGATGCGGCGAAAAGCCCACATGTGTTCGAGCGAGCCGCGGTTCACGTCGATCGAGTAGGCCAGCTCCACGCCTTCGACCGGCGCGCCGCGCTCGTCGACGAACTCGACCTCGAGCTTGCCCATCGGCGCGAGCACGATTTCGAGCGGCGTGCCGTTCGTCTGCGGCAAGTCGCCCGGCCCCAAGGCGAGCGGGAAGTGCTCGTCGGCTTCGAACCACAGCCCGAGTCGCTTGTTCGCGGACCTGGGCAACTCGAAGCGGCCTTCCGAATCCGTGCGCAGCGCTTGGCTGGGGTCTGCGAGCCCAGCCGTGTCCAGAGTGTCCTGGGTCACCTCGCGGTAGGTCACGCGCGCGTCGGAGATCGGGCGGCGGTCGGCCTCGCTGAGCACGACGCCGCGCCACACCAGCGCGGGCGCCGCATTCGTAGCGTCCGCAGCTTGCTGTGCAGCGCTCACCAGCGATCGGGCCTCGTCGTCGTGCTCGAGCGGCGGCGTTGACTCCGGCGCCGAGGGGTTCGCGCTCGTGTTCGAGGTCGAGGCCGCTGTCGCCGTCGGTGTCGCTGCAGCGCTCGAGTCGTCCGAGCCCCACAACCAAAACGCAGTTGCACCGAGTGCGACGACGAGCGCCGCCGCGGCCCATTTGGCTCCCATCAGCAGTCCTCCGATTCCAGCGAGCGTCGCAGCGCCCGCGTTGACTTCGACCAAGCGCGTTCCGAGCGGCAAGAGTCCAGCGAGCCAACGCTCCGGCGGTTCGCCGCCTTGGTGCGTCAACGTCTCGCGCAGGCGCTCGCGGGCGCGCGCGACGCGGCTGCGGACCGTTGCAGGCTCGATGCGAGCGCGTTGCGCGATCTGTTCGGCGCTCAAACCCTCGAAGTAGCGCCACAACAGAGTCGAGCGGTACGGCTCTTCGAGCGCGAGCACGGCTTGCACGAGCCGCGCATGCAGCTCCGCGCGCGCCACGGTTTCGTCGGCCGAGGGCAGCACCTCGCGGCGTGCGACCGTGTGCTCGCGCCGGGTGCGCGCGGCCTCCGAGCGCACACGCTGGCGCGCGAAGTTGCGCAGCACGCTCGCGAGCCACGGACGCCACGAGCCTTCGCTCGGCGGCCGCTGCAGGGCCGCCATCCATGTCTCCTGGACGACATCCTCGGCCAAACCGCGGTCGGCGAGCATCTGGCGCGCGAGGTTGCGCAGCCAGGTCGCGTTTTCGAGCAGGGCGTCGAGCGGCGGCGTGGGGGCCATGTCGTGCTCAAGATGCACTCGTGCCGCGCAGCGTGCCCAAAAATCGCCGGCAAGACGCTGTCGGCCGGGGCGCGCGATTTGCGCCTTGGTTCACAGCCATGAAGCTCCCCTTCGCCTCGCTGTGCGCCTGTGGCCTGCTGCTTCAACTTGGGTCTCCCGCCTCCGCGCAGTGGACCGGCGTGCAGCATGCGCGTCTGGAGCCCGCGCCCAACGAACTGAGCATCTCGGACCAGTTCGGCGCAGCGGTTGCGTTGGACGGCGGCACGCTGGCGGTCGGAGCGCCCTGGCACGACCCGCTCGGCGGCGCGCCGAACGACGGCGCCGCGTGGGTGTTCGAGCGCGGCGCCACGGGTTGGGCCCAGACCGTCAAGCTCAGGCCGTCCGTGGTCAGCGGCGGCCGCTTCGGCAGCGCGCTCGCGATCGCCGGCGACACGCTGTTCGCGGGCGCACCGTACGAGTCCTTCGCTTCGACGACCTCGCCGGGCGCGGTCTACGTGTACGAACGTTTGCTCGGCAGCTGGATTGAGAGCGCGCGGCTCACGGCGTCGGACTACGGGCAGTACGACCTGTTCGGTTCGGCGCTCGCGCTCTCGGGCGAGCTCCTCGCGATCGGGGCGCCGCGCGACGACTCGGGAGGTATCGCCGACCGCGGTTCGGTGTACGTGTTCGAGCGTGTGGGCGGCGCCTGGGTCGAACGCGCGCGGCTCACCGCGAGCGACGCGGGCAGTTTCGATCAGTTCGGCGCCTCCGTCGCGCTCGACGGCGAGCGCCTCATCGTGGGCGCACCGCGCGCCGACATCGCCGGCCGCATCGACCAGGGCGCGGCCTACGTGTTCGAGCGCAGCGGCGCGACGTGGACGCAGGTCGCCAAGCTCGTGGCCGCGGACGGACTTGCGGTGGACACCTTCGGACATGCCGTGGCGCTCGACGGCGGAACGGCCGTGGTCGGCGCGCCGTTGCACGACGCGGCGGGCTCGAGCGCCGGTGCGGCGTACGTGTTCGTCGGGGCCGGCGCCGCGTGGACGCTCGAGGCCAAGCTCGAGGACTTCGGCAGCGTGTACGTCGACCAGTTCGGGGCTGCGCTCGACCTCGAGGACGAGCGGCTCGTCGTCGGCCTTCCGTACAACGGCGTGCCCGCGGTCGCCTCCGGTGGAGTGCAACTCTTCACCCGCAGCGCCGGAGTGTGGACCGCTCACATCGAGCTGATCGGCAGCGACACCGACGGCATCGACTTCCTCGGAAGTTCGGTCGCTCTCTCGGGTGAGAACGTCGCGAGCGGCGCGCCGAGCGCGGAAACTTGGCCGAGCAACCTGTCCACCGGTGAAGCGTACGTGTTCGAGCTCGTGCCGCCGCCGCTCGTCGAGACGTACTGCACGGCGAAGACCAACAGTCTGGGCTGCGTGCCGGCGATGAGTTGGAGCGGCTCGCCGAGCGCTTCGAATCCGACGCCGTTCCGACTGCAGTGCGCGCAGGTGCTGAACTTCAAGTCAGGCCTGTTGTTCTACGGCTACGCGCCGAGCGCGACGCCGTTTCAGGGCGGCTGGTTGTGCGTTGCGCCTCCGCTGCGCCGCACGCCGCTCCAGAACTCACTCGGCACGGTGTTGCCAGCCGCGGACTGCACGGGCGCGTACTCGTTCGACATGAATGCGCGCATCCAGAGCGGCACGGACGCGTTGCTCGTCGCCGGCGCGCAGGTTTGGGCGCAGTACTGGATGCGCGACCCGCAGGCGCCGAGCGCGACGGCCTTGAGCGACGCCGTGCACTTCGAGATCGATCCGTAGTCGCTCGCGGCGCGGGAACTCGAGCGTCGACGGCCTGCGGCCCGTCTCCGCCGCGTGCGGACCACAAGCGGCTCGTCGCGCGACCGATCTAGTGGGTTGATTCAAAATTTCGCCGCGTATCTCAGGCGCCTCGCCGCCCCCCGCGGTGTTGCTCCGGTTCGGCGACCTCTTCAGGTGGCCTGGAATCCTTGCGCCTTGCGCGAAGCGCCGAACCACCTGACATCTGCGGCGGAGGTTCGAATCAACCCACTAGTCGCGCGCTCGCATAACGATCTCGAACGGTTCGGATTTGATGGTCACGCGGCCGTGGAGGCTGCCGACTTCGTTGGAAAGGGTCTCGATCGGCGCTTCCAGCACCACGGTGTAGCGGCCTGGCGGCAGGTCGAAATCGCGGCGCACATCGACCTGCCACGGGCCATTCGTGCGGTCCCAACTCGCCTCGCCCGGCGACAAGCGTGGGCTTTGGTGGATCCCTTCACGCCGCGTGATCTGTCGCTCCTTGGCGGTGATCACAGCCCCCGCGTCGTCGTAGGCCCGCACGCGTACGAGGTCGTACATGTGGGTGGGCGGGAAGAAGCGCTCGGTCGGATCGACGTTGATCACCCCGAACGCGAGGTTCATGGGAGCGCCGACGACGAAGTCGCGCGAAGAACTGCCGTGGACTTGCAACTGCGCCGGGTCCGGGCGGCGCTCGGCGCGGCGCAGCACGGTGAGCCTTGCGAGCAGGCCCAGCGAATCGACGCCTTCAATGACGCCCTCCTGTTCGATCGGGGCCTCGAAAGGCTCCGTCGGCGCCACGCTCCGAGGGAACTCCTTCTGGCGAAGCGCCTCGTACTCACGACGCAAGATCGGGACCCAGCGATCCCCGCCGCGGCGGGCCATCTCGAGCTGGAGAGTCGGCAGCGCGAAGGCGCCTTCGCAGTACACCGCGTCGAGTCGCACGATCGATGCGTGTTCGCGCTCCAAGTGATCGTCCGACATGCGGCGCAGCCAGCGGTCGTCGCACGGGTCGTGAAGTTGCACCACGCCTAGTTCGAGGACTGGGGCGGTCGCTGGCGTGGGCAGGTGCAAAGTTGCCCGAGGTTCGTGGAGCGGCGGAGTGTCGCGTCTGCGCGTCGACGCACGGATCACGACCATGCGCTCGCGCGCACCTGCAACGCGCGGTGAGCACGACAGAGTCGCGTTCCCGTGTTCATCGAGCTGCGCTCCAACATCGCTGACGTGCACGCGATCGCCGACGAGCTCCACCAAGTGTTGCGACGTGCGCAGCGGCTTGGCGGCGAGCCCGTCCGGATCGACGAGTTGCACGCGGATCGTCAGCTGTTCGAACTCGACGGAACTCGCCGTAGCGGCGGAGCGTGCGTCGACCGTGTGCTGCGTTGGGTGCGGCGCATCACTTGCCGGAGCTTCGAGCGGCCGTGGCGCGGAGTGGAGCGCGTCCGGAGCTGCGACCGGCCCGGAGGCATCAGGTTCCGAGCAGCTCGCGCATAGCCAGAAGACTGCGGCGAGCGAACACCACGGCGCGCCGGGAAGGGATCGCATCACACGGAACTATCCTGCGACCTTCGCGCGGTTTCATCTGCTCGACGCAGCCTCGACGCTCGTCAGTCCCGCTTGGGATCGAACAGCTCGAGCGAGTCCGAGAACTTGCGGAACAGCGGGTAGTTCGTCGCGAACGTGCCCGGCGTGGCGTGGAACGCGATCACGTAGCCCATGCGGCCGCGCGTGATGAACTCCAGCTGCACTTCGTAGTCGAGGCCGTCCCAGCTCACCACGCCGCGCGTCGCCGTCCGCGGGCCGTCCACGACGGGCGTCTGCGGAAGATCGGGATTCAGCACCGTGAACTCGGTGCGGAATGCGTGCGCGTCCCCCGGAGTTCCGGCGGCGTCGACGAAACGCTGGACGGCGTGCACGCCGATCGCGTTCGCGATGTTCTGCGCCTCGAGGTCGCTCCAAACTTCGGGCAGCCCGAACACGACCAGCTCCGTCGCGCCGTTGGGGGCCTCGTCCGTCTGCTCGCCGAGCAACTCCCAGTCGGGCGGCACGTGCACGCTCCAGCCCTGGCTGGGGCGCGTGAAGTTCGGCGCGAGTTTCTGGGCTTCGCCCGCGGCCGGCGCCGCTTCGGGTGCTGGCTCGGGCGCCGGGGTCGCGTTCGTGCTCGGCGCCGGCTCAACCGGCGCCGGGTCGGGAGCGCGCGGAGTCGAGCACGCCGCGACCAACGTCATGCACATGCCCAGCCCAAGCTCCAGCCGATTCGCACGTCGTTCCAGTCCTCACCTCCCTGGGCCGAAATCTATGTGGAGGCCTTCGCCGGGCCAAGGCGCAGCCTCTGAGATCCTCTGAAGCCGTTTCTGGCGCAGCTCAAAGCCGCAGCGAGGCCGTTCGGTCCTTATCCTCGTTCGGCCTGAGGCGCACGATTCCCCGGTGCGCTTGCGCCACCCCGCGCGCGCGGCTGCCGTTCTCTCCCCCAAAGTCCCACTGCGTCCAACATGGATTCCCAACGCGATGCCAGCGCAGCCGCCAGCGCGGCCGACGCTTCCGCGCAACACCAAGCTCGTGTCCACGCTCTCGTCGAGTTGCTCGGCGCGAGCGATCGCCAGCCGGCGCTCGAGGCTTTTGGCGAGGCGGCGGACGACGTGGCGCTCGAAGCACTCCAGAAGGTCGTGCCCACGCATGCGCGCGACGTGCTCGAGGCGCTTCCCGCGGCGCGCCGTCAGCGCCTGCTCGCCGCGGCGACGCCGGAACGTCGGCGCCAGTGGGCGAGTCCACAGGGCTACGCTTCGGACGCGATCGGCTCGCTCATGGAGCTTCCGATCGGCGTGTTCTCGCCGGACCACACTGTCGCGCAGGCCACCGACGAGCTGCGCGAGCTCGTCAAGCGCGCCTTCATCACGTACGTGTTCATCGTCGACGCCGGCGGGCGCTTGCTCGGCGTCGTGACCATGCGCGACCTGCTCTTCTCGCCGCACGCTTCGCGCCTCGAACAAGTCATGCTGCGCGAGCCGTTCTTCCTGCGCGCCGACGAAAGCTTGATCGATGCGATGCGCCGTGCGCTCAACCGCCACTACCCGGTCTATCCGGTGTGCGACGGCGCCGGCAAACTCGTCGGGCTCGTGCGCGGTCCGACGTTGTTCGAAGCGCAGGCGATCGAGTTGAGCGCGCAGGCCGGCGCGATGGTCGGCGTCGAGAAGGAAGAGCGCCTCTCCACGCCGCTGTGGCGCAGCCTGCGCTTCCGCCATCCGTGGCTGCAGCTCAACATCCTCACCGCGTTCCTCGCCGCAGGCGTGGTGGCGATGTTCGAGGACACGATCGACCGCGTGGTCGTACTCGCCGCGTTCCTTCCGGTGCTCGCCGGGCAATCGGGCAACACCGGCAGTCAGGCGCTTGCCGTGACGCTGCGCGGCATGACGCTCGGCGACGTGAAGCCCGGCGACGGGCGGCGCATGGTATTCAAGGAGGCGGCGCTGGGCTTGCTCAACGGCCTGCTCGTCGGAGTGACGGGCGCGATCGGCATGTACGCCTACGCGAGCATGCAGGGCGCCGAGGGCGCGCTGAAGTTGTCGCTCATCGTGCTGGCCGCGATGACGCTGAGCTGCGTGGCGAGCGGGATTTCCGGCGTGATCACGCCGCTGACGCTGCGGCGCCTCGGCGCGGATCCGGCGACCGCGTCGACGATCTTCCTGACCACGGCGACCGATGTGGTGAGCATGGGCGCGCTGCTCGGCCTCGCGAGTTGGCTGCTCGTCGACAGCCCGCCGCAGCCCTGACGCGGCGCGCCGCTCAGCCGCGTCGCACGGGGCCGCGCACGAGGTACGACTGCATCGAGACGCTGCGGCCCTTGAGCTGCACCGGCGCGAGCGGCTCGCACACGAACCAGTCCTTCACGGCCTGGTAGGTCGCCGGGCCGATCACGATCTGCCCGGAACGCGCGACGGACGACTCGAGGCGGCTGGCGACGTTGACCGTGTCGCCGATCACGGTGTAGTCGCGGCGGTCGAGCGCGCCCACGTCGCCGACGATCACCGAGCCGCTGTTGATGCCGATGCGCAGGCCGAGCGGGCGCTGCCCGGCGCGGCGTGCGTTGAGTTCGTCGAGGCGCCGCTGCATCGCGTGCGCGGCGCGCACGGCGCGCAGCGCGTGGTCGGGCTGGTGCAGCGGCGCTCCGAAGAAGGCCATGAGCGCGTCGCCGATGAACTTGTCGAGCGTGCCGGCCTCGCGGAAGACCTCTTCGGTGAGCACGCCGAAGACCTGGTTCAAGGTGGTCGTGACTTCGCGCGCGCCGAGCTCTTCGGCGAGGCTGGTGAAGCCCGAGATGTCGGCGAACACGACCGTCACGTCGCGCTCCTCGGACTCCATCGCGCCTTCGTCGCGGTCCGAGGACGAGACGATGCGCTCGATCACGCTCGGCGCGTGGTAGCGCGCGAGGCGTTCGCGCACGCGCCGCTCGCGCTCGAGGTTTTCGCGCATGCGCGCGCGCTCGACGGCCGAGGCCGAGATCGCGGCGAGGATCGAAAGCGCGCCCAGGTCGTCGTGGGAAAACTCCTCGGCGGCGTTCGCGCGGTCGACGTAGATCAGCCCGCCGACGCGGCCCATGTGCGTCAGCGGTGCGCACATCGCCGAGCAGATGCCGAGCGAAACGATGCTCTCGGCCGCGGCGAAGCGTTGGTCGGCGGAGATGTCGCGCACGAGCATCGACTGCTGCGAGCGCAGCGCGGCTTCGACGATGTTGCGGCTCAGGCGCAGCTCGCCGACGGTCGAACCCGGTGCGGCGCGTTCGATGCGCGGCGTGAGGCGCTCGCTGTGTTCGTCCTTGAGCAGCACGAAGCAGCGTTCGGCGGGCAGGTGCTCGAACACCAACCCGACCACGCGCTCGAGCGTGGCGTCGAGATCGTCCTGCGCCATGAGCGCGTTGGCTGCGCCGTGGAGCAGCTGCACGACGCGCCGCGCGCCGCGGTCGGTGTCGGGCTTGGCGGCCGGCACGGGCCGCGCGATGCCCGAAAGGCCGCCGCGCGCCGGCGCCTTGGGCGGCTCGAGCACCTGCGACACGAGCGCGTCGAAGTTGCGCATGTCCATGCGCACGGACGGCGTCGCCGCCGTCGAGTCGACGACGGCCACGGTCTCGGGTGCGGTCAGGCGGCACTCGAGCTCGAAGCCGCCGATGCGGATGCGCTCGCCCGAGCGCAGTTCATGCTCGGCGATACGCGTTGCGCCGATGAAGGTGCCGTTCGAGCTGCCCAGGTCGCGCACGATCCAGCGCTCGCGCTCGAAGCGGATCTCCGCGTGTTGGCGCGACACGTCGACGCTGGCGAGCACGACATCGCAGGTGTCCTTGCGGCCGATGACGGCGCCGCTGGCGGCGACTTGGCGCCACTCGTAGTGCTCGCCGACGGGGCGGAGCAGGCTCAGCGTCGGTCGCGGGCTCACGAAATGCTGGAGGCGGTGGTGATGGGGGGGCGGCCTTCCGCGCACGTACGCTGGCGTGTCGCCGGAACTGTGGCTGCGAGGGCCAGCCCCAAAAACTACCACGCGCGCCCCGGCGCGGTCGGCCGAGTTCGCCCGCCTGCCCGCGCCGCGCGGCCTACTTCGCCTTCAGGAGGCCTTCCAGGGTCTTGGCGAGCTTCTCCGGGCCGTCGAAGCCCACTTCGCGCAGCGTGATGCGGCCCGTCCGATCGACGTAGTAGTTGGTCGGGAAAGCGCGCACCAGCAGGGCTTCGTTGACCTTGTCGGAGTGGAGCACGATCGGCCAGGGCAGCCCCTGCTTGCGGGCGTGCTCACGTTCGACCTTCTCGTCGGGTTCCTTGTCGAAGCCGATCACGGCCAGATCGTTTCCGTACTTCGCGTAGAGCTCCTTGAGGTGCGGGAACTCCTGGTTGCACGGCCCGCACCACGAGGCATAGAAGTTCAGCACGACGACCTTGCCCTGGAGCGCGGACAAGCGGACTTCGTTGCCGTTCAGATCCTTGCCGACGACGTCGCCGAGCACGTCGACGGCCTGCTTGCCGATCAACTTCGCGACGACTTCGGCCTGGAGCCGTTCGTTCTCGCGTTGCTCGCGTGTCGCGGCGATCTGCGTGAGCACGCGCCGCGCTTCCGCGCGGAAGTAGGACTGCGACTCGTCGAAGGACTCGGCGAGTTCGTCCATGGTGCGCTCCGCGACGTCGAGGTCGGCGCCGCGCGCGAGGCGTGCAGCGGCGTCGAACTTGCGCTTGTCCTCACGCAGCGCAGCGAAGGGCCCCGCCGCAGCGCTGGCGCTCGAGACGAGCTTCAATTCGTAGCCGTACTCCGTCGCGCGCGGCGGGTCGGCCGAGAACTCGAGCTTCCAGCGCGCGCCGCACTCGACCACCGCGCGGCGCGCCGGGTCGATCACGAGGCGTTCGGAGTACTCGAGCAGCTTGATCGAAGCCATCGCCGCGTGCGCGACGGGCGCGCCGGGCGCCTGTGCGTTGAGCACGATGCGACCGTCGCTCACTTCCGCCTTCCACTCGCGCTCGAGCGCGAAATCGAACTCGTTCGGGAGCACCACGCGGCCCGCGCGCGACACCGCGCCGTGGGCGAGGTTCACGCTCGCCGGCGGGAACGGCACGCCGCCGATCGCCATCAACGGCGGAATTCCGGCGGACATCGCCGGGAACGAGCCTTCCGGCAGCGGCGCGCGCGCGTTGTCCGCGAGCAGCCGCACGAACTTGTGGTTCGCCGTGGCCGCCACGCTGAGCACCTCGCCGCCCGCCATCGAGCTCGCCGTTCCCAGCGTGTGGAACGCAGCGAGCTCGAGCGCGCCTTCGCTCTGCAGCACGACGTACTGCGTCTTGAGCGGCATCGTCCAACGCTGCTTGCCGTCGGAGCTGAAGGCGCGTCCCTCGTAGTTCAGCTCCATGCCCGCGGAGATCGCGGCCGTGTCGGCCACCGTCTGCGCGACGACCGGCGCTGCGACGGCCGCGATGCACGAGAGGAGGGCGCTCAGACGGAACAAGCTGGCTGCGTGGTTCATGTCGATGGTGGCGCCGACTTCCGGCGCTGTCGCAGGAGCTTAGCTGCGCGACGCGCGAGCTCGGCGTACGCAGTTCGGCAACCGTGTCGCGCGCTGCGCTTGTGCAATCCGCGCTCCAACGTCGTTCGCCGGCCGCGCCGGAACGCAACGCTCGGAGTCAGCGGCCCGAGGCGATCGCGGCGAGCACGGCGCGCAGCTCCGGATCCGCGTCGGCCGCGATTTCGGCGCGTGTGGTGCGCACCACGATGTCGGGCGTCAGGCCCGCATCCGGAACACCGTCGATCTCGCGCCCCTGCGCATCGCAGGGCGTGTACGCGATGAGCGGCAGGTCGACCTCGAGACCCGTGCGCGGCAGGCGCAGAAAGAAAAATGCGCCGCCGTTGATGCCACGCTGGTTGCCGCCCGTGGGCGCGCCGACGAGCACGCCGAGCTTTGCGCCCTGCACTGCGCTCGCGAACTGGAACGTGGCCGAGCTGTTCGTCGGGCCGACGAGCACCCACAACTTCGCGCGCAGGCGCGGACGCTCGCTCGGCGCGAGCTGCGCGCCCGGGTCGTCGGACGCATCGCGGCGCAAGCGGAAGAACGCGCCCGCTTCGCCGAGCAGTGCGGGCGCACGCTCCACGGGCCGCGCGAACTCGCCCCAGTTGCGGAACGTATCGTCCCACGTGTCGAGGAACGCATTCAGCTCCTCGGGCGTGCGCGCGCAGCGCACGTGTCGCGCCGTCGACGGCAGCGTCAGCGGCTTCTCGATCAGGCGCGCGAGCAGCGCGCTGCCGCAGTCGTTGCCGCCTTCGTTGCGCCGCAGATCGACGATCAGGTGCTGCGTTTCGGCCGCGACGATTCGATCGACGAAGGCGTCGAGCTCCGCGCGCCAGTCGGCGTCGGTCTTGTAGGCGACCCAAGTGTCCATGCGCAGGAGCGCTACGTGCGGCGCGGGCTCGCTCGTGGCCCAGCCCGCGAGCGTGAACGCGTCCAGCGACTTGGGCGTGGACGATGCACGCTCGGCGAGCAGCGCGTTGCGCTGCGTGGCGAGCATCGACGGCGCCACGACCTGGAACCTTGCGCCGGCCAAGTCCTCGCACTCGAGGCGAAAACTGCTCGGAATGGCGGGCGGAAACAGCAACGGGAAGAACACGTCGAAGGTCTCGTACGGTTCCTCTCCGCTCACCGAGAGCAGCGCCAGCCGTTTGGCGTCGTTGCCGCCGTCGGCGCGTGCGAGACGGAGCAGGCGCGTGCGCAGCTCTGCGCAGGGACGGCCGTCGATCGAGAGGATGCGCACGCCAGGGGAGAGACGTGCTTCCTTGGAGGCGCTGCGCGTGACGATCATCTCGCCGTCGATCCAGCGGAACGCGAAGGGCAGGCACGGCGCGGAATCGAACAGCGCGGCGCGAACGGCGTCGGACTGGTTGAAGAAGTTGGCGTAGGTGTGGCCGCAGCGAAAGGACGCGAGCAGCTCGGAGAGCGCCAAGTACGCGACGCGCAGCGAGCGTGGCGTCTTCCAGTGCTCCGCCAAGGCGTCGAAACGCGCGTCGAGCTCGGCCTTCGTTCCGTAGCGCAGCAGGCCGGGATGGACTTCGGTCAGCGCGCGGCGCAACAGGGCTAGGTCGGCGGTCAAATCGTCGGCGGACAGCACGCTTTCCGCGCTGAGCGGCGCCGTTTCCTGCAGCGCATGCGGAGTGTCTTGCGGGGCGGGCGAGAAGTTCGTTGCGAGCGCGAGCAGGGTCGGGAGCAGCATGTCGGCAGACGTTACGCGGCGCCGCGAAGGCTTGCCAAACGCGGGCTCGAGCGAGCGCGCATTCTTGAGGGCGCATCTCGAACCCTCGTAGCTGTGCGGAATGCCACGCTCTCGCTGAGACCCGGCAGCGGTACGCTCGTGCCATGGCGTTGATCTCGAGTTGGGTCTCCAATCTCCTCGCACGCGTGCGCGGCCTCCCGGCGCGCTGGCGGGTCCCGCGCAGCCCCGTGCGCGGCGCGCCCTCCAAGAAACACGCGTTGTGGAGCTGCTTGAGCGGTGCACTCGGCGTGCTCGCAATCGTGTGGGTCACTGAATGGGTCGGCCATCCGCTGCTGATCGGCTCGTTCGGCGCGTCGGCGGTGCTGCTGTTCGGCGTCACCGAGTCGCCGCTCTCGCAGCCGCGCAACCTGATCGGCGGTCACCTGATCTCCGCGGCCGTGGCGGTCGCGGTCGTGGCGCTCGTCGGCTCGAGTCCCGCGACGATCGCGCTCGCCGTCGGGCTCTCGATGCTCGCGATGCACCTCACGCACACCACGCATCCTCCCGGCGGCGCGACGGCGCTGATCGGCGTGCAAGGCGGCGCGCAACTCGGCTTCATCTTCGTGCCGGTGCTCGCGGGCGCGCTGATCCTGCTCGTCACGGCGCTGATCACCAACAACCTCGTGCACCACCGCCGCTATCCGCTGCACTGGTGGTGAGCCGACCCTCGCACACGTCGATTCGCCCCAGGAACCTCTCCGTGTCCAAAACTCGAAGCCTCTCCTCGCTCGCGGGCCTTTTCTTCGCGCTGGCGCTGCTCCCGGTCCTCGGCGCATGCACGAGCACTCCGGCGAAGCCGCAGACGTTCGTCGTGCGCCTCAAGCCCTGCCAAGAACTGGTTCACGAACTGCGTGAACTCGCCAATCGCGAACAGCTGCGCGCGGCGAGCGTCGTCAGCGCCGTGGGGAGCCTCACCGACGTCGCACTGCGCTTGGCGAACAAGGAAGAGACCACGCGCTACAGCGGGCACTTCGAAGTCGTCTCGCTTTCGGGCTACCTCGCCGCCGGTGAGTTCCACCTGCACATGGCGGTCAGCGACGGAGACGGGCGCACGATCGGCGGACATGTGATGGAAGGCAATCGCGTCTACACGACGCTGGTGATCGCGGTGCAGGAGCACCCGCACCTCGTCTACCGCCGCGAATTCGATCCAGCCTCGGGCTATCCCGAACTCGTGATCGAGCGCCGCTGACGCCGGATGTGACTTTTTCTGGGTTTCGTGCGACGACGGCCGGCGGCTCGATCGACGCGCGCGTGCTCGATCCACGGACAAACACTCGACAGCCATCGTTCGCTCACAGGCCGTTCACGCGCCGTCGCACTACGTGTCGAGGTGCGTGAGCACTTCGACCAGCCGCTCGAGCACTTCCGCGTCGCCGGCGCCGGCGAAGTTGCGCAGCACGGTCTCCTTGGCGAAGAGGGTCACGAGGTAGCGCAGGCGTTTGGCCGGCACGTCGGCGACGGACTCGTAGTCTTTGTGCGCCGCGTTGAACTCCCAGCGTCCGTCGCGCAGCCGCGAGCGCCAGCGCTCGCCGCGCGCTTGCACGGCGACTGGTTCGGGAATGCCGGAGGCGCGCTCCTGGCCGGCGAGTTCGGTGAGCACGTCGATGGGCACGCGCGCGGTTGCACGCGCTTCACCAGCAGTCGCCTGCACGACGAGCGTCGCCTGCGCTGCTTCCTCCGGAGCTGCGTAACGGGCCGCGTCTGCGTCGGCCGACAACTCGCCCGCGCCCTCGAGCGTCCAGGTCCACGCCACGACGCCGCTCACGCGCCGGCCGTCCGCGTCGAGCGCCTTCGCGCGTAGCGAACGCTGCGCCGCCGGCGCGAGGCGCAAGCGGCCGGGCTCGACGCGCACGCGCGCGAGCGGCCCCGGCGGGAAGAGCTGCGGTTCCTCGCGCTCGTCGTCGCGCTGATCGCGAGCCTGTTCCGCGCTCGCTTCGCTCACGCCGGACTCCGGCGTTCCAAGCGCGGCGCCTTCGGGCAGTGGGGCCGCTGAAGTTGCGGCTTGAGCGCCGCGTCCAGCGCCATCGCCAGGAGCTGCGCTGCCGTCACCGGTGGACGCCGCGCCGCGCGCGCGAACGCCTGGCAACTCGTACTCGGGCAGCGACGTCGCCACGCGGCGGAACGCCGCGCGGATCTTGCGCGCCAGGCCCTGTTCCTGCTCTTGCTCGCGCGCGGCTTCGTCCTCGCGCAACACGGCCATCAACTCGAACTCGAGCCGGCTGAGCGCGTCGAGGAACGCGACGGCGCTGTCGGTCGGCAGGAAGCCGCGGCGCGTGCTCGGCGCGACCTCGAGCTCGGGATAGTCGATCACGCCCTCCAAACGCCCCGAATCCCACGGCGCGCGCGGCCCGCGCTCGTCGTCGCAGGCCGCGAGATCGTCGAGCACCGTCGTGCCGCCGCAAGCGAGCTGCACGCGGCCCTTGCGTTCGACGTCGGCGCCGACGAGGTACAGCTCGAGCCGCGCGTCTTCGTGTCCAGGCACCGGCAGCGCAGTGAACTGGGACAGCGCGCGGCCGAGGAAACGCTGCGGCTTGACGACGAAATGTTTGTGCGCGAGTCCGCGCGCGATGCGGTCGTGGATGTGCACCTCGACGTCGCGCTGCAGTAACTGTCCTCGCAGCTCGCTCGAGAGGTAAGCCTGCAGCCGGCCGGGTCGGATCTGGCGCGCCGCGCCTTCGTCGACGCCGCGGATCACGATCTCCGTGAACGTCGGGCCCTCGTGCGTGCGCCGCGCGCGCGAGAGCTCGATCGAGGCTTCCTCGCGATCGCGTTCGAGCCGCAACACGACGATCTCGCCGCCCTCGACGCGGCTGCGGATGTCCATCCAACGGCCGACGGACCAGAAGCCGAGCAAGCCGATGCCGTACTTGCCCAGCGCCATCAGCTGCTGGCGTTCCGTCGGCGTGAGCGAACGTTTGTGGCTGTGGCCGATCGTCTGCGCGATGCGCTGCAGCGCTTCGCGCCGCTCGAGCTGCGGAAACACGCCGACGCCGTCGTCGAGGATGCGCAGCACGCGCGTCTGGTGCTCGTTGGCCCACGACAGCTCGATGCGCCGCGCCTGTGCGTCGAGCGAGTTCTGCACCAGCTCGCACACCGCCTTGCGCGGATCGTTCTGGCTGCGCGCGAGCAAGCGGATCAGGTCGAACGGATTGGCGGGCTTGAGCTTGACCTTTTGCGCGCTGCGCGCGCCTCGCTGAGCAGCCATGGGTGCATGGTAGCCCGGCGCTCCGCCGACGTTGCGGCGGCGCAGCGCGTGGAGTGCGCTTTCGCGGCGTGGCGTGACTTGCGTCGCACCTGCGCGGAAGGCTGCGGCGCAGCGATCGCCTCCTTCGCGGTCGGCGCTCGACGCTCGTTCAGGCGGCGGAGTCCACGCGGGCGGCCTGGGTCCATTTCGCGAGCCGCGCTTCGAGCTCTTCGCGCCGCACAGGCTTCGCCAGGTAGTCGTCCATCCCCGCCGCGTGGCAGCGTTGTTCGTCGCCCGCGAGCGCGTTCGCGGTGAGCGCGAGGATCGGCGTGCGCGCGTTCGGTCCGGGCGCCGCGCGGATCGCCCGCGTCGCTTCGAAACCGTCGAGCTCGGGCATCTGGCAGTCCATCAGGATCACGTCGAAGGCTTGCGCTTGTGCGGAGCGCACGGCCTCGGCGCCGGTCGCGGCGTGGCTCGCGCTGCAGTGCAGCTTCTCGAGCAGCGCCTTCGTCACGCGCCAGTTCACCGGATTGTCTTCGGCCACGAGGACCCGCAGTCCTGGCCGCAGCGGCGCGCCGGCGCCCACGTCGGCGTGTTCGCGCTCGCGCGCGACCAGCAGTGTGGCGACGAACTCCGAGCCGCGCCCCAGTTCGCTCTGCACGCGCACGTCGCCGCCCATCAGGCGCACGAGGTCGCGCGCGATCGACAGTCCCAGCCCGCTGCCGCCGAAGCGGCGCGTCGTCGAAGCATCCCCCTGCGTGAACTTCTCGAAGATCGCCTCGAGCCGCTCGGGCGCGATGCCGATGCCCGTGTCGCGCACGCGCAACTCGAGCTCGAGTTCGTCGACGCTGCGCTCGCGTGCACTCACCGAGAGCGTCACCGCTCCGCGCTCGGTGAACTTGAGCGCGTTGCCGAGCAGATTGAACAGCACCTGGCGCACGCGCGTCGCATCGCCGACGACCGCGCTCGGCACGTTCGGCGCGATCTCGAGCACGAACTGCAGCCCCTTGGCGGCAGCGCTGGGCGCGAAGTGCCGTTCGAGATCGACGAGCAAGCCTCGCAGGCCGAACGGAGCACGCTCGAGCACGACTCGGCCGGCTTCGATCCGGCTCACGTCGAGCACGTCGCTGAGCAGCGCCAGCAGGTGCGTTCCCGAGCTGCGCATGGTTTCGACCCACTCGCGCTGCGCGGGCTTGAGCTCGCTCTCCGCGAGCAATTCGAGCGTGCCGAGCACGCCGTTGAGCGGCGTGCGGATCTCGTGGCTCATGTTCGCGAGGAACTCGCTCTTGGCGCGGTTGGCGCTGTCCGCCAGCGCGAGCATGCGCGCGCTGTGCCGCGCGGCGAACAGGCACACCGCCGTTGCGCCGAGCGCGATGCTGATCAGCAGCGCAGCTCGACTGCGCCGCGCTCCAGCGATCGCCTCGAGCCACTCGCGCGCCTCGAAGTCCACGCTGAGCACCGCGTCGAGCGAGCCGTCGGGGCGGCGCAGCGGGTAGTACGCGCTGACCCACGTGCCCCAGCGATCCTCGATGATCTCCTGGTCGAAGCTCGCCTCGCCCTCGAACGCGCGGAGCAGCGCGGCCGTCACGTCCTCGTCGTCGAAACGTTCGCCCAGCTCGGTGCGGGCCTCGCGCTCCCCGCTGTACACGCCGTCGCGGTCGTAGTCCGTTTCCGAGTCGACCCACAGCAGCACCTCGCCGCTCGGGCCGCGCCGGAAGCTGTAGATGTCCGCCACGCGCGGATTGGCCGCGAGCCAGCGGCGCTGCGCTTCGATCAAGCGCAGGTAGAGCGGATCGTCGGGCGGCGTGTCCGGGCCGACGCGCCAGTGTTCCAGGTGCTCCAGCTCGCGCGCGTAGACCGGCCCGAAGCCGGCGACCGTGCTCTCCAGCCGCTCGCGCGCGGCGCGGCCGGCGAACTCGATGCAGATGCAGCCGCCCAGAGCCGCGAGCACCCACGACAGCGCCGCGAGCCAGGCGGGCATGCGCGGCATGCCCAACGCGCGCCAGCGGTGCAGGCCGTAGAGGCACGCGCCCGCGGTCGCGGCGACGTACGCGGCTTGGTCGAGGTGATCTGCGAGGGACATCGAGGGCTCGTGGGCCCAACTCGCTTCGACCTCGCCGCGGTGCAAACTTGAAACACGCCGGCCGGTGGAGCGCCTCCCGCCCCAGGCGCGCGGATTTTCAGGGGCACACGTCGACGCGCAGGCCGTGGCTCAGGCCCACGGTCGAGCCGTCCGCCGCCGCGGGATCGCGGAACCAGCCCTGGCAGTAGAGGACGTCGCCCGGCTGGCACAGCGCGAGCGAGAGCGGGAAATCGGCGGCGCCGGCCGCGTTGAGTTGGCGCACGCCCAGGCGCTTGAGCGGCGCGGCCACGTACAGATTGCCGCCGTTCCAGGGCGCGTTGTTCGGCGCGAAGCCGTAGAAGGCGATCGACGACTTGTCGGGCAGCGCCTGCGTGAGCCGCAGGGCCAAGTTGCCCGCGGCGATCGACACGCTGCCCAGCGTCGCGAGCTGCGGCGAACTGCCCGCGCTCGTGAGCTTGCTCGTCCCGTAGGGGAGCGGGACCGCGCAGCGGAACTGCGCCACGATCGGCCCGGTGTTGTTGAGCGTCTTCCAGTTCTCGGCCGCGTCCGGCGCCGGCTCGGCGATGCCGAGCGCTTCGCCGTTGAAGCTCACGTTGGGGTTGGAGAAGTACTGCACGCGCTGGCCCGGTGCGTAGGCCATCACCGTGCGGTACGCGCCCGACGCGGTGCGGTAGCCGAACGAGTACGGATAGGCGCCGACCGAGGCGTTCGCGCGGTCGTGGGCGCAACCCATGTTGTGGCCGAGCTCGTGCCCGAAGGTGTAGAAGCCCGTCGCGCACACGCGCGAGGTCACCGAGAAGGCGCGATCCTCGAAGCTCGCCGAGGGCTGCACCATCAGGTAGCCGATGCCGCAGTACTGCGCCCCGGCGACGATCAGCGCGACCATGTCCGCGCCGTACTGGTCGCGCAGCGTGTGCGCTTCGTCGACGAAGCCGTCGCCGTCGATGCGCAGCTGCGAGAGCATGCTCGAAAAGCTCGTCACTTCGTCGTAGCCCAGCGCTTCGGTCTGGTGCACGAGCCGCAGGCGCTGCGTCACCTGGCTGTTCGCGTAGGCCTGGTTCGTCTCCGCGATCGCGAGGTTGACCTTGGCTTGGATCGCGGCCTCGCCGCCTTCGGCGAGCAGCGCCTCGGCCGTGTACAGCACGAGCATGTCGATCGTCGGCGCCGGCGTCGGCGCGCTAGAGGCCGCAACTCCGGCCGCCGCGCTGAAGGGCGGCGCGCTCGGCGCGGCGACGGACGACGGCGAGCCTACGGCGAGCGACGCGTCGGTTCCGCAGGGCGGCAGGGCGTTCTCGTCGACGCTGCGGATGCGGTGCAGACCTTGGCCGTCGAACTCGACCGCGTACAGCTGGCCGCCCGCGCGCACCGAGCCGACGGCGACGTCGCCGAGCACCGAGAACACGGCCGAGCCCAGCGGATCGTTGAGCACCACGCCGCTCCACACCACGCCGCCGCCCCAACTGGGTTCGACCGTGGTGCGGGCGAGCGCCAGCCGCGCGCCGCTGGGCAGTTCGAGCTCGAAGCGCTGCGGCGTCGGGTCGCGCAGGAGCTCGACGCGCAACATCCCGCTCGAGGTCCCCGGCGCGTTCGCGACGCCGTCGAAGGGCTCGAACAGCACGGACTGCGCAGCGGCGGAACTCGCCAGCAGCGCGCCGAGCAGGGTCGCGAGGACGAACGTGCGGACCGGGGCGGCGGGGGAGCGTTGCATCGGGGTGTAGACGGGATCGGGCCGTGCGCTGTTCGCTGAATTCTCCGTCACACACCAGCCTGGCGTAAGCCGGTGGGCTCGCCGGGGGCCTGGAAAGCTGTTCCGCACCGTCGCGGCGCTCCGTGGCGCGGTGCTACGGCCGCCGCGTGGCGCCGCTCGGGACCGCGCCGTCGACGGCGAGCAGCAGCGAACTCCAGGAGAGCGAGTCGGCTTGTTCCAGCGGCGCGTGTTCGGCGAGCGAGAGCAGCGGCCGCCGCTCGCGGTCGAACACTTCGAGCGTCGTTCGCCGGCCGTGCAGCCGCCAGACCTCGCCGATCGCGCTCGCCGCGACGTGCAGCGCGCCAGCTTCGCCGACGAGGTTCCACCAAGCGCCGGCGGTCGCGAAGCGGCCCTCGACGCGACCGGCGAGCAACGTCGAGCGCCCGCCGGCCGCGACACGCAGCGCGAGTCCGCGGCGCGCGCTCAGCTCGAGTGTGGCGCCGACGGCTTCCGGCGCGAGCGCCTGCGCGCAGCCGCGCGCGCGCTGGCGCAGCACGCGCTCGTAGGCGAGGCCGTTGCGCCACAGCAGCGGCTCGAGGCTCGCGCTGCGTCCGCTCGCGGCCCACTGCAGGGCCAGCGTTTCGGCCGTTGCGCAAGGCGTGTGGCCGCGTTCGTCGAGCGGGCGCAGCGCCGGCGCCGGCCGCTCTTCGCGGCGGTCGGCGAACACGTCGAGGAACGCGTCGAGCACGCGCCGGTTGCTCCCGGCGATCAACTCGAGCGTCCACGCGAGCTCTCCGTCGTCGTCGCAGAACGAAAGGCCGCGGCGCGTGCGCAGGCGCGTGAGCACCTCGAAGGCGTAGGCGCCGGACCAGCGGCGCGGGTCGGCGTGCAACGCGATCTGCGGGCCGTCGAAGCTGAGCGCGTCGGGGAGGCAGCGCGGCGCGCCGAAGGTCCCGCACAGCTCGAGCACGCAGCCGGGGCGCTCGCTGCGCACGCTCACGCGCCCGAAGGCGCACAGGTTGGCGGCCAGCGCCGGCCAGTTGGGCTCGAGCGGGACCAGCCCGTCGTGCACCAGCGCCTCGAGCAGCGCGAGCGGCGTCGCGCCCAGCCGCCCGGCGGCCTCCGGGAGGGCCAGGTGCGGTTCGCTGACCTCGAGTTGAGCCCAGCGGGCGCGCAGGGCTCGTGCGGCGGGTTCGGGAGCGGAGTTCAGCATGGTGCGGCGCTCGTTGGCGTGCTGCGACTGAGACCGAGTCTCATCCAGGGAGCCCGGCCTGTCAAGCGGCCTGCCCCGCGTTGGCGTCGCCCACTCCCCGCACACGGGCGCGGGGCGGCATCACCAAGTCGGGCGCCCGCCGCGCAAGCGCCCCGCGGCCGGCCGAACCCGGGAGCGCCGACTCGCCGGGCCGCACGCTCGTCGCGGTGCACGCCGGAGCGCCTCACGCCGAGCTTCCGTACGTGGGGCCACGGCGGCGACCAGCGCCCGGGCGCCCACCTCAGCGGGCTGTCGTCGCGCGCAGTCGCCCGTGCAGCGCGAGCGCAGCCGCTGGTCCCGAGGTCACGTCGTTCCGAGCTCATCCGAGCGCGGCGCGCGCGAGCGGAGCCCGAGCGATGGGCACGACGACGGAGCGGCGCGACCGAAAGGAACTCGTGCGACGACGCGCCTCCGCGGTCGGACCGGGCACACCTCGCTCCGAACCAACCCGAGCGCGGCGCGTGCGAGCGATGGCGAACGCGACGGCGCAGCGCGACTCGGACGAAGTTCGTGCAGGCGAGGTCGACGGTCCGATGTTCGGCGGAGTTCGTCGGCCGCGAGTGCGCGCCGAGCGACTCGAGCGGCGCCGGAGCGCCGTGCTGCGAGTTCGCGAGCGCACGGCGCTTCGTGTTCGGGCGTGCGAGCTTCGCGGACGCAGGCGACGAGCGGAACTCCGTCTCGGCGCCGCGTTCGCACGCGCGACCGACACGAGCTCTCGAGGCGTTCGTCGACGCGCAGGCCGTCGAGCGACGCGCGACACGGCGCCGTGCGTCGACGCGCATGGCGAGATCGACAGTGGAACAGCGGCGCGGCGCAGCTAGCATCCGTACACGCCATGTTGGATCGCGTGCGAGCACTGTGGGCAGCCAACACCGACGACGTCGGGCCGGGCGGAGTGTGGCCCGCGGCCGTGTTGTCGGGTTGTGCGAGCGCTGCGCTGTTCGCCGCGAGCGCTTGGTTCGTGCTGCAGGCGCACAGCTCCGGCGCGAGCGTTGCGCTCGGCGACTGGGTCGCGTTGCACGCCTTCGTCGGCCTCGCGAGCGGCGTGTTCGTCACCTGGCTCGTCGTCGCGGGCGAACGTTACGACCGCGCGCTCGCGGCGCCCGGACAGGGCCGCGTCGCAGCCGTGCGCTTGTCGGCGCTGGTCGCCTGCTGCGCCTGCGTGTGCGTGGCCTTCACGCGACCGCTCGATCCGCGGCAAGCGCTGCTCCTCGCACTCGCCTGCGGCGCCGCGACCCTGCTGATCGGCGCGCTGCTCGTCCAGCTCTCGCGCAGCACAGCCGCCACGGGCTTGCCGCGCCTCGATCCGCTGCGTGTGGCGCCGTTCACCGCGCTCCTGTTCGTCCCGCTCCAGGACGGCGCGACCTGCGACTCCCTCGCGGAGGCTTGGCGCGTCATGCTGGAGCGATGAACCAACCCGCGAGCCCCACGCCCGCCGCGACGCGGCCCCTCGAAGTCCCCGCGCCGATCGGCGAACCGCGCGCCGATGCGCTGCGCAAGTTGCTGGCGATCGTCGACCGCCTGCGCGCGCCGGACGGTTGCCCGTGGGACCGCGAGCAGACGCTCGTTTCGACGGCGCCGCACCTAGTCGAAGAGGCGCACGAGCTGCTCGAGGCGATCGAGAACGGCGACGATGCGCACATCGTCGAAGAGGCCGGCGATCTGCTGATGGGCATCGTGCTGCTCGCGCGGATCGCGCAGGACGCGGGGCGTTTCGACCTCGCGCGCGTCGGCGAAGCGGTGTGCGAGAAGCTCGTGCGGCGCCACCCGCACGTGTTCGGCGACGTGGCGGTGAGCTCGGCCGGCGAAGCGCTTTCGAACTGGGAGGCGATCAAACGCGCCGAGCGCGCGGCGAAGGCCGCCGACACGAGCGCGCTCGCGGGAGTGCCCGTCGCGCTGCCCGCGTTGCAGCGCGCGCAGCGCATGGGCTCGAAGGCGATCCACGCCGGGTTTCGCTGGAGCGACGTGAGCGGCGCGCTCGCCAAGGTGCGCGAAGAGGTGGGCGAGCTCGCCGAGGAGGTCGAACGCGCGGACGTGCTCGGAGCGCGCGAGGTCAAGCTCAGCGACGCGCAGCGCGAGCGCATCGAACACGAACTGGGCGACGTGCTCATCGCCGCCGCGTTCCTCGGCAACTACCTCGGGATCGACCCCGAGCGCGCGACGCGCGGAGCGCTGCGGCGCTTCGACTCGCGCTTCCGTTCGATGGAACGCGACCTCGCGCGGCCGCTCGCGCAGTGCACGCTCGACGAGATGATGGCGGCCTGGAAACGCGCCAAGGAACAGACCGAGGAGCAGGGCTGAACGCGCGCGGTCCGCGAGTTCGTCACGCGCGCGTCGCCGCTGGCGAGGTCGCTCGCGACGGCGCGACGCGTTCGCGGCGCAGGCGCGTGAAGGCCCGCCACAACGCCGTGATCACCAGCCACACGGCGACCGACGCGAACAGTCCGAACAGCCAGCGCCCGAGTGTGCCCGTGGCGCCTGCGCCCGGGAGGCGGCGGAAGACCATGATGAATTCGCGGTGCAGCAGGAAGATCACGAAGGTCGCCTGCGCAAGGATCTGGGCGACACGCGCCGCCGGGCGCGGAAGTGCGACGGTGCGCCAGGTCAGCACAAACGCGGCGCCGAGGGCGGCGAACACCGGCGAGGTGCGCTCGGGATAGAACGCGAACTTCGCGCCGAATCCGGCCCAGGCGACGAGCGGGAGCCACAGCCAGCGCAGTTGAACCGGCGTCGCCAGCTCGCGCACGAAGTACAGCGACCAGCCGAGCAGGAACAGCCAGATGTACAGG
>ERZ1066135.385-NODE-385-length-26617-cov-7.673067_pt1 | contig 26617 bp, 18 predicted proteins | sample MGYA00382782_ERZ1066135 | MGnify/ENA primary metagenome ERZ1066135 (study PRJEB33369, sample SAMEA5778365) | biofilm metagenome | biome: Industrial cooling water; feature: Water cooling tower basin; material: Biofilm | place: United Arab Emirates | collected... | reverse complement strand
CAGTACGGCAACACATCCTCGGGGAGTTGGCTGTCCGTCGTTTCGTAGCGCAGCTCGACGCGCGCGCAGTGAGCAGGGATGGCCAAGTCGAGATCGATGCGCTGTTGCGCCGGTTTGTCCGCGACGCGCAGCTCGCGCCGCAGCAGCACTTCGCGCGAGCCATCGCGATGCTCAACCTCGATGACCAAAGCCAGCTCCGCGGCGCGGCCGGCGTGATCCGCGCGCAGCTGTTTGCGCTCGTCCGGCGCCATCGCCAGGAGCAGCCCACACTCGCCCAGCAGCCGTGTGGGCTGCGTCGGTCCGGCGTAGACGAGCTTGGCCGGCGGCGGACCGCAGAGCACGCGCCGGCCGACGAGCTGGCGCTCCCGGAGCGCGCCGCGCGGACGCACCACGATCGGCTGCGTCACCAGGGTTTCGAAGGGATCTGCGAGCTCGTTGTCCACCTCCTCCGACCAGGTGGGCTGGCGGAACGGCCCCATGCGCAGCCGGCGCATCGTCGCCAGGTCGCCTGTGAACTGACCCAGGTCACTGATGAAGTACCCGTTGGACAGGCGCGCCAATTCCGCCGAACTCGCGCCGTCGCGCAGCGCCTTGAGCAAGAGGGCGTCGTTGGCCGCGCGCGCGCGTCCGATGCCGGCGGCGATGCCCCAGACGCCTGGAAGAGCCGCGAGAGCACTGGCGCAGAGGGCGAACTCCATCGGCCGAAAGCGGACGGGCGTTAGCGCCCACGACAGGTAGACCGCGCTGGCCAGGGGATAGAGCAGCGAGCCGTAGCGCAGCGCGCGCATGTGGTAGTCCGGATCCGAGCGCGACGACGCCATCGCGGTGAGCAGCGCGAACTGCGCCAACAACCCGAACAGCAACGCTCGGCGCCGCGGATCGGTACGCGAGCCACGCAGCTCGCGCACGCAGGTTGCGGCGCCGATCACCAGAACGGCGCTCCCCACGAACGCCCAACCTGCGCTCGGCAGCGATCCGAAGGTGAGCGAAGCGATGCCTACGAAGGCCAACGCGAACTCGCTCGCGCTCGAAGGTCGCGCGTGGATGGGGGAAGGCTCGAGGTCGACGAAGTACCACGCGCTGAGTGCGAACGTGGCGAGCGCACTGACCAGAGAGATGACGGCCGCAGGACGATCGCTGCGAGCGCGTTCGAGTCCGCTCCAGAGCAGCAAGCAGGCAAGCACTGGCGCCTGGGCGACGCCGCCTCCGCCGCACAGCGGCAGGGCCAGCGTGCAGAGGCCGGCGAGCGCCAGCCAGCCGCGGCGGACGACGGTGCGGGCGAGCGCCAGCACGGTCGCCATCACGCCCACGCTGGTGAGCGTCATCTGCAGTTGGTGCGACCAGAGCAGATTCTCCGCGTTGCCCCAGCTCATCCAGACCAGCGGGAAGAACGCGTCCGCCACGCTGGGACGTCCGCGCAACTCGCGCGCGGCCGCGATCAGCACCGCGGAGATCAGCGCGAGGGACACGATGTGCAGCACCAGCGGCGCGCGGAAGTCGCCGCCGCCCAGCTCGAGCAGGCCGAGCACGCACAGGCGCACGAGCGGCAGCCGGTGGTCGTTGTGGGCTGTCCAGAGCCAGTTCCAGTCGACGCTGAGGTCGTGCCGCTTGAGAGCGAGCATCGCCACGTCGTCGGCGAACGGGAACCGCGACGCGTGCGCAAACACGAACCACGTGGCCGCGACGGTCATCGCCGCCCATGCGGCCCACGGGGCAAACGCTGCGAAGCGGTGTTGCGAGGCTCTGTCGGTGGCGCTCATCGGTTCGTCGCCCTGGGAAGTGGGCGACGTCGCGTTGTCCGCGGCACATGCCGCGCAGACGCACTCAACGATAGACCGAAGTCGCTGGTTGGCAAGTCGCGGCGGCCGCGATCAGCCCGGCGGCGAGCGGAGATCGGGCCGTGGCGCGACCAACGCCTCGCTGAGGCGTCCGCCCTCGAGCCGCAGCACGCGCCCGAAACCGTCGAGCTGGTCGGTGCGATGGGTGATCCAGATGCGCGTCGTGTTCGGCAAGGCCCGCGCGAGCGCGGCGCGCAGCTCGCGATCGGCGGCGAGATCGAGCGACGACGTAGCTTCGTCGAGCACGAGCACCTTGGGGCGCGCGAGCACGGCGCGCGCGATGGCGATGCGCTGACGTTGACCCGCCGAGAGGCGCTGGCCGCGCTCGCCGACGCCGGTCGCGAGGGCCTCGACTCCGCCGGGCAGCATCCGATCGAGCCCGCACACACGCGCCGCCTCGAGCACTTCGGCCTCGCTCGCCCGCGGCCGCGCGTAGCGCACGTTGTCGAGGATCGTGCCGTCGAACAGGAACGCGTCGTGCGCGGCCAGCGCGATGTGGCGGCGCAGCACGCGGCGTTCGAGCGCCTCCACCGCGCAGCCGCCCAGCAGCACTTCGCCCGCTTGCGGACGGACGAAACCGAGCAACAGATCGGCCAGCGTGGACTTCCCAGCCCCGCTGGCGCCGATCAACGCGACGTTGGCGCCCGCTTCGATGCGCAGCGAAACCTGCTCGAGCAGCGGCTGGCCGTCGGGATGGCGGAAGCTCACTTGCCGCAGCTCCACCTCGGCGCCGAGCGCGGCCTGGACATCGTGCGCTGCGTCGCGCTGCGCCTCGAGCCGCTCTCGGTCCTTGCCGACGAAACCCACGACGCGCTCGAGCGCGACCCGCACGTCGACCAGGCGCACCTGCAGGTCGGCGAGCGCGGTGAGCGGACCGAAGGCCATGCCGACGTACATCGAGAGCGCGAACAGCTCGCCGAGCGCGAGCTCGCCGCGCGCCGCTCGCAAGCCTCCGACCGCGAACACGATCGCCGTCGACAGGCCGAACAGCACCCGCGGAACGCCGCCCGCGAGCGCGCTGGTGCGCTGCAGCGCGAGCGAGCGACGCAACAACTCGTGCGCTCGCGACAGGAACCCGCGCACTTCGCCGCGCTCGCGGCCGAAGCTGCGCACCGTGCGCTGTCCGAGGATGGTCTGCATCACGGCGCTCGACAGTTGGCCGGTCCGCTCGCGCATCTCACGCGCCTGCGCGTCGAGCCGCGGCCGCAGGAAGCGCGCGAACAGCACGGCCAGCGGCAACGGTACGAGCGACAGCGCGAACAGCTGTGGCGCGTACCACAGCCCGAAGCCGACCACGCCCACGAGCGTGAGCACGTTGGTGACGAGCGCCGGCAGGGCGGCCGTCGCGAACTCCTGAAGCACGCTTAAGTCGCGCTGGAAGCGCGTCGTGAACTCGCCGAAGGTTGCGCTGCTGTGCTCGGGCCAGGGCACGCGTTGCACCTGTTCGAGGAAGCGCGCGCGCAGGCGGATCAACACGAGCGACGAGAGCGCGATGTACGACTGACCCTGCGTCCAGCCGATCCACAGCCGCAGCAGCGCGACGCCAAACAGCGCGGCGGAACCGATGAGAACCGCGCGTTCGCTGCGCGCGAGCACGCCCCGATCGACGATCGACTGCACGATCCACGGCGCGACCAAGCCGCACAGCGCCGTCGCGATCAGCAGGAACAACACCAGCGCCGTGCGCCACGGATGCGGGGCGAGGAGCTCGAGCGCGAAGCGCCACGGACTTGCGCTTCGTAGCGGTGAACCCGAAGCGGGGCTAGCATCGCGAGCCATGACTAGTCCCCCGGCTGGTTCTACGCGTCTGTCTGCCTTCGCCATCGTGTTCGCCAGCTGGGCGTGCTTCGCGGTGCTCGCCTGCCGCGCGAAGCCCGCGCCCGAGCACTCTAACGCGCCGACGCCTGTCGCCGGGTCGCCCGAGGGGGCGGCGCCGACGCCCGAGCAAGTGGCAACGCCGCCTTCGCCGACGAGCGACGCACCCGCCGCTGCGGCGCCGAGCGCGCAGCGCGCTCAAGGCGCACGCCGCGACGGCGCGGGTGGCGACGCCTCGGGAGAGCCCAAATCTCCCGGGGAAAACGCTGAGGCGAAGGATCGCCCGGGCATTCCGGTCACCGACCCGCTCGTGCGCTCGAAGTGCACGGTGTGCCACTACCCGCACGAAGGCGGCAAGCTCTCGCGCATCTCGTACCTGCGCAAGACGCCCGAGGCGTGGGAGCTCTCGCTCAAGCGCATGGTGCGTCTGCACCAACTGCAGATCACGCCCGAGGAAGCGCGCGAAGTCGTCCGGTATCTGTCCGACAACCACGGTCTGACGCGCAGCGAGGCCGAGCTGGCGATGCACGAGGTCGAGCGCCGCGTGCACTGGTCGGACGCGAAGGAAGACAAGGAACTGCGCGACAGCTGCGGCGATTGCCACACGCTCGGGCGCGTCGCTTCGGAACGGCGCGACGCCGAGGAGTGGAAGCAGCTCAAGGCGACGCACATGGCCTTCTTCCCGCTCGCGCGTGGCCAGGCGTTCCGCGGCGACGGCGACGGCGGTGGTGGTGGAGGCGTCGACTTCGCTTCGATGACCGAGGCGGAAATCGATGAATGGCGCGAACAGCGTCGGCGCAATCCGGGCAAGGACCAGGCCGACCGCGTGCTCGAGCGGCTCGCCAAGGAGCGCCCGCTCTTCACGCCCGAATGGTCGAGCGTGCAGGCCAACTTGCGTCCGGCGCCGATGGAGGGCGTGTGGATCGTCAGCGGCCACGACGTCGGGCGCGGCGATCTGCGCGGGAAGCTGGAAGTCACCGCGCAGAGCGGCGGCGGCTACACGACGCGCTGGAGTCTGAACTACGAGGACGGCGTCAGCGTCGAGCGCACGGGCAAAGCCGTGTTCTACGCCGGGCACTCCTGGCGCGGCCGCTCGCAGAGCTCCGCGGGCCCGCAACCGGCCGAATTGCGCGAGGTTTTGCTGCTTTCGGAGGACTGGCAGTCCATGCGCGGGCGCCTGTTCGCTGGCGAATACAACGAGATCGGAATCGACGTTCAGCTCGAGCGCGCGGTCAGCGCGTCGAGCGTCGACTGCGCTCCGAACACAGCGCTGCTCGTTCCCGGCGCGGGGCAGACGCTCGAAGTGCTCGCGCGCGGACTGTCGACCGTTCCCGCCGCAGCGGAGTTCTCGCTCGGCCAGGGCGTGAGCGTGCGCTCCGTCGAACGTGCGGGCCCCGAGCGTTTGCGCCTGACGGTCGACGTTGCGCCCGGCGCGCGGCAGGGCGCGCGCGTGCTCACGTTCGGCGCGCAACGCGCACCGACCCAGGTCGTGGTCCACGACACGATCGACTACATCAAGATCACGCCGGAAAAAGGCCTCGCACGCATCGGCGGCAAGCTGCGCCCGCCGCAGCTCGAACGTTTCGAGGCGCTCGCCATGAACCGCGGCGCCGACGGCGAGCTCTACACCGCCGACGACTTCTTCGTGAAGTTCGTGCCCGCGCGCTGGAGCCTCGAAGAGTTCCCGGTGCGCGAGGACGATGACGACGTGAAGTTCGTCGGCGCGATCGACGCGGACAGCGGCGCGTTCACGCCCGGGCTCGACGGACCCAATCCGGCGCGCAAGTGGTCGAACAACAACGTCGGCGAGGTCTACGTGCGCGCGCGGGTCACGCTGCGCGTGCCGAAGATTCCCGAGCCGCCGAAGAAGGACAAGAAGAGCAAGCCCGACACGTCCCTGCCCACGCCGCCCGCCGGTCCGTTCGAAGTGGTCGAGAAGGAGTTCACCGCGCGTGCTCCGCTGCTGGTGATGGTTCCGATCTACGTCGACTGGGATCGCTACGTGTGGGACCAACGATGAACTACCGCGCGGCGATCCACCGAACCTTCGAAGCGGGCGGCCAGACGTTCGCTTACTCGGCAGCGTCCGGGGCCGTCGTGGCCCTCGACGCAACCTCGCGAGCGGTGCTCGAGCGCTGCACCGCCGGCGTCGATCATCCGCACTGGCTCGAGGACGCGCCCGCGGACACGCGCCTGGCGCAGCGCGAGGCCTTCGAAGAGCTGGTCGGGATGGGCTTCGTGCGCTCGGAGTTCGAGCCCGCGCTCAACGCCGATCCGTTGCCCGAAAGCGCGTTCCCGCTGCAGACGTTGGTCCTCAACGTCACCAACAAGTGCAACCTCTCGTGCTCGTACTGCTACGAGTTCGGCCAGGATCGACTCAGCGACGCCACGCGTGCGCGCGCCCCGCGCATGAGCGACGAAACCGCGCGCGCCTCGCTCGACATGCTGTTCGAGAAGTCCGGGCGCTCGCGCGACTTGACGGTCACGTTTTTCGGCGGCGAGACGCTGCTCAACCTCGACACGATCCGCGCCTCGGTCGACTACGCCGAGCAGCGCGCACGCGAGACCGGCAAGCGCGTGTCCTTCGCGCTCACCACCAACGCCACCTTGCTCGATGAAGCGACCATCGCCTTCCTCGTCGAGCATCGTTTCGGCGTGAACATCTCGATCGACGGGGCCCAGGGCGACCACGATCGGCACCGCACCTTCAAGAGCGGCAAGGGCAGCTACTCCGTCGTGCTGCCGCGCATCCGCGCGTTGCTCGCGGCGATGCGCGGGCGCGGCGGCCGACCGGTCGGCGCGCGCGTGACCCTGACGCGCGGCATGGCCGACATCGCCGAGACCTACCGCCATCTGCACGACGAGGTCGGCTTCGAGAGCGTCGGCTTCGCGCCCGTGACGAGCAGCTCGGAACGCGATTTCGCGTTGCCCGCCGAAGAAATGGACCGGCTGCTGCGCGGCTTCACCGCGCTCGCCGAGGAGTACGTCGCCGCCGCGCTCCAGGACCGCCAACACGGCTTCTCCAACCTCCACGACCTGCTCGGTGAGCTGCACCGCGGCGTGAGCAAAGCTCATCCCTGCGGCGCAGCGCTCGGGCTCGTGGGCGTGTCGACCGAAGGCCAGATTTCGCCCTGCCATCGTTTCGTCGAGTCGGACGCGCACGTCATGGGCGATGTCAAAACGGGCATCGACGAGAAGCTGCGCGCGGAGTTCCTGCGCGCGGGCCACGTGGCGCAGAAGATCCCCTGCCACAGCTGCTTCGCGCGTCCGCACTGCGCGGGCGGCTGCTACCACGAAGCGCACGTGCGCTACGGCGACGCCGGCAGCCCCAACCTGCACGCCTGCGACTGGATCCGCGCCTGGACCGCGCTCGGGCTGGACTGCTACGCGCGCATCTGGCTCGCCAACCCCGGATACCTCGACCGCTTCGAAGAGCGGCCGAAACTCGCCGTTCGTTCGAGTTCGGAGACCCAAGCATGAACCATCTTCGCCCCATCAACCGCAAGGCCGCCGCGCTCGCGCGGGCGCGACTCGATCAACCGGGCGCCGCACGTGCGCTGATGCTGGTCGACACGCCGTACGGCTGCAGCACGCAGTTCGCTCCCGGTTGGGAAGTCGACTCGTCGGGCGGCACGTACGGCCTGTGCCAGCCGATCGAGCGCGACCTCTACGACTGCTACCACTCGTGCTACTGGCCGGCGCAGGTGCCGGACTCGCTCACGAACTTTCCGAGCTGGACCAAAACCTGCGGCTCGCCAGTTCAAGACTGGGCGCAGGTCGACCTGGTGTTCCCGTGAGCGCTCTTTCTCTCGCGTTGCTGCTCTTCGCGGCGCCGGCGCAGGACGCGCCCGCCGCGCCCGCGCCGGAAGCGCCTGCGCGCGCCAAGGAGAACGAGCGTGAAGCGCCGCAGAAAATCGTTCGAGCGGCGAGCGGCAAGACCTGGTTCGTGATGCGCATGTGGCCCGGCAAGGTGGTCAAGTTCGACCCCGTGACCGACGAGGTCGTGGGCGTGTTCGACTCCGGCCACGGCTCGGGCTGGATGACGCAGCCGACGCACGACCGCCGCTCAATCCTGCACCTCACGCGCCAGCGCACGCTGGTGCAAGTGGTCGACCTCGAAACGATGACGCTCAAGGACGTCTACCCGTTCGAGGAGTACAGCCACATCGTGCGCGTGCAGAGCGTGCGCGAGCTGCCGGGCGGCCAGCGCTGGTACGTGCAGGTCGAGCGCATCGAGCGCAAGGTGGACAGCTACGTCGTTCCCAACGAGAACGAGTGGATCGAGTACGACCTCGCGGAGCGCGAGATCGTGACGCGCATGAAGGAGCTGCCCAAGGCGATCCGTCGCGGCGCGCGCCTGAGCCCCGACGGAACGCAATGGCACGTGTTCGACAGCGACTTGAAGATCGTCGACGCGGTGAGCTTGGAGGAGGTCGGCAAGATCGAACTCGCCAAGCCGATGGCGCCGGGCATGGGGCCGATCTCGATCCGCGGCGACGACCTGTTCGACCTGCGCAATCCGGAGGCGTACCGCTTCGCGTACTCGATGCGCGATCCGGTCGACACCAACCGCACGCTGTACGGCATCGTCGACATCGACCTCGTGAACAAGAAGGTGAGCCGCCTCAGCGAGTGGTCCACCGTGCCGCCGCGTGTGTGGGGCTACGAGCGCGGCGACGATCCGCGGATCGCGGTCGGCGCCCGCGGCGCGTCGGGTGGGTTCGGTGGCGGCGGCCGCGGCTCGGCCGAGTACCGCGATGAAGAGATCGTGCTGTTCACGATCGACATGGAGACTGGCAAGAAGTTGAAGGAGACGCGCCACACCGTGCGCAACGGCCTCAACCTCACGGCGGTTTCGCCCGACGGCAGCAAGATCTACCTCGCGGGCCGTGGCAACGAGCTGCACGTGTTCGATCGCGACCACAAGCCGCTCAAGGTCGTATCGCTACCGGGCGAGATCGACGGCGGCGTGACCGTCGTTCGGCCGTAGGGCGCTCGCGCGCAGCGAGCGCCGCGGCGGATTTGTTCGTGAGCAACGTACGCGTCGCGCTGATCGACAGCGGCGTGAACGCCGAGCACCCGCACATTCGCGGGCTCGGCGAGCTGGAGTTCGGGCCCGTGCTCGAATCGGGCGTCGCCTCGAACGCGCCGCAGGCCGATCGACTCGGCCACGGCACGTGCGCGTGCGCCGCGATCCTCGACCTCGCGCCCGGAACGCGCGTGCTGTCGCTGAAGGTCTTCGACGAACAGCCGCTGGTTGAGTTCGACGCCGTTTTGCAGGCGCTGTGGGCGGCGCTGCGTTGGCGCGCGGACCTCGTGAACCTGAGCCTGGGCTCCACGGAAGAACGTTGGAACGACGAGCTCGGTCGCATCGCACGCGCCGCGGCGGAGCAAGGCGCACGCTTGATCGCGCCGCTGCTCCACAACGGCTTGCCGAGTTATCCCGGTTCGCTGCCCGGCTTCGAAGGCGTGGTGTCCGACCTCCAGCAGCCGCGCGAACGCGCGCGACGCGACCTCGAGCGCAGGCCGAGCCCGTGGTTCGCGTCGCCGTTCCCGCGTGATCTGCCGGGCCTGCCGCGCGAACGCAACCTGCGCGGCGCGAGCTTCGCCGTCGCCAACGTCACCGGCATGCTCGCGCGCGAGCTCGCCGAGCGACGCGCACGCGCCTGAGCCGCGCGTCAATCGCTCGACGGAGTCAATCCGAGCGCCTGCCGCGCCCGCCAGAACGGCGCGTCGACGAAACGCCCTTCCGAGCGGAGGAACTCCGTCGTTTGCCGCCGGTGCGCGTGCCACAACCGCGCGTCCCACGCTCGTCGTTCGAGCGCGGCGAACGCGAGCTCGCTGCGGCCCTCGACGACCGACCGCGCGCAGTGCGCGGCGTGTTGCGCCGAGGCGAGCGCGGTTTCGAGCCCTTGGCTGGAGAGCGGATCGAGCGCGCACGAAGCGTCGCCGCACACCAGGATCGGCGCGGCGCTCGCGCGCAGCCGCGCCGTGGCGAGCGTTCCGCGCTCGGCGCGCGCTTGGACGTCGCGAGCCGGCCCGACCGCGCCGCGCAGCGCCGCGGACCACAGCGTGTCGCGCCCGACGCTGCGCTCTTCGTCGCGGTCGCAGAACAGCGTCAGCTCGACGCGTCCGTCCGCCAACGGCAGCCACCACAACCAGCCCTCGCGGACCGCTTCGATGACGTTCGTGCGCGCCAGCGCGTGCTGCACGCGGAGCGTCGTCGAAAGCGCGAGCGTCGCGGGCGACTCCACAACTGTCGCAAGGCGCGCGAGCGACTCCGGCGTCGCGCGACCGGTGGCCACGATCACAGCGCGCGCCTGGATCGCCAACTCGCCCGCGCCCGCAGTGCGTGCGTGGACCTCGCGCCCGCGTTCGTCGATGCTGACCTGGCTGGCCTCGACGAGCTGCGCGCCCGCCCGTGTCGCGCGCGCGCGCAGCGCAGCGTCGAACGTTCGCCGTTCGACCTGGAAGCCACGCTCGTCCTCGCGTTCCTCGCGCACGCGCAGCACCGGTTCGCCCCACACGCTCGCGTGCGACGAACGGCCGTGGAAGCCGAGCTCGTCCACGCATTCCAAGGCGCCGCAACGCTCGAGCACCCGCCGCGCCGCCGGAACGAGCGTCTCCTCAGCCGCGCCCGCGCGCGGACCGTCGCGATGCAGCAGCACGACCGCCAAACCGGCGCCAGCGAGCGCCGACGCCGCCGTGGCGCCGGCCGGGCCTGCGCCGATCACGGCGACATCGACCGAGACGGCGCGCGGCGTCTGCATCGCTCTCCATCGTATTCGCTCCGGAGCGCGCGCGGCGGATCGCTTGGCCGCTCCGCGCGCCCAATTGCGTGTCTTGTCACCCTCGCGGAGACTTGCTCCATGCTCACCGCGCTGCTTCGCGCTCTCGTCGCACTGTGCGTCATCGCTTCGGCTCGCTCAGCCGCGGCCCAGGACTACTCGCTCAGCGGACCCCACGGCGCCGGTTGGACCACGGTGACGGTCACACGCCCCAGCGGCTCGACCTTCAGCGCGCAGCTGCACTATCCGGCCCAAACCACCGGCCAGGGCGCCGCCTACGATCCCAGCGGCGCGCCTTACCCGGCGCTCTCGTTCGGGCACGGCTTCCTTCAGGCGCCGAGCGCCTACCAGGGCACGCTGCAACACCTCGCCTCGTGGGGCTACTTCGTCATCGCGAGCCAGTCGGAGCTCTCGTTGTTCCCGAGCCATCAGGCGCTCGCGAACGACATGCGCCATTGTCTGGACTGGCTCGAGCAGCAGGATGCAGCGCCGCTCTCGCAGTACTTCCAACAGGTCGACACGCTCGCCTTCGGAATGTCGGGTCACTCGATGGGCGCCGGCTGCAGCATCCTGGCGAGCGCTGCAGATGCACGCGTGGTCGCGCTCGCGAATCTCGCGGCGGCCAACACCAACCCTTCGGCCATCGCCGCGATACCGCTCGTGCGCTGTCCGCTGAGCTTGATCTCCGGCTCGCAGGACGGAACGACGCCGCTCGCGAGCAACGGGCAGCTCATGTTCAACGCGGCGCTTTCGCCCAAGCTCCTGCCAGTGATCACGGGCGGCTGGCACTGCGGCTTCGTCGACGTCCCCGCGCTCGGTGGTTTTGGATGCGATTCGGGTTCGCTGTCCAAGGCGGCGCAACTCGCGCTCTCGCGTCGGTTGCTGGCGGAGTTCTTCGAGTTGCACCTGCGCGGCAACGATGCGTTGTGGCCGCGCGTGTGGGGGCCCCAGATGCAGTTCGATCCGGCGCTCAGCGCGAGCGTCGAGCCGTTCGCGCGCGTGCTGCCCTTTTCGCAGCGGCTTCCCGGCGTGGCGGGCGGCGTCGTGGTGTTCGCTGTCGAAGTGCGCAACAGCGGCGCGACGCCCGACGAGTTCGAGCTGCTGATCGACGGTCTCTCGTGGCCGTATGCCTTCTCCGCCGCTTCAACCGGTTCGCTCGCGCCCGGCGCCTCGGCGAACTTGCACTTGACCGTCCACGTGCCCTCGGGCGAGCCAGCCGGCCTCGAGCGCTTCACGCTGTCGGCTCGCCGCCTCTCCGACGGCGCCTCGCGCGCCTTCGGCCTGCGCGGCGTACGGACGTTCTGAAGCGCCGCTCGCGCACCGAGCCGCGGGCCGCGCTCGAACTTGCGCGGCCGCAGGCAAGCCGAGTTTCTCGGCAGTCGAGCGGAACCCACGCCGCGCCGTCCGGTTCAGCGCGGCCGCAAGCGCAGTCCTCGATGCCGGTCGCTCGCCAGCGAAAGTCACCCGCGTGCTCCAAGCCATGGTGCAGAAAAACCTGTTGCTCCTGATCGCGACGTTCCTCGCGAGCCCGTCGTCGGGTCAGTGGACGACCGTTCCGGTCAGCGCTCCCCGCGTCCAGTATCGGACCTTCCAGAGCAGTGCGGCCAACACGACGGTCAGCTACCACGTGTGGACGCCGCCGGCTTACGACACCGAGCCGAACCGTCGCTTTCCAACGCTGTACTGGCTCCACGGTTCGGGTTCGCCGACGGCGCCCATCGCGCCGCTGTCCCAGTGGTTCGGCGACGCGATGGGGCAGGGGCTGATTCCGCCCATGCTCATCGTGTTTCCCAACGGCATGCCCTACGGCATGTGGACCAACTCGAAGGACGGCCTGGTCCCGATGGAAACCGTTGTGATCGGCGAGCTGATCCCGGAAGTCGACGTCCAGTTCCGCACGATCGCTGCTCGCGAGGCGCGCATCGTCGAGGGCTTCAGCATGGGAGGACAGGGTGCGGGACGCTTCGCGTTCAAGCACTCCAACTTGTTCGGGGCCGCCTCGATGTTCGGCGCCGGTCCACTGCAACTCGACTTCATGGACGAGCCGCCGTGCAGCACGGCTCCGCTCAGTCTGCGGCAGCAGATCTACCAGAGCGTTTGGGGCAGCGATCCCGCCTACTAACTGGCCAACACGCCCTGGACGCTTGCGACGCAGAACGCCAACGCCATCCTCGCGAGCAACCTGCGTCTGCGCATGGCGACCGGTCAGCTCGATTGCATGCTCGCCAACCACACTGCGCTGCACCAGCACCTGGTCCAACTCGCGATCGCGCACTCATGGTCGACGCCGCCAGGCATTGACCACAACGCGCTCGCGCTTCTGCAGGCGTTGGGACCAGCGAACTGGGACTTCTATCGCACGGCGCTGGCGCCGCAACCGAGCGGCTCGTCGTTCTGTCTGGGCGACGGCAGCGCGCTTCCCTGTCCGTGCGGCAACGCGTCCCTCAACGGCGGCGGGTGCGCGAGTTCACTGGGCGTCGGCGCGCGACTCACGGGCTACGGCTCGACGTCGCTGCTCAACGACACGCTGACTCTCGAGGTGTACCCCGTCCCCAACACCACGCTGATCTTCTTTCAGGGCGTGGACCCGCTCAACAACGGCGCGGGCGAGGTCTTTGGCGACGGACTGCGCTGCGTCGGCGGCGCGCTCACGCGGCTGGGCACGAAGCAGGCGATCGCGAACTTCGCGCAGTACTCGTCCGTCCTCGACGCGCCCATTTCCCTGCGCGGTCAGGTCCCCGTCGTCGGCGGCACGCGCTACTACCAGGTTTGGTACCGCAACCCAGACCCGACCTGGTGCACGCCCCAGACCACCAACCTTTCGAACAGTTGGGCCGTGAGCTGGACGCCGTGATGGGGAACGACGGAACGTGGCGTGCGGAACCTCTCCGCCGCCAACCTGCACGCGCTCGAGGGGTGTTCGTTCGCGTTGCAGCGTCGAGTTGTCATCGGTTCGAGCGAGCGGCGCTTCGCGAACGGGCGCGGCTCGCCTGAACCGGGCGCGAACCTTCAACCCTTGATGTCTCGTGGGCCCGTGAAGCTGCTGGTCTTCACGGGTTGCACGACGTAGTCGAAGGCTCGGTTGCCGCCTTTGCGCACGGGAGCGTGATCGAGCTGCGCCGAAGCGCCTTGCGAGCTACTCGGGACGAACGCCGAAGTTCGCGAGGCGGCCGTCGGGCGCGAACTGCACGCCGAGGAGCAACACGGCGTCCGCGAACACGACGCGGTACATGTAGCTCGTGTCGTCGCCGAGCTCGCGGCGCTCGAGCAAGATGAGCTCGCGCGGCGCGCCGAGCGGCTCGAGCACTTTGGCGAAGTACTGTGCGGCGCCCGGGAAGAACCCGGCGCGCACGAAGGCGAAGTCCTCGGGCTTCAACGCGCCGCGCGCGGTCTGCTCGAGCAGCTCGCGCACGCGCGACGTGACCTTGGGCTCGCGATCTTCGAGCGGCGCGAGCGCGGGCCGAGCCAGCGCCGGCTCGCACAGCTCCGCCACGGCGTCGACGATCGCGGCCGGATCCGCCTGGGCGACGTTCGCGAGCACGATCACCGTCAGGTCGGCGCCCATGAAGCGCGCGATCATGGCCTTGAAGCCCTGCCACGCGCCGCCGTGCTGGATCAGTGCGGCGCCGCCGCGCTCGTCGATCGACCAACCAAAGCCGTACGGGTAGCTCTTGCCGCTCGCGAGCTTCACGGGCGTGAACACGCGTCGCCAACTCTCCGGACGCAGCACCTTGCCCGCGCGCAGCCCGGCGTCCCAGGCGATGAAGTCTTCGATCGAAAGGTACAGCGCGCCGTCGGCGGTGGTGTTCAGCGACGGCGCGACCCACTCCTGGTTCTTCCACTCTTCGCCGTCGAGCTCGTAACCCGCGGCGCGGTGCGGCACGAGGTCGCGCTCGCTGATCACGCGCGCGGTGCGCATGCCGAGCGGCGCGAACACACGGCTCTTAAGCACGTCGCCGTAGAACTCGCCCGAGACCTTCTTGACCAGGATTCCGAGCAGCACATAGCCCGTGTTGCTGTAGTTCCAGCGCGAGCCGGGCGCGAACTCGAGCGGCAGTTTGTAGGCCGCCTGCGCGAGCTCCTCGTCGTTGTAGTCGCGCCGGAAATCGACGTCCTGTGGCGTGTAATCGGGGATCCCCGAGGTGTGCGTGAGCAAGTGCTCGACCGTGATCGCGCTCCAACTCGCCGGCGCGTCGGGGAAGTGCTTGGAGAGCTTGTCGTCGAGCGCGAGCTTGCCGTCTTCGACCTGCAGCATCACGGCGACGGCGGTGAACTGCTTGCCGACCGAGCCGCTCTGGAAGATCGTGCGTTCGCTCGCGGGGACCTGATGCTCCAAGTTGGCGAGGCCGAACCCGCGCGCGACGAGCACCTGGCCGCCGCGCACGACGGCCAGCCCAACTGCGGGGATCTTCTGCTCGTCCATCTCCTGCTTCACGGCGCTCTCGATGCGCGCGACCAGGATGGCCGGTCCGGCCTTCTGGATGATGTCTTGCTCGATCTGCTGTTGCACAGCCGCTCGGACGCGGGCTTGTACGGCCTCATCCGCTTCGACGTTGCTTGCGCACCCGGCGCACAGCGGCAAGCAAGCGAGGACTCGGACCCATGCCGCGGAGAGGAGCTGGCTCATGGAGCGGAGTTGACCGGTTTGCCGCATCGGGCACAAGCTGTGCTGCGCCTGGAGGGTGCGGAATCCTCAGCGCGAATCGCGCGAAAACTCAGCGGCGAGAAGCGCTTTCAAGCGAGCGCGAGTCGGAACGTTGCCCGCGCGACCTCGACGCCGTTGGCCTGCACGCTCACCGCGTGCTCGCCCGCGTAGTAGCGGCGCGTGGTGATGGGTTTGAGCGAATGGCGCTTGGTGAGCGAGCGAGTTTCGCCGGGCGCGAGCGTGAGCTTCCAACCCTTGAACACCTTCGGGCTCGTCGAGCCGTCGGCCTTGACGTGGTGCACGGCGTAGTCGACGACGAGCGTCTGCGGCTTCGTCGCGCTGGAGCGCAGCTCGACCTCCAGCGCCACCGCGCCGCCGACGCGCGCCTTCGTTGGCGCGATCGTGAGCGTTGCGGCGCCGGCGAACGCCTTGCCCAGCCCGAAGGCGGCGAGTGTCCTCTTGTGGCCCTTCTTCACGAGCGTGCGACTGGCGTGGCGCAGCAGCGCGCGCCGCTCGTCGCTCGCGTCCGGCAGGTAGCGCTCGATCCACTCCGCCACGATGTCGGGGTGGTCCTTGGCGATGTCGTTGAGGTGGTTGGCGACGCTGCGGCGCACGTAGTCGCTCGCGTCGTCTTGCAGTTTGCGCAAGAGCGGCAGCGTCGGACTCGGATCGGCGATGAGTGCCTTGAGTTGCAGGCCCCAGGGCAGGCGCGGGCGGCTGCCTTCGCTCACCAAGCGTCGCACGTGGAGGTTGGGGTCCGTGCACCAGCGCTCCAGCGTCTTGAACCCGAGCGCGGGGTGCTTGGCGAGGAACGGACGGATCGCGAATTCGGCGCTGAAACGCTGCGTGAAGGCGTGCAGCGTGCGCAGCGCGCGCTCGGGCGTTTCGAGTCCGCGGCGCGCGACGTACTCGCCCGCCGACCACAGAATCCAGCCCGCGAGGCCTTCCTCGTGCACGGAGCGCGTGCCCGCCAGCTCGCCGCTGCGTTCGGTCTCGTACGGCGGCGCGAGCGCCGCCTCGAGCACACTCGCCGCACGCTCGAACTCCGCCGGCAACGTCGCCTCCAGCGCGCTCGCCACCTGCATCGCCCGCGCCTTCATCTCGAGCGCCTCGAGATCTTGCGCCGCGAGCTTCACGAAGCGCTTCGAGTCGAACTGCGAATCGTGCCGCGCAAGATGCCCGGCCGCAGTTCGGATCAGCTCGACGTTGAACAGGTTCTTGAACGGCTCCGCCATACGCTCGGAGCGTAGCTCAAACCTGTGCGCGACTTCAGCGCGTTCGTCGCCGCGAGAGCTGAGAGCTCAGGGCTGAAAACTCGCGAGCACGCGGCCGCTTGCGCCCGAGAGCACGACGACCCAGCTCGGTCCCCAGCCGCCGGCCGCGCAGGCGATCAGCTCGGGCACGCCGTCGCCGTCGCGGTCGGGCAGTAGCTCGAGGCGCGGGTGGATCGATTCGCTTTCGGCGCTCGCGGCGCGCCACAGCTCGCGTCCATCGCGCGTCGAGTAGGCGCGCAACACGGAGCTCGAGCCGAACTCGCAGAACGCACTCGCCGGCAACGCGAGCACGAGATCGCCGAGACCGTCGCCGTCGAGATCGCCGGGCGACACGGGCCCGAAAGGCGCGAAGCCGCCCCACTCCATGTTCGCAAGCGTGAGCAGGAACTCCTTGCGCAGGAGCTCTCGGCCGCCCTGCTCCAGGACCACGTGTGGAGTCGAATGGGCGACGTTGCCAACAACTACGTCGTGCCGGATCAGCTTCGCGAGCACCGGCTCGCATACGCCTACGAGCGTCAGCTCGGCAAGCGCATCGTCGCGCAGCACGCGCAGACGCTCGGACTCGCGCAGTGTGCGCGGGGACCAGTTGGCGAGCGGTCGCAGTTCGTGGCCGCTCCAGGGCACGGCCCGTCCGCCGTGGGTCCGGTGGAGCTCAAGCGCGCCCTCGCAGGCGATCGGATCGCTGACGCCATCGCCGTCCAGATCCCCGATCGATCCGAGCCACCGAAAATCGCGCGGGCAACGCGCGAGCGGAGCTCCGCTGCGCCCGTCGACGAGCCAGCTCTCCTCGTCGTTGCACGCCAGTTCGAACGCGCCGTCGCCGTTGAGGTCGCCAGCGACTTCTACACCCAGCGTGTCGTGGAGCCCGCACGGCGGCTCCGCCAGCAAGTCGAACTGCGCGAGCCGGCGATCGTCGCGACCGCTGAAAACGCGCAGGATCTGAGGTTCGCGCGATCCCACAACGGCGTAGTCGGGGACGCCGTCGCCATCGTGGTCGCCGACCAGGCCAACGACACAGGGCCTGAAGAGCGGGCCGGCTTGCAGCGCAGTGAGCGTGGCGATGAGGAGCAGCATGGCGGGCGTGGAGTTGCTGAGTCGAGGCGAGCGGAACTCCGCTCTTCCGACTCACGCTACGCCAACCTCGCCACAACACGGGCCCAGCAGCGCCGATACGCGGTTACATGGCGCGAGCGGCGGATCACTCGGCGTGAGCGATCACTCAGTCGACGATGCCCAGATGCGCGAAGCGCGCGCGGAGTTGGGCGTGCGTCTCGATCGGCAAACCCGCCGCGCGTAGTTCGTCGATGGAAACGCTCTTCACGACGGGCTCCGCATCCAACTTCGTTGTTGGGATCAAGAACCAACCGTCGTCATCCGGCGCGTAGCGCACCGCGAAACGCTGCTCGTTGTAGTGAAAAGACGACGGACGGAGGTTGAGCGGAAAGCCCACGTGCATCGGCGTGGCTTGGCTCAGGAGTTCGTCCTGGCAAAGCAGCGCGTTCTCCAGCGTGGAGGGAACTTCGAAGACCAGCGTTCGGCCCTCGATACGCCATTGGTTTTCGCCAGCGCTGGACGCGGCGTTCTGGAGCGCGAGACTCGCCGCGTCGAACGCCGGGAATCGACTGACTTCACGCTGCTCCGTCGCGTCTGACGGTCGCTGGAAGAGGGCGAGCCAATACGTGGCGCGGTCCAGGCGCGAGAGACGCCAGACGACCAGCTCGGACTGCGTGCCCTCGGCGAGTCCGACCTCCTTCACGGCGAGGTCGTCTGCGAACTCGTACACCAGAGGGTCCTGCTCGTCGACCTGGTCGAGCAAGTCGACGTCCATCGAGCAGAGTGTGCCGCCCTCGATGGGGTAGACGCGTGCGCCCGCAAGCACAGCGCGCAGGTGCCGCACGCCGTTCGAATCGCGCACTCGAACTCCGCGATCGATGCTGAGCCACTCGAGCGCTCCGCTCGCTTCGTCGACGCGCATCATCGTTCGACTCTCGCGCGACTCGAGCGCGGGCGGCTCGAAGTTCAGGCTGAAGCAACTGGAGAGCGAGACGCTGAAGAACAGAGCGAGACTTGCGAGCTTCATGGGCGCCCGACGCTAACCCAATCGGCTCGAGTCCGAAATCGAATCGGCGCGCTACGCAAGCCCGTGCCGCAGCGCGTACTCGAAGCCGGCGCGTACCGCAGTGGCCTGCGCCTCGTTGCACTGCTCGGGCGTGGCGCGCGGGCTGTCGGGGTAGACCTCGGTCGTGGTGGTGAAGCGCGCGCCCGTGAGGCTTGCGCACAGGCCCAGTGGCCGCACGTCGTAGTGGATGACGCCGCGCGATTGCAGCGGCGCTCCGATGATCTCGCCCTTCGCGTCGGGTTCGGCGATGTGCGTCACCGCGGCCACGGCGGCGATGATCGCGTTCTGAAAGCCGGGCTGCGGATTCGCGCTGTCGTCGACGAGGTAGAAACCGTCGGGGATCTCGCCGGGCTCGAAGGGTTTGCCGTCGCGCGCGGCGACAGCGGGGCGGAACTCGCTCTCGTCAGAGTCGGTGGTCTCGTGCAGGTCGAGGTGCGCGAGGAAACGGCCGCGCAGCGAGGCGATGAACTCCATCAAGAGGCGCGACTCGCGCGCGGCGCCGTTCGCGCTGAACGAACGGTTCGGATCGACGGCCTCGGCGTTCCAGCGTTGGATGCGCTCGTAGGCCCACGGGCTGACGCACGGGGCGACCACGATGTTGAGCCGGCCCTCGAACGCCGCCGCGTCACGCTCCGCGAAGCGCAGCGCGCCGTGCACGCCGCTCGTTTCGTAGCCGTGCACGCCGCCGGTCACGAGCGCGAGCGGCAGCGCATCGTTCCACGCACGGCTCTTCAGTGCGAAGAGCGGAAACTCGCCGTCCGCGCCGTACGACAGCACGCCGTAGCGCAGCACGTCGAAGCGCTCACGCAACCGCTCGATGCGCGGCAGCACGTCCACGGCGTAGCTGCGCTGCTTCTTGACGCTCGCACGCCAGCGGGCCTTCTCTTCCGCTCCCCAAGGCGTTCCCGCGACACCGATCGGATACGACAAACCGTTCGTGCTCATGCACGCATGCTTGCATCCCAGCCCGTCGCCGCGCCAGAGCGCAGTTCGTCGCAGCACGACCCCGCGGGCTTCACGGAAAACGATTGAGCCGCGCAGGATCCAGTGTGAGCGCGACACGGGCGACTTCGCGCTCGTCGTCGAAAAGCACGAGAACCGTTGCGTTTTCCGGGACGCCGAAGGTCTCACTGGCGCCGTCGAACAGCTGGAGCTCGGGACTCGCCACGGCGACATCGCCGCGGCGCACCGTGAGCGGCAACGCGAGCCCTTGCGCGTCGTGCGCCTCCGCGCGATTGGCTTGGACGCCGTTCGGCAACCTCTCGATCACCGTCAGACAGCGCAGCGCGCACACGAGCTCGAGCCGCTCCAGATCGTCGAAGGCAGCGAGTTCGAAGCTCCCCGCAGCGTGGGGGTGGCCGAGATCGACGCTCACGCTGGTCGCACCACCGGGGACCTCGATCACGAAGCGACCGTCGGCGTCGCAGCTGGTGATGGGCCCGCCGAGCATCGGTCCTGCAACACCCGTCGCGCGCCGCAAGTCCTCGGCGCGTGTGAAGAACAGCGTTGCGCCAGCTTGCGGAACGCCGCGGAACGACACGACTCGACCGGCGTAGCGCACGCTTGGCGCCGCGCTCGGCAGAACGATCTCGACGTCGCGTGAGCCGGCCTCGATGGCAGCGCTCTCGAAGTGAGTCACGGTTTGGCCGTCGAGCACGCGGATGCGGTAGCTGCGCGCCGCGAGTCCGCCGATCTCGAACGCGCCGCTCGCGTCCGTCACGTTTGGTCTGAGCACGAAGTCGCGTCCTTCCGCGACTTGCTCCGCGAGCACGGCCTTGGACCAATCGACTTCACCCGAGCGCCGTGAGCGAGCTCCCAGATACGTCGGATCAGCGACGCCAACAGCAGCTCCGGCGAACGGCTTGCCCTCCGCGGTGAGCACTCGGCCACGAATGGAAAGCGTGGGTTTGTCCAACACGATCTCGAGCGGCGTCGGCCAGGCGCCTTCACGCTTCAGGCGCGCGGGTTGGAGTCCGAGCGCGACGGCGAGAAGCACGTCGGCGTCTTCGTTGGCCGCGAGGCGGAGCGTGAAACGTCCGTCTGCATCGCACTCGACCACGCGTTGGCCGAGCGCCACCTGCGCGCCGGCCAAGCCGACTCGCGCCGCGTCGACAACGCGCCCCTCGAGCGTCGCTCCACGCGCCGCTCCCTCGCAGGCCACGATGCTCAGGCGCAGCTCATCGTGCTGCGGCGCGGGCAAGCGCACGTCCGCGCAACCGGAGACACGCACGAGCAGCTCGGCGCCGTCGAGGCGCGGGAGCCGCTCGAAGAGGAAATGGCCCGTGGAGTCCGCCTGCGCCTCCCACTTCACATCGCGCGAATGCTCGAGCACTTCGCGCACGCGACTGCGAAGGTCGCTCGGCAGTTGCAGCGCGATCGAGCTCTCCGTGAGCGCCGCGCCGGACGGGTCGACGAGCTCGCCCGCGACACGCACGAACTCGGACACGACGACGAACACCGGCGTGTCGATCGGCGCGTAGACGAGCGGCTCGAGCACGGTGACGTGCTGCGTGCTCGTGCAGTCGAACTTGCAGTCGCGCTCGGGACCCTCGAGCTCGAACCAACCGTCGGCGCCCGAGGTCGCGCTTGCCTTCTCGACGTTGGCGAGGTCGCGACAGCGCACGTTCAGCCCGCCGAGCGGCGCGCCGTCGATGTTTAGCACGCGGCCGCGGTAGCGCTTGGCTGCGACGCCGGGCTTCGGCAGGCGCTGTGCGAGCTCGAAGAGCTCTGATTCCGCCACCGCGGCACGTTCGGAGTCGTTGGGCGCGCGGTTCGGCGCCGCGTTCCGTGTCCCCGTCGCGTGGACCTGTTCGAATTGGCCGTGCGCGGCGTCGACGGGCTCGCGTTCCGACGGCTGCGCGCGCCACCACAGGCTTGCGAGCAAGGTCGCCAGCACGCCCACCAAAACGACCGCGATCAACTTGGACTTCACGAGCAGCACTCCGAGCGCTCCGGGCGTCGCGTGCGAGCCGTGCGCGAGCGGCAGGAGCGCGGAGAGCCAGCGGGAGCGGTCGCCGCCTTGGCGCTCGTCGAGCGCGTGGCGCAGGCGCTCGAGCCCGCGCGCGAGGTGCGTGTGCACCGTGCGCACCGGCGTCGAGGTCCGCGCCGCGATCTCGCGCGGCGCGAGGCCTTCGAAGTAGCGCAGCAGGATCGCCGAGCGGTACGGCTCGTCGAGCTGGGCGACGGCCGTGGCGACCATGCGCTGCGTCTCGAAACGCGCGAGCACGTCGGCGTGCGACTCCGTGCGTTCGCTGCGCGCGACCGAGGCTTCGCGCGCGCTGCGCCGCGCGTTGCCGCGCCGTTGCGAGCGCCGCAGGTTGCGCAGCACGCTCGCAAACCAACCGCGGGCCCGCTCGGGCTCTCGCGGGGGCTGCACGAGCGCCGCGATGCGCGCCTCCTGCGCCAGATCCTCGGCGTCGTGCCGGTGGCCGACGAGCTCGTGCGCGAGCTCTCCGATCCACTTCGACTGCGCCAGCAGCTCTCCGGCGTTGGGTTCCATGACTCTCGCAGGCTTCCTTGCCGCGGGAGTCCAACTTACGTCACGCCACTCGGGTGGAATTCGGTCGGCTGTTCGCCGGGCCGCCGCCCGGGCCGTCCGACGCCTGCCGGAAGGCCGCGCCCGAATCCGGCGCGCTCAGATCCGTCGGCCGAGGATGAGCAGGGCGTAGATCAGGCCCAGCAGCAGATAAGCGACGACGGGAGGCATGGTTCGTGGGCGGCCTACTGGCCTGCTCCGGCGCTGAGACGACCGCAAGCGCCGGTTCCTCCCGCGATCTGCAGGTTTTCTCGAACGCCGTTACGGGCTTGGAGTCTCCGCTTTAGCTTGGGCGCATGCTCTCGAGGCTGTTCGCCGCGCTCCACCGCCGAACGGCTGACGTTCGGGCCCACCCGCTGGTCACGTTGGCGCTCCTGGCGCTCGCGGCGTGGATCGTGGCGGTCGCCTCCGACAAGCCGAAGGCGATCGCCTACCTGGCGGCCTGCATCGTGTGCGCCCTTGTCGCCGACGCGCTCACATCCCAGCCCGCCGATGGAAAGCGCGGCGAGACCACCGCTGGGGAACCCCGTCTAAGAGTCGAAAGCCCGCGAACGGAGTTCCTCGTGCTGTGCGCGTTCGCTGCGTTCGCCGCACCGGGGATGTACGCCGGCTTCGGCGTGTTCGATGGCCTGGCGCCGCGCCCGCTGCTGGTCGCTGTGCGCATCGTCGGGATGCTCTGCCTGCTGCAGGTCGTCCCAGTTCTGTGGCTGGCGTGGCGTGGCTATCGCGCGACGAGTCTGGGCGTGCGTTGGACTGGTGCATCCGCAGCATTCGCGTGCGCGGCCATCGTTGCGGCGACCGCGTTGAGCATCGATCCGGATGGCGCACCCCCTGTGAAGGCGGTGCGCGCTGGCGCTTGGGCGGAGCTCGCGCCGGTGATCGTGGGTGCGGCCCCGCAGGTCATCGCCGAGGAAGTGCTGCGGCTGACGCTGCAGACGCGCATCGCGGCGCTGACGAAGAACGCTGCGTTGGGTTGGCTGCTCGCGACGCTGCAGTGGGCGTTGCTCCACATTCCGGCTTGGATCAACAGCGGGGATTCGCTCGAGGGCGCCGTGGGCGGCGCGCTGCGCATCGTGCCGATCGGCCTGATGTGGGGCTTTCTCACCTGGCGCACCGGGAGCATCGTCCCCGCGCTCCTCGCGCATCAACTGAACGTCTTCGGGTTGCAGAACCCCTGAGCGCGCGCGGGCGCGGTTCAGAGCCGCAGCCGCAGTTTCGGCGTGCGCTCGAGACGAATTTCCGCACGCGCGAGTTCGCGGCCCTCGGCGGAGAGCACGGCGGTGACCGCGCTGTCGAGCAAGTCGAACTCCGGGAAGCTGCCTTTCTCGCGTGCGACGCGATCGCTCGCCGAGATCACGCCAGGACGGCGCACGTCCACCGTGACGGTCGCGCCTTGTGCGTCGAGGAAGTGCACGCGGTCCACGCGTTCATCGGCGACCTCGAGCTCAACCCGCACGCGGAGGGCAGCGACCAGCGTGAGCTCGGCCGCTGGGTCCGCGGGCAACTCGAAGCTCTGCGTGTCGATGCCCATGCCCGACACGCCGAGCTTCGCGAACTCGCGCGGCACGTTGAGCAGCGTGAACTCGCCCGCTGCATCGGTCGTGACGGCGCCGAAGACGTGCTGGCTCGACCAGCCCTTCGAGCGGAACGAGTCGACCTTCGCGTTCACGCGCACCTTCGCCAGAGGTTCACCCGTCCGCGACACGACGCGTCCGCGCAGTTCCGCGTGGTTGCGCGATGCGTCGAAGCTGAGCACCACGTCCGTCGAACCCGCGGGAATCGGATCCGAGATCACGACGTTGCTGTCGTCCCACCACGCCAAGATTCGGTACGCACGCTCGGACAGTCCGCCCAACTCGAACTCGCCGCCGGCGTTCGTCAGTACGCCGACGCGGCTTCGGCCTTCGTTGGCGTCCTCGGCATAGCACTGCATGTTGCTGAAGGCCGTTCCATCGAACAGTTGGACGTGCGCACGCGCGATCGGCTTGCTCTTCGCGTCCACCACGCGCCCGCGGATGGCGAGCGTCGGCGCTCCGAGTTGGAGCACGATGTTCTCTTGGGCGGGTGTCTTCGACTTGCCGAAGTCCGCGATCATCGCCGGCTGCACGCCGCGCAGCAGCGCCACGAGCGGCTTGCCGTCGTGGCAGCACGAGAGGAGCAGCTCGAAGCGGCCGTCGTCGCCGGATTGAGTTAGGTCCTGGCCCAAGTACACACCTGCGCCCGCCGCAGGGCTGCCGTCGGCGTGCAGCACGATTCCGCGCAGCGCGGGTTTGTCGCTCTCGGGCGCGCGGCGCTTCAACACGATGCGCAGATCGAGCGTGTCGATGAGGGGCGACTCGAGGCTCGCGCTTTCGTAACCGTCCGCCGACGCGATGAGCGTGTCCTTCGTAAGTCGCGGCAGGCGTTCGAATGCGAAGCGGCCTTGTGCGTCGACGCTCACGACGCGGATCGAGAGCGAAGCATCGTCCGACGAACGCGCGAGTTCGAGCTCGCGCAGCGCATCGTCGGAGCTCGAGTGCTGCACCTGTGCGGTGGCGATCGGCGCGCCTTCTTCGTCCACCACGACGCCCTCCACCCGCACGCTCGGCGCCGCGACGAGCGTCCAAGCGCCAGCTTCGCGGTTGCCGAACTCCGTGACGATCACCCAGCGCTCGTCGGCGAGGTCGATGTCGGTGGGGTGCGTCCAGACTCCAAGTTCGAACTCACCGTTCGCGCCGGTGCGCGCCTCGTTGCGCGGCGCGGGAAGGCCGAGCAACGCTTCGCGCAGCCCCGGAGCGTGCTTGTGGCGCTTGAGCTCGGTTTCGAGCGCGAGCGGAACATGCGCATACAGCGCCTGGTCCTCGGGTGTGATCGGCACACGCGCTTCGCCGGAGTAGATGACTCCCGTTGCAGGCCCGCGCAGTTCGTGGACCGGCGTGCCGTCCGCGATGTGCGGCGCCGTGGGAATCACGACCTCGCCGTTTTCGATGCGTGCGCCGTACTTGGGGCGTGCGAGCACAACCATGTCCGCCAGCGGATTGCCCTTGGGATCGATGAGCCGGCCCGCGACGGTCTTGCTCGTCTTCGCCGGCGTCGCAGAACTCTCGCGTTGCTGCGCGAGCGGCGTCGACGTGCTCTCGATCGCCGCGCGACTCGATGCGCTGCTCGCCGTCGCAGCGACCTCTTCCGCGCGCACTTCCGTCGCGTTTACCGGCGTCGGAGCGACGGCTTGTTCGAGCTCATCCGACGTGCGTTGTTGCGCGAACCACACGCCGCCGACGAGCAACGCGACGAGCGCTGCCGCGATCCACGCTCCGAGCACGAAGCCACTGCTCGCGGCGAGCGGCGCCGAGTCGGGACGCACGAGCGGCGCGAACGCCGCCACCCAGTTCGCCCGACCGCCGCGCGTCTTGTCGAGCCTCTCGCGCAGCAACTCGAGTCCGCGACGTTGGCGCGTGCGCACCGTTTCGCGCGGCAGGGACTGCGCCTTGGCGATTTCGTCGATCGACAGCGCGCGGAAATAGCGCAAGAGCAGCGTCGTGCGGTACGGCTCTTCGAGTTGCAACACGAGGTCCGCGAGCTCGCGCGAGAGCGAAGCCTCTTCGACCAGCTGCGCCGTGCTGGGCAGTGCTTCGGCCCGCGCCGCGCCGCGTTCACGGCTCGAGCGCCGCGCGTCGCCGCGCTTGAGCTGGCGGGCCGCGTTGCGCGCGACCGCCGCGAGCCAGCCGCGCGGATTGGCCCCGTGCGCCGGCGGCCGTTGCATGGCTTCGAGCCACACCTCCTGTTCGACGTCGTCGGCTGCGCCGGGGTCGCGCACGAGTTGGCGCGCGAGCGAGCGCACCCAATCGGCGTGGGCAAGCAGCGCGTCGAGGCTCGGCGTATTCGTCAGGGCCTGCTGGGGGAGATTCATGGGGGCGTTGGCGACCGCGCCACACGAGCGCTGGGGTCACCTCAAGCCCAGTGCCGCCGCCGCCGCTCGCGGGTTCAGCGTAATCCGAACTTTTCGGACGGCCCGGCGCCCGCCAGCGCTCGGCGGTCTCGTTCGATCCGCTCACCTTCGTCGAGCGGCTGGCCGCGGAATCCTCTTCGCAGCGGCGCCAGGGCGTCGTTGCGATTCGTAGCTGCGCGACGAACCGAGGCCTGCCTTCCGCCTCCGCGCGCCCATCAGCTCACCTACCACAGCGTGCTCGCGCCGGCCTCCGCCTGGCGCGACCAGAGTCGTGCCCAAGCGCGCGCCCGCATCCACTTCGCCTCCCTGCGGCCCGCTCGCTCCCAACTCACCGACCGCGCCCAGCACCTCCGCCCGCTCGCGCTCGTCGCGCTCAAGGTGGGCCGAACTCTTGCGGCGCGTCTTCGCCCTCGACGTCCTCACCTGCCCTCATCGCGGTGGCTCGCGCCGCCTGATCGCCCAGCGGACCGACCCCATCGTCGTGCGCAAGGTCCTCGCGCATCTCGGCCAGCCGACCGAGCCCCCAACGCCCCGCGCCCGCCCGCTCGCGCGAACTGCTCGACTTCGCCTGAACCGCAGCTCGTCGACCCGCCGATCACGCTCCTCGCCCGCGACCCGCGCCGGCGAGGAGGCCGGTCGTATCCAACGCGCCCGCACCTGCGCCCCAGCGGGCCT
>ERZ1066135.379-NODE-379-length-27122-cov-7.362988_pt1 | contig 27122 bp, 18 predicted proteins | sample MGYA00382782_ERZ1066135 | MGnify/ENA primary metagenome ERZ1066135 (study PRJEB33369, sample SAMEA5778365) | biofilm metagenome | biome: Industrial cooling water; feature: Water cooling tower basin; material: Biofilm | place: United Arab Emirates | collected... | reverse complement strand
ACATCGCGGTCGATCCGCTCTGGAGCGCCTATCGTGAGGCGGCGCTGCCCCACGGCCTCCGGTCCTGCTGGTCCACGCCGATCCGCGCGAAGGACGGGCGCATCCTCGGCACGTTCGCGATCTATCACCGCCAGCCCGCGCGTCCCGAGCCGCAGCACCAGCAGCTCATCGAGATCGCGACGCAGTTGGCCGCGGTGGCGATCGATCGTGCCCGCGTCGAGCACGACCTGCACGACGTCGAGGGCCGGCTGGCGGCGGTGGTCGAGCATCTGGGCGAGGGGCTCATCATCGCCGACGCGTCCGAGGCGACGCTGCATCTGAACCCGGCGGCGGCCTCCTTGCTCGGCGTCGAGCCGGACGCACGGACCATCGCGCAAGCGCGGCTCTACGAGCTGTTCCGCCTCACGACGATGGACGGGCACACGGTCGCCCACGATGCGTGGCCGCTGGCCCGGGTGCGTCGCGGCGATGTGCTGCAAGGCGAGGAGTTCACGCTGTCCCGGCGCGACGGCGCGTGGGAGCGCGTCGTCGCGTTCACCGGCCGGCGGGTCGCCTACCTCGACGGGGCCTCGATCGCCTTCCTCACGTTGCGCGACGTGACCGTCCGGACCCGGGCGCAGCGGCTGTTGATGGAGACCCAACGCGACCTCGAGTACAAGGTCGAGGAGCGGACGGCCGCGCTCCGCGAGGCCGTGGCGCACGCGGAGTCGGCCGATCGGATCAAGTCAGCCTTCCTCGCGACGATGTCGCACGAGCTGCGGACCCCGCTGAACTCGATCATCGGCTTCACCGGGATCGTGCTGCGGGGGCTCGCCGGCCCCCTGACCGACGAGCAGACGAAGCAATTGTCGATGGTGCGCGGCAGCGCTCACCACTTGCTCGACCTGATCAACGACGTGCTCGACATCTCGAAGATCGAGGCCGGACAGTTCGAGGTCCGCGCACAGCCCTTCGCACTCGACGACGCGATCACGTCGGTGGTGAACACGCTGGCGCCGATGGCCGAGCGCAAGCAGTTGGGGATCGTGGTGACGGCACCGGTGGAGCTGCCGCCGATCGTGAGCGACCGTCGGCGGGTCGAGCAGATCCTCCTCAACCTGGTGAACAATGCGATCAAGTTCACCGAGGTGGGGGAGGTCCGCGTGGTGGTGACCTCCGTCACACCGCCACCGGGCACCGACGTGGCGGCCCAGCCGCGCGTCCGCATCGACATCGAAGATACCGGGGTCGGTATCGCGGCCGATGATCTTCCGACGCTGTTCACGCCGTTCCGCCAGCTGGACAGTGGGTTGGCGCGCCAGCACGAGGGGACCGGGCTGGGTCTGGCGATCTGCCAGCGGCTCGCGCATCTGCTGGGCGGGAGCATCACCGCGTGCAGTACCCTCGGTGTCGGTAGTAGATTCTCCGTGGAGCTCCCTCTCGTCCCCACGGAGTGATCGATGGCCCCGACGATCCTGCTCATCGAGGACAACGAACAGAACCGATACCTGACGACCTTCCTGCTGGAGCAGCGTGGGTACCGGGTCGAGACGGCCGTGGATGGGCCCTCGGGTGTCGCGATGGCCGCGCAGAGCGCACCGCTGGCGATCCTGCTCGACATCCAGCTGCCCGGGATGGACGGCTACCATGTGGCGGCGGCCCTGCGCGCGTTGCCCGCGCACCGGAGCACGCCGATCATCGCGGTGACGTCGTATGCGATGTCCGGCGACCGCGAGAAGTCGCTGGCCGCCGGCTGTTCGGGCTACATCGAGAAGCCGATCGACCCGGACACCTTCGTGGACGAGATGGAGCGCGCGATCGGAGGCACGGCGTGACCGCGCGCATCCTCGCCGTCGACGATCACGTCGAGAATCTCTATTACCTGAGCGCGCTGTTCTCGGGGGTCGGATTCGAGGTGATCGAAGCGGCGAACGGCCACGAGGCGCTCGCGCGGGCGCGGACCTCGCCGCCCGACGTGATCATCTCGGACCTGCTCATGCCCGAGATGGACGGCTACTCCCTGCTGCGCGAATGGAAGCGGGACGATGCACTGCGTGCGGTCCCGTTCATCGTGTATACCGCGACGTACACGCACAGCGACGACGCGCGGCTGGCCCGGGAACTCGGCGCCGACCTGTTCCTCATCAAGCCGATGGACCCCGACGCGCTGCTGGCGGCGGTGCGGGAGGTGCTGCAGCGGCATGCGGTCGAGGCCACCGCACGACCGCGGCTCGACGAGCAGGAGACGATGCGGCTCTACAGCGCCGCGTTGATCCGCAAGCTCGAAGAGAAGTCCAGCGCCTTGGAGCAGACCAATCAGGCCTTGCGCACCGAATTGGGTGAGCGCCTGCGGGCCGAGCGTGAGCTGACCGAGGCGCGGGCGCGGCTGGCCGATCTGATCCACTCGATCGACGGCGTCGTCTTCGAGCTGGATGCCGAATCGTTACAGGTCCGTTTCATCAGTGAGCAGGCGACCCGGCTCCTCGGGCTCCCGGCGCGCGCGTGGACGGAGTCCCCCGACGCGTGGAGTGCGGTCCTGCACCCCGACGACCGCGAACGCGGGATCGCGCTGCTCCGGGCCTGTGCCGACCGCGGCACCGGCGGGTCCGGCGAGCTGCGGCTGTTGCACCGCGACGGGTCCAGCGTGTGGGTGCGCATGGTGCTCTCGCCGTCGCAGCGCCAGCAGTGGCAGACCCTGCTGCGCGGTCTCATCGTCGATATCACCGAGGAGCGCGAGGCCGCCGCACGCTTGCGGCAGCAGGATGCGCTCGTCCGGATCGCCGGCGACACGGCGCGCATCGGCGGCTGGCGGCTCGACGCGGGCGGCGACACGCTGGCCTGGTCCGACGAGACGTGCCGGCTGCATGGCGTGCCGCCGGGCACCGCGGTCTCGCTGGACGAGGCGATCTCCCATTACGCCCCGGAGTACCACGACGACCTGCGCTCGGCCGTGGCGCGCTGCTTCGACGACGGCACCCCCTTCGACCTCGAGGCCGAACTGCTCGGCGACACCCCGCGTCGTCGGTGGGTCCGGGTCATCGGGGAAGCAGTGCGCAACGACGACGGCGGGATCACCGCCATCCAAGGGGCCTTGCAGGATATCCACGAGCGCCGCACGCTCGAGCAGCAGATGTTCCGCGCCCAGCGGATGGAGAGCATCGGCACGCTCGCCGGCGGCATCGCGCACGACCTCAACAACGTCCTCGCGCCCATCGTGATGGCCGTGGACCTCCTGCGGGCAGAGACCACGGACCCCGAGACCCTGGAGACCATCGACCTGATCGGCAGCAGCGCGCGGCGCGGCGCCGAGATGGTGCGGCAGGTCCTCACCTTCTCGCGTGGCATCAGTGGACGGCGCGTCCCCTGCGACCCGCTCGCGGCGCTGCGGGACGTCGCGGCGATCATCGCGGACACCTTTCCCAAGGGGATCACGCTCAACGTGCGCACCGGCGACATCGCCGGGCACATCCTGGGCGACGCGACACAGCTGCATCAGGTCCTGCTCAACCTCTGTGTGAATGCGCGCGATGCGATGAGCGGGAGCGGGACCCTGACGCTCGCCGTGGAACCGGTGACCGTGGACGCCCAGTTCGCCGGGATGACGCTCGGCGCGCGCGAGGGCGACTATGTGCGCTTCGAGGTGCGCGATACCGGCACCGGCATCGCGCCCGACATCCTCGAACACATCTTCGATCCCTTCTTCACCACCAAGGAGGTCGGACGCGGCACCGGACTGGGGTTGGCGACGACGCAGGCGATCGTGCGCAGCCACGGCGGCTTCCTCACGGTGTACTCCGAGCCGGGCAACGGCGCGTGTTTCCGTGTGTACCTCCCCTTGGACACGGGCGTGGTCAGCGAGACCGCCCGCGATGGCGACGCGGAGGACAGCGCCGAACTCCGCGGCGCCGGGGAGTCGGTGCTCGTGGTGGACGATGAGGTGACGATCCGCCGGGTCACCCGCCAGACCCTCGAAGCGGCGGGCTATGCGGTGCTCGAGGCCGCCGACGGCTCGGAGGCCCTCTCGACCTTCCTCCTGGAGCGGGATCGGATCGACCTGGTCCTCACGGACATGATGATGCCCGTCATGGATGGGGGCCGCCTGATCCGTGTCCTGCGCCGCCTGGCGCCGACGCTGCCGGTGATCGGCGCCAGTGGACTCGCCGAGGGGGCACGGCCCGTCGGCAGCGACGAAGAGCAGCCGCAGCAGTTCCTGGCCAAGCCCTTCACAGCGCACGCGCTCCTGCGCGCGGTGCGGAGCGCCCTCGAGTCGCGGGCCTGAACCACCGGTGACGACACGGAACGACGAGGTCCGGCGCGATGCGCTGCACTCGCTGGTGCTCGAGCAGATGGATCGCGCCGTGATCGCCAGCGACGAAGACAAGCGCATCATTTTCGCCAACACCACCGCGAAGGCGTGGTTCCGCGGGCTGCCGTCGCCGAGTGCCGACGACCGGGAGTGGTCGGCGCAGTACGGGTTGGTCGAGATGGACGGCGTCACGCCGCTGGCGCTGGAGCGCAACCCCATGTTCCGAGCCTTCGGCGGGGAGTCCTTCGCCGGAGCCGAGTTCCGGGTGCTCCGCGATGGTGCCACGCCCCGCTATGTCCGCAGTACCGGCGGCCCCTTGCTCGGCGCGGACGGCCAGCGCCTGGGTGCGATGGTCGTGGTCGAGGACATCTCGGAGGCACGGCGGGCGCAGGCGCAGCTCATGCACGCCCAGCGCCTGGAGAGCGTCGGGCGACTCGCGGGTGGTGTCGCCCATGACTTCAACAACCAGCTGACGATCATCTCGGGGATGCTCGATCTCGCGCTCGTGGCCCTGCCCGCGGCGGAGCCGGTGCGCGAGGACCTCCTGCAGGCGCGGCTCGCCTGCGACCGGGCTGCCGACGTCACCCGGCAGCTGCTCGCGTTCAGCCGTCAGCAGATCCTCCAGCTCGAGACCGCCGACGTGAACGCGGTGATCCGGGACACGATCAAGATGCTCGGCCGCCTCCTCGGTGACGACGTCGTGCTCGTGCCGACGCTGGCGGACGACCTGCCACGCGTGGTCGTCGACACGGGGCACCTGCAACACGCGCTGATCAACCTGGCGGTCAATGCCCGCGACGCCATGCCGCGCGGCGGCACGGTGCGGCTCGCGACGACGGCGGTCGAGGCGTCCACCCCGATCGACGTCGTCGACGGGACCCTGCCTCCGGGCCGTTACGTGGCCATCAACGTCAGCGACGACGGCCACGGATTCGACGTCGCTCGCAGCGCGGAACTCTTCGACCCCTTCGTGACGGATCGCGCGTTCGGACTCGGCGCCGGCCTCGGACTGTCAGCGGTGCTGGGCGTCGTGGCACAGAATCACGGCGGCATCGCCGTGGCGTCCACCGTCGGCGCCGGCTCTACGTTCACCATCTTACTTCCCGCCCGTACGGCGCCTGCGATGCCCGACCCTGCCGACACGGCTGCCCCGACCCCGACCGATGCCTCGGCGACCATCCTCATCGTGGACGATGAGCCCGCGCTGCGCACCGTCGCCGCGAAGATCCTCCGTCGCGCCGGCTACGAGACGCTGGTCGCGTCGGGCGGCGAGGAAGCGCTCGCGATCGCCGATCAGCACCAGGGCCCCATCGCGCTGCTCCTGACCGACGTCGTGATGCCCGGCACCAGCGGCGTCGACCTCGCCCGGCAGCTCAGCGCACGCTTCCCCGCGCTCAAGGTGCTCTTCACCTCGGGCTACACCGACGACACCCTGTTCCGCCACGGGGTGGACGAACCGCAGGTCAACTTCATCGCGAAGCCCTATTCACTCGACGAGCTGACCCGTCGCGTGCGGGCGCTCCTCGCGGCCGCCCCACCCACGGCGTAGGGGCGTCGCCCGCCGGGGACACCCCGCCGACTGCCCCGTCGGCGTCGCCCGGCCGGGACGCTCGCCGGCGGCGGATCGTGTAACTTTCGGCGTCCCTCTTCACCTCCTGACCGCACTCCGTGCCCACGATCCTCCAACGTCTCCCCGTCGGGGAGAAGGTCGGCATCGCCTTCTCAGGCGGCCTCGACACCAGCGCTGCGCTCCACTGGATGCGCGCGCGCGGCGCCGTGCCCTTCGCCTACACCGCGAACCTCGGCCAGCCCGACGAAGCGGACTACGATGCGATCCCGCGCAAGGCGATGGACTACGGCGCGGAGCGTGCACGGCTGATCGACTGCCGGCATCAGCTGGTGGCGGAGGGGCTCGCGGCGATCCAGAGCGGCGCGTTCCACGTGACGACGGGCGGCGCGACCTACTTCAACACCACGCCGCTGGGCCGCGCGGTGACCGGGACGATGCTCGTCGCCGCGATGCGCGAGGACGACGTCCACATCTGGGGCGACGGCTCGACCTTCAAGGGCAACGACATCGAGCGCTTCTACCGCTACGGCCTGCTGACCAATCCGCAGTTGCGCGTGTACAAGCCGTGGCTGGACCAAGCGTTCATCGACGAGCTCGGGGGACGCACGGAGATGTCCGAGTACCTCGTCGCCCACGGCTTCGCGTACAAGATGAGCACCGAGAAGGCCTACTCGACGGATTCCAACCTCCTGGGCGCGACCCATGAGGCGAAGGACCTCGAGTTCCTCGACCGTTCGATGCACATCGTGGCGCCGATCATGGGCGTCGCGTTCTGGCGCGACGACGTGCCGGTGGCGCGCGAGACGGTGTCCGTGCGCTTCGAGGACGGGGTGCCGGTGGCGCTGAACGGGACGTCGTTCCCGACCCTGCTCGACCTGTTCCTCGAGGCGAACGTGATCGGCGGGCGCCACGGCCTGGGCATGAGCGACCAGATCGAGAACCGGATCATCGAGGCCAAGAGCCGCGGGATCTACGAGGCGCCGGGCATGGCGCTGCTGTTCATCGCCTACGAGCGGCTGGTGACGGGGATCCACAACGAGGACACCATCGAGCAGTACCGCCTCAACGGGCGCAAGCTCGGACGGTTGCTGTACCAGGGCCGCTGGCTGGACTCGCAGGCCCTGATGCTGCGTGAGGCCGCGCAGCGCTGGGTCGCGCGCGCCATCACGGGTGAGGTCACGCTCGAGTTGCGCCGCGGCAACGACTACAGCCTCCTCGACACCACGAGCCCGAATCTCACCTACCAGCCCGAGCGGTTGACGATGGAGCGCGGCGAGGCCTACTTCACGCCGCTGGACCGGATCGGCCAGCTCACGATGCGCAACCTCGACATCGTGGATTCGCGCGCCAAGCTGGAGCTCTACACCCAGCAGGGACTGCTGACCGGCGGGACCGACGCGGGGATCCCGCAGTTGCCGGCACGGACGGAACGCGAGTCATGACGACGCGCGCGGCGTGGCTGATGGTCGGCGCCGCGCTCGGCGCGTTGGGCGGTGGCGTGGCGCCGGCGGGAGCGCAGGAGCCGCGGTGCAACGCGGCGACGGAGCGACTCGTGACCTCGGCGTGGCGCGCGTACCGCGCGGACTCCGCCGCCGTCGCGCTCGCCCGCTTCACGGAGGCGCTGCGAGGCTGTGCGGGCAATGTGGATGCGCAGGTGGGCGTGGGCTTCGCCTCGATGCGGCTGTCCCGGCTCGATGACGCCGAGGCGGCCTTCCTCGCGGTGAGTCGATCGACGCCGGGCTACGCCGATGCGTGGGACGGCCTGGCCTTGGTGCGGAACCGGCGCGGCGACGTGCCCGGCGCGGTGGAGGCGTGGAAGCGGGTGGTGGCCCTCGACCCGTCGCACCGTGCGGCGCGGGAGAACCTCGACCGCTTGGCGCCCGACTGGCAACGCGCCGACGTCCAACTCGTGAAACGTCGCAGCGAGACCCTGGACGTCACGATGCGCGTGCGCGGGCGGACGTTCGAACTGCGCCGCGGCGACACCTGGACCCCGTTCTATATCCGCGGCGTCAACATGGGGCTCGCGCTCCCTGGGCGCTTCCCGGTGGAGTTCTCGACGGACTCGTCGCTCTACGCACGCTGGCTGGGGCAGATCGGCGCGATGCACGCGAACACGCTGCGCATCTACACGGTGCTGCCACCGGCATTCTACCGGGCCCTGCGCGCGTACAATCTCGCCCACCGCGACGCCCCGCTCCACGTGATCCACGGCGTGTGGACCGAGCTCCCGCCGCACGATGACTTCGACGACCCGGACTTCAACCGCGGATTCCAGCAGGAGATCCGCGACGTCATCGACCTGCTGCATGGCGCCGCGCGCATCGCGCCGAAGCCCGGCCACGCCAGCGGCACCTACGATGCCGATATCTCGCCCTGGGTGGTCGGCTACATCCTCGGCCGCGAGTGGGAGCCGTACTCCGCGATCGACTTCAACGAGAAGGTCGGCACCACGCGGCGACATGCGGGGCGCTTCATCACGATCGGCGACGCGACCCCGCTCGACGTGTGGATGGTAGCGCAGTGCGACTATTTGATGGCCTACGAGTTCGACACGTACAACGCGCAGCGGCCCATCGCTTACACGAACTGGCCGACCACCGACCCCATCGTCCACAAGGGGGAGGTGTCGTTCGAGCAACAGATGCGCTCCCGTGGGATCAAGTACGAGCGGAGCCCCGACGCTCCGCCGATCCACGAGGAGGAGGGGGTCGCACTCGACCCCTCGCTCGCCAAGCCCACGGCCGCGAATGTGGCGGGCTGGTTCGCCAGCTACCACGTGTATCCGTACTACCCGGACTTCATGTTGTACGACCCGAAGTATCTCACCGGGCGGTCCTCGCTCGGCGCGAGCAACTACTTCGCGTACCTGCAGGACCTCATCGCGCACCATGCCGACATCCCGGTCCTGATCTCGGAGTTCGGTCTGCCCTCGAGCCGTGGCAACGCGCATCTGCAGCCACAGGGCTGGCACCACGGCGGGCTGGACGAACGTGAGGCGGCGGCGTCGATCGTCCGGCTCGAGCGCGAGATCAAGGAGTCGGGCGCGGCCGGCGCGATCGTGTTCGCATGGATCGACGAGTGGTTCAAGCGCAACTGGTTCACCTCGGACTTCGAGTTCCCCTCCGAGCGCGGTCGCCTGTGGCTCAACATGATGAGTCCCGAGCAGCACTACGGGTTGCTGGCGCTCCGTCCCGGCGCCGCGAATCGCACGCCCGAGCCCGGCGGCGATGCCGCGCGCTGGCGCGCTCATGCGGTGTATCAGCGCGGCAACCTCCTCGGCCGCGATCCCTCGATCGTGCGCCTCGGGTCGGACGAAGCCTTCGTGTACCTGTCGATCGAGACGCCGTCGCGTGCGGGACGTCCGTTCCCGTGGGACTCGCTCACGCTGCAACTGGCCATCGACACGCATCGGCAGGACCTTGGCCAAGGCGTGCTGCCGACCACGGCCATCCGCTCGGGCACGCAGTTCGAGTTCCTCGTGGAGATCCGCGGACCCAACGACGCCCAGCTCTCGGTGGTCCCCGAATACAACCTGTACACACCGCACCGTCTGTTGCAGGGCGGCGAGACCTTCGGGATCCCGTTCCGCGGGGCGATCCGCTCCGTCTCGCGCCTCGACGCGGTGTTCGACACGCTCTACGCGCTCACGAACCGTCCCCGCTTCACGCCCGACGGCGAGCTGATCCCGCCGCAGGGCCTGAACGTGGGCCGCCTGCTCCACGGCACGGCCGCCGAGCACTCGAATGCCGACTGGTACTACGACGCCCGCAGCGGGATGCTCCAGCTGCGTCTGCCGTGGTCGCTGCTCAATGTCAGTGACCCGTCGTCGCGCCGCATCGTATGGGAGCGTCCCGCCGGTGCGACCGGTGAGGAGTCCATGCTGGGCGGCGTGACGAACGTGATCGGCATCCCGACCGATGGATTCCGTATCGGACTGGCCGCGTTCCGCCGCGGACCGCGGATCGTGGGGACGATCCCGGCACTGGATGAGTACGGCAACTGGCCCGCGGCCTCGTTCCCGCTGTGGACCTGGGACACTTGGGAGGAGCCGACGTGGCACGAGCGCCTGAAGCCCGCCTATTACGAACTACAGCGCGAATGGGGCCGGCGATGAATCGCGGCCTCGGGATGCTGCTGACCTTGCTGTGCTGCGCGTCCGCCGCGCAGGCGCAGACCGCCGTCGGGGACTCGCTGTGGCAACTGGGCCGGCACGCCGAAGCGCGCGCCGCCTACGAGCGCGCCATCGCGGAGGATCGCAATGCCGTGCGCGCGAACTTCCGGTTGGCACAGCTGGCCGCGTGGGGGCAGAACATCGACTCCGCGCTGGTCCTGCTGCGCCAGGCCCGCGAGCGCGTGCCCAAGGATCAGGACCTGCTGTTCACCGAGGCCACCTACCTCGGCTGGGGGCGTCGCTACGACGACGCCATCGTGCGCTACGACTCCATCCTCGCCGCCCCGACGATCGATGTCGCACCCGTGCGGGTGGCGCGCGCGCGGACCCTCTCGTGGGCCGGACGCCTCGGCGACGCTGCCACGGCCTACGCCGAGATCCTCGCCGCCGACCCCAGCGACCGCGATGCGCGCTACGGCTTGGCGCAGGTGCGCTCCTGGAGCGGCGACCTCGCCGGCGCCACACGCGCGTATCAACAACTGCTCGCCGACGACCCCGCCGAACCGCGCGTGTTGATCGGCCTGGCGGCCATCAAGCTCTGGCAGGGGCGGCCCGGCAGTGCGCAGCGTCTCCTGGACCGCGCGGCCGTCCGCGCGCCCGACGATGCCGACCTCGCCTCGCTGCGTCGCGCGGCGCGGCAGGCGGCGGGCACGCGCATCGGCCTCGGCCACAACTACAGCGAGGACACGGACCGCAATGTGAATCGCTGGTCCACCGTCCGGCTGCAGCAGATGCTCGGCGATGCGCAGGTCTCGCTCACCGCCGGCCGCCTCAACGCCACCGATCCCGCGCGCAATTCGCAGCGGGAGATGCTCGAAGCCGGCACCGCACTCCCGCTCGGCCCCGCGACCCTCAGCGGCTCAGTCGGTCTCCGCCAGCTCCAGCCCGTCGCGCGCTTCGGTGACATTGCGGCGGGCACGGAGCGCGACCTCGTGACGTGGCGCGCCGCGCTCTCGCTGCCGCTCGGCTCACGCCTCACCGCGAACGTCGGCGCCTCGGCGTGGCCTTTCGACGAGATCGCTTCGCTGCTCGGCGCCGAGTTGGACATCGACCAGGTCGAGGGCTCGCTGGAATGGCGCGTCCTGCGCTCGCTGTCGCTGGCCATCGGCGCCTCGCAGCTCTCATTCTCCGACGGCAACACGCGCCGCGGGGGGAACGTCCGCATCACGCAGCGCCTGCCCGGCGGCTTCTCTGTGGGGGCCTACGGCATCGGCTTCGACTTCGCCGAGCGCGCCACGGTGTACTTCTCGCCGCCAGACTTCCGCGCGGCCGAGCTGACGGCCGGTTGGGGCCGCGAGACCGAGCGCTGGGGCGCCGGCCTCTCGGGCGGATACGGGCGGCAGCGCGTGCGAAGCGGACTGCCGCAGCAGGAGCTGTGGCACATCGACGCCCGGGTGAATGCGCGGCTCACGTCGTTCCTGAATCTGGAGGCCTTCGCGGGCCGTAGCACCAGTGCAGCGGCCTCGGCCGTTGGCGCGTATCGCTACGACATCATCGGTCTCTCTCTGAATGTCCGACCCTTCTGACATGCACACCCCGACCGGTAGCTCCCGCCGAGCATTCCTCGCGCGGGTCTCGGCGCTGGTCGCGGCCGGGTCGGTCGCGGGTCCGTTGGGCGCACTGGGCGCTGCGCCGCAGGTGCGGACGGCTACGGCGGGTGGCGACCCACGGTTGGCGGATGACGCGACCGCGCGGGACCCCGACTGGGATCGCATCGCCGACCTTTATGGTGCGCCGGCGCGGCCCATCAATCTCGACGGCGGGTTCTTCGGGACGATGGCCCGCCCCGTACTCGACGCGCACCTGCGCCACGTGGAGCGCGTCAACCGCAACGGGGCGGTGTTCGCGCGCCGGGAATACCCCGCGATCGAGCTGGCCGCTCGTGCCGAGGTCGCCGCGTTCGTCGGCGTGAAGCCCAACGAGCTGGTGTTCGCACGCAATGCCACCGAGGCACTGCAGACACTCATCAGTCAGTACCGGCATGTCGGGGCTGGCGACACGGTGATGTACGCCGACCTCGACTACCCGGCGATGCAGCAGGCGATGAACGCCTTGGCCGCCGAGCGCGGCGCGACGGTCGCCCGCTTCGACTTCCCTGAGCCCGCGACGCACAGCGGCATCCTCGAGGCCTACGACGCAGCGCTGCGCGCGCATCCCCGCACCAAACTGCTCCTGGTCACGCACTGCAACAACAAGACCGGTCTGCTGCATCCGGTGCGCGACATCGTGGGAGTGGCCAAGGCGCGCGGGGTCGATGTCATCTGCGACGCGGCGCACTCGTTCGGGCAGGTCCCGCTCACGGTCGAGGCGCTGGGCGCCGACTTCGTGGGGCTCAACCTCCACAAGTGGGTCGGCGCACCCGTGGGCATCGCGGCCATGGTCATCCGCGAGTCGCGACTGGACGCGATCGCGCGGGCCCACGGCGACCAGACGCCGCTGGATCGCATCGAGGGCCGGCTGCACATGGGCACCACGAACTTCGCGGTCACGATGACCGTGCCGGATGCGCTGGCCTTCCAGGCGTCGATCGGCCTCGCGCAGAAGTCGGCGCGCTTGCGCTGGCTGCGCGATCGCTGGGTGCGCGCCGTGCGGGAGGTCGACGGCATCGAGGTCCTCACGCCCGACGATCCGTCGATGGTCTGTGCGCTCACCAGTGTCCGCGTGCGTCAGGGCACCACGCGCCTGCCCGCGGCGGCGGTGGTGCGGACGTTGTACGACGACTTCGGCATCTTCACCGTGGCCCGCAACGGCATCGCCCGGGGCGACGCGGTGCGCATCACTCCGACGCTCGCCAACCGACCCGCCGACGTGGACGCCCTTGCGGCCGCCCTGCGCAGCATCGCCTCGCGCAGCTGACCCGCATGCCCCCACGCGCGTACGACCGGAGCATCACCGAAGGCCCCCTCACGCCCGCCGTCTGGAAGTTGGCGTGGCCGACCATGCTCACGAACATCGTGGGCGGCCTCCAGGGCATCATCGACCATGTCATGGTCGGCCGCATCGTCGGCTTCCAGGGCAACGCCGCCATCGGCGTGTCGTGGCAGATCTGGATCATCATCATCGTCTTCATCTCGTCGCTGTTCACCGGGATGAGCGTGCTCGTCGCGCGCTTCGTGGGCGCGAACGAGCGCGAGAAGGTCGACCGCACGGTGTACCAGGCCTTCCTCACGGCCATGGCCCTCTCGGTCCTGGTGATGGCACCGGTGGGCTACTTCCTGGCGCCCACCCTGTTGTCGGTCGTGAACGCCACGCCCGAGGTCACGGCCGAGGCCCTGCCGTTCCTGCGCGTGATGTTCCTGTTCAGCTCGGGCATGCTGCTGTACTTCATGCTGAGCGGCGCCCTGCGCTCGGCCGGTGACGCCCGCACGCCCATGGTGCTGGGCCTGGCGATGACCATCCTGAACATCGCGCTCAACGTGGTGCTCATCCGCGGGCTCGGACCCATCCCATCGTTCGGGACCACGGGCGCGGCGATGGGCACGGTGATGGCGTCGGGTGGCGTCTCGCTCTACGCGCTGATGCGGTTGGTGCGCGGCGGCTGGGTGATCCACTTCCCACGCGGGCAGGGCTACGGGCCCGACTGGGACATCATCAAGTCGCTGTTCAAGTTCGGCCTGCCCACCGGCATCCAAGGCATCGCGATGAACATCGGCGGCATGCTGATGCTCGCGGTCATCGGCTCACTGCCGCAGAGCGCCGAGGCGCAGGCGGCCTTCGCGATCGGCTACTCGCAGCTGTTCTCGCTGATCACCTGGACCGCCATGGGCCTGCTCGGCGCGTCCGCGACGGTCGCTGGCCAGAACCTCGGTGCCGGGCATCCCGAGCGCGCCGTGGAGGGCGTGGCCGCGGCGGCGCGGATGGCGGTGATCGGCGCGCTGAGCATCGGCGTGTTCTTCCTGCTGATCCCCCAGACCTTGCTGGGGATCTTCGGCGTGAGCGACGAGGCGGTGCTGCGCATCGGGGCGCAACTGCTGCGCGTGATGAGCGTGTCGGGCATCTTCATCGCGCTGGCGCTCACCTACACCGGTGGTCTGCAGGGCACCGGCGACACCAAGAGCCCGCTGTACATCTCGATCATCTCGCAGGTGTTGGTGCCCCTGGGGATCGCCTACTCCCTGCGGGCCGCCGGCCAGCTCACGCCGCTGGGCATCTGGATCGCGATCCTCTGCGGTCACGCCACGCGGGCGGGCCTCAGTGCGGTGCGCTTCCGGCAGGGCAAGTGGCGGCACATCCACGTGGACATCGTGCGCAGCACGGGCTGAGTCAGTCCGTCGTCATCCGGTCCCAGAGCTCCGCGAAGCTCGTGACCTCGGCGGCGGCCTGCGCCACCACCGTCGGACGACGCACGAACCCCGAGTACGCCCAGAAGGCATCGACCACGCTGCGCAGCTCGGCGTCGGTGCTGCCGTCCCCCACCGCGAGCACCGGCCCCTCGACCGCGCCTACGGCCCGCACCACGGCCGGCTTCCCGCCCGCGCGGGCCAGGGGCGAGGCCTCGTCGAAGCCCGCGTAGCCCCCGTTGCTGTCGCCGTAGAGGTCCACCGCGTGCACGTCGGCCGTGTCGATGCCCAGCACAGCGGCCATCGGGAGCAATGCGGCCCTCAGGCCTCCACTCACGATGATCCACCGCACCCCGGCGAGTCGCCCGAGCGCGATCACCTCCCGGGCACCGGGTGCCAGGTGCGCGATGTACGCATCGGCGAGGGCGACCAGTGCCCGGCGGTCCGGCGCGATGGCCCGCAGACGCGCGCCGTACACCGCTTCGAGCGGGAGCTCACCGCGCATGGCGGCATCGGTCTGCGCGCGCACCGTGGCCGCGACCGCCTCGCCGCGCTGCTCCGCGAGCCAGTCCACGCCCTCGATGGCACTCAGCGTGGAGTCGGCATCGAGGATCACCGTGCGATAGCGCACGCGCAGGCCGCTCACAGGATGTTCCCCGGTGCGAGGAGCCCCGCGGGGTCCAGTTCCCGCTTGATCGCGCGCATCAGGCCGAGCTGCAGCGCGCTGGCCTGCAGCGGCAGCCACTTGGCCTTCACCTTGCCGATGCCGTGCTCGGCGGCGACGGTCCCGCCCATGCCGACGACCGCGTGCAGCGTCTGCTCGACCACGGCCTCGTAGCGCGCGACCTCGGCGGCATCGCAGGCCACGAAGTTCTGATGCGGATGCCCATTGCCGAGATGCCCATACGTCACCGCCCGCGGCACGCCCGCCGCGTCGGCGATCGCGTCCGCGCGGGCGAGCATCTCGGCGGCGCGCGCATACGGCACCGCCCAGTCGGTCGAGATGCGGCGCCCGCCCTGCGCGAGGAACGGCGCCACGCGCTCGTGCATGGTCGCCGGCACCGCATGCCGGAGCCGCCGCGCCGACTTGAGCGCCGCGTCGCCATCGAAGATGCGCGCGTCGTCCACGCGCGCCGCGAAGCGCTCGGCCAAGGCGAGCCAGTCCTCGAAGGGCATCGCGTCGGGGCCGGCATGCTCGAGGTACACCATCGCATCGCCGTCCTGCGCCCAGGACTCGCTGCCGCGCGCGATGCGGAACGACTCGGCGTCGAAGTACTCGAGGCAACGCGGGGCGAGGGTCTCGCTCCGGCGCGCGGCGACGATGAACGCCAGCGCCTGCGCGGTGGACGGGAACGGCAGTGCCAGCCCCGTCTCGACCTCCGGCCGCGGCAGCAGCGACAACTCGGCCGCGAGCACGATGCCCAGCGTCCCCTCGCTGCCGATGAACCAGTCGATGGGATCCTGCGCCGGCGCGTAGCCCACGGTGTTCTTCTCCAGCGCCGAGCGCCGCAGCTCGATCACCTCGCCCGAGGCCAGCGCGACGGTCAGGCCGATCACGTGCCGCCGCGTCGCGCCGTAGCGCAGCGTGCGGGGCCCCGACGCGTTGCAGGCGATCGACCCACCAACGGTGCACTCCTGGTCACTGGTGGGGTCGGGTGCGAAGAACAGGCCCTCGCCCGCGAGCACGCGGTCGAGGTCGCCCAGCAGCACGCCGGGCTCCACGCGCACCGTCCGCCGCGACCCATCGAGGTCGAGCACCCGGTCCATGGCGCGCGTCGACACCACCACGCCGCGCGCCGCGATGGACGCACCGGTGGTGCTGGTCTGCGCGCCGGCCATCGTGATGGGCGTTCCGCTGGCGCGCGACGCTGCCAACGCATCGAGCAGCGCGGCGGCGTCCTGCGCGCGCACGACGCCGTCGGGAAGCATCCACAGCCCCGAGGCATCGCGCGCGTAGGCCGCGCGCACGGACTCGTCACGCTCGATATGCACGGTCACCCGTCGAGATGCACGACGCTCGCGCTCTGCACCTCGGGGATCGCCAGCAGGCGCTCGCGCACCTCGTGGCCCGGCACCCCATCGACCGAGATGACGGCGAGCGCCTCACCACCGGCCGCCAACCGCGCCTGATGATACTCGGCGATGTTCACGCCGAGGTCGCCGAGCAAGGTGCCGACGCGCCCGATGACGCCCGGCACGTCGTGGTTGGTGAGCACGATCAAGGTGCCGCGCGGCGCGACGTCAACGTGGAAGCGGCCGATGCGCGTGAGCCGCGGTGGCGCGTCGGCCGCGGCCACGCCCCCCACGCGCAGCTCCTCCCCGCCGGCACGCACGCGCACCTCGATGGCCCGCGGGTGCGGCGGGTCGCCCCCCTCGGCGACGCTGAGCTCGACGCCACGCTGGGCAGCCACGGTCCGCACGTTGATGTAGTTCAGACGGTCGCCGGCCACGACGCCCGACAGCGCGCCCGCGGCCGCGGCCGCCAGCACCAACGACGCGGCCGCCGAGAACTCGGGGCCCACCTTGATGCTGATCCCCTCGAAGGCCCGGGCCCCGCGGTCGCTGAGCCGCGTGCGGGCCACGGCGGCCGCATGCCGCGCCAGCGCCAGCGCGGGCCGCACACTGCGCCAGTCGTCGAGTCCCGAGGTGATGTTCACCGAGCGCGAGAGTTCGCCCTCGAGTAAGGCATCGCGCACCGCCGCGCAGACGTCGATCGCGACATCGCGCTGTGCCTCGATGGTGGAGGCACCGAGGTGGGGGAGCAACAACATGTTCGTGTGCGGACAGTAGGCGTGTTCGCCCGTCAGCGGCTCGGCCGTGTAGACATCGAGCACCGCGCCGCGCAGCCGTCCACTCGCGCAGGCCTCGCGCAGCGCCGCGTCATCGACGATCCCTCCGCGGGCCAGGTTGCAGACGATCGCCCCGGCGCGCAGCCGGGCGAGGGCGGCGGCATCGATCAGGCCACGGGTCTCGTCGGTGAGTGGGGTGTGGACCGTGACGATGTCGCTCGCCTCCAGCAGGGCCTCGAGCGTCTCCAGGCGGCTCACCCCCATCGCCACGAAGCGATCGCCGGCGATGTAGGGGTCGTAGGCCAGCACGGTCACGCCGAACGGCTTGGCGCGCGCCGCGATCGCCGAGCCGATGCGCCCGAGGCCCACGATGCCGAGCGTCCGGCCGCGTAGCTCCCATCCCATCAGCGCACTGCGCTCCCAACGGCCCTCGTGCATGGAGCGGTCCGCCCGCGGGATGTGCCGCAGCAGCGACAGCAGGGCACCGAAGAACAGCTCGGCCACCGCGACCGTGTTGCCGCCCGGCGCGTTGATCACGGCGATGCCCAACTCGGTCGCGACGTCCATCGCGATGTTGTCGATGCCGACCCCGGCCCGGCCCACCACGCGGAGGCGGCTCCCGGTGCGCAGGACGTCGGCAGAGATCTTCGTGGCCGAGCGGCCGACGATCGCGTCGTAGTCCGCGATGCGCGACAGCAGCTCGGGGACCGGCAGTGTGGGGACGACGTCCACCTCGAACTCGGGGACCGACGTCAGCAGGGTGACGCCCTCGGGGTCGATCTCATCGGTCACGAGCAGGCGGAGCGGCATACGCAGCAGGCGGGGGCAGATAGGTGGAGAGGTGACGCGCCGGCACGTGGGGGGTCGCGTAGGACACCCCGCGTCGCGCGGCGAGGCCGGGCGTCGTGCGATGCCGAAGTATGTCCTGCTGACCGCGTGGGCGCCCCGCTGTTTCGGGGAGGACGCGACCCTGCTAGCATCCAGCATGCCCCACATCTACAACTTCGCGGCGGGACCCGCCGCACTCCCCGACCCGGTCCGCGAGCGACTGGCGTCGCTGTTCGCTGTGCCCGACGACTTCGCGCCGTCCCTGCTGGAACAGAGCCACCGGGGGCCGCGGTTCCTCGACATCGCTGCGCGGCTGCGGTCGTCCTTGCGGCGGCACTTGGGGCTCGACGAGGAGTTCGAGGTCCTGCTCATGGCGGGCGGCTCACAACTGCAGTTCGCCATGCTGCCCATGAACCTGGCGGCGGGGCAGCCCGTGGCCTACGTGGAGTCTGGGCACTGGAGCGCGATGGCGATCGATCAGGCCCGCCCGGTCGCCGACGTGCGCGTGGTCTTCAGCGGGCGCCCCAGCAACTTCACGGCCCTCCCGGCCATCGCGGACGTCCCCGGTGATGCGGCCTATCTGCACTACTGCAGCAACGAGACCGTGCATGGCGTGCAGTTCGCGGCGCCGCCGGCGAGCCCGGTGCCGGTGATCGCGGACCTGTCGTCGGAGCTGTTCTCGCGACCCTTCCCCTTTGCGTCGCTGGGGGGGCTGTACGCGTGTACGCAGAAGAACCTGGGCATCCCCGGCCTCACGGTGGTGGCGCTGCGCCGCGACCTGATCGAGCGCGCGCCGGCGACGCTGCCAGGCATGCTCAGCTACCGCGCCTGGGCGGCGGCCGACTCCATGCCGAACACACCGAGCACGCCGGCGTGGATCGTCGCGGTCGAGATGCTCGACTGGCTCGAGCGCGAAGGAGGCGTGGCCGCCATGGGCACCCGCAGTGCGCGCAAGGCCGAGACGCTGTACGCCTGCATCGACCGGCACGCGCTGTACCGGTGCCCGGTGGACCGGACGGCGCGGTCCCAGATGAACGCCGTGTTCCGACTCGCCGACCCGGCGCGCGAGCCGGCCTTCCTGGCGGCCGCCGCCGAGGCCGGTCTCGTGGGCTTGGAGGGGCACCGCGCCGTCGGCGGCATTCGCGTCAGCCTGTACAACGCGATCTCGCAGGAGGCGGTGGATACATTGGTGCAGTTCATGGACCACTTCGCGGGGCAGGGGTAGGGTCGCGGCTCGGCGCGGGCGGACGCTGGTGGCGCGGGCGGACACCGGTGGCGCCCGCGGGGCGGCGCGATACCGATCGCCCACGGCGATGCTCCCCACAGGCCTTGACCCCGCGCCTTCGCGGAACAACCTTTCATCCGGATATACGGATGAATACGGCCACCCTCTTCGATCGCGTCGCCGCTGTGGCGGACCCGCTGCGCGCGCGCATCCTCCTCGCCGTCGAGCCGCAGGCGCTCACGGTGTCGGAGCTGCGCGATGTGCTGCAGTTGCCCCAGTCCACCGTCAGCCGACACCTCAAGACGCTCGCGGACTCGGGGTGGCTGACCACGCGCGAGCACGGGACCTCGAATCACTACCGGCTCGACCTGCGCGCGCTCGATGCCGGTGCGCGGCGCGTGTGGCAGTCGATCCGCGACGAGACCGAGCAGCTGCCTGCCGCACAGCAGGATGCCACGCGCATCCGCAGCGTGCTGGCCAGCCGCCAGTCCCGCTCCCAGGCGTTCTTCGCGACCGCCGGCGCGCAGTGGGACAAACTGCGCAGCGAGCTCTTCGGGGCGCGTGCCGAGTTGTTCGCGCTGGCCGGACTGTTGCGTGAGACCGACACGGTCGGAGATCTGGGCTGCGGGACCGGTGCCCTCGCCGAGGTGGTCGCGCCGTTCGCCGCGTCGGTGGTCGCGATCGATGAGAGCAGCGCGATGCTCAGCGCGGCGCGCGCGCGGCTGCGCCGCTTTGAGCAGGTCGAGGTGCGCCGCGGCACGCTCGAGGCGCTCCCGCTGGACGACGCGAGTCTCGACGTGGCGTTCATGACCCTGGTGCTCGCGTACGTCGCGGAGCCCGTCCAAGCGCTGGCCGAAGCACGCCGGGTGCTGCGCGGTCCGCGGAGTCGGCTCCTGGTGGTGGACATGCTGCCCCACGACCGCACCGAGTACCAGCAGACGATGGGGCATATCCGCCTCGGCGTCTCACCCGACGACCTCACGCAGTGGGCGAACGCTGCGGGCTTCCGCCGCGTTCGTCACCATCCGCTCCCTCCAGCGCCCCAGACCAAGGGGCCGACCTTGTTCCTCGCGGCGCTCGCCGCCTGATCACGCCGTTCCTCTTCCACCATCCCATGACCGCCACACTCGAACTGCACCCGTTTGACGCCGCCGCGCAGGCCGGCCGTCCCCCGTTCAAGGTCGCCGACCTGTCGCTGGCCCCGTGGGGCCGCCAAGAGATCCGCCTCGCCGAGTACGAGATGCCGGGTCTGATGGCGCTGCGTGCGGAGTTCGCGGCCAGCAAGCCGTTGGCCGGCGCGCGCATCATGGGCTCCTTGCACATGACCGTGCAGACCGCGGTGCTGATCGAGACGCTGGTCGACCTCGGCGCCGACGTGCGCTGGGTGTCCTGCAACATCTTCTCGACCCAGGATCACGCGGCGGCCGCTGTGGCGGTGGGCCGCGAGGGCAGCGTCGAGACGCCGCGCGGTGTGCCGGTGTTCGCGTGGAAGGGCGAGACGTTGCCCGAGTACTGGTGGTGCACCGAACAGGCGCTGCTGTGGCCCGACGGCAGCGGCCCCACGTTGCTGCTGGACGATGGCGGCGACGCGACCCTGCTGATCCACAAGGGTACGGAGTTCGAAGCGGCGGGCGCGGTGCCGGCCTTCGACCCCATCAACGACCCCGAGGAGTGGGGCGTGATCCTCGACCTGCTGCGTCGCACGCTCGGCGAGGACGGGCAGCGCTGGACGAAGGTCGGCGCCGGCATCGGCGGCGTGTCCGAAGAGACCACCACCGGCGTGCACCGGCTCTACGAGATGATGAAGGCCGGCACGCTGCTCTTCCCGGCCATCAACGTCAACGACTCGGTCACCAAGTCCAAGTTCGACAATCTCTACGGCTGCCGGCACTCCCTGACCGACGGCATCCTCCGTGCGTCCGACGTCATGCTCGCGGGCAAGGTCGCGGTCGTGATGGGCTACGGTGATGTGGGCAAGGGCTGCGCGCAGGCGTTCCGCGGGCAGGGCGCGCGCGTGATCATCACCGAGATCGACCCCATCTGCGCGCTGCAGGCGGCCATGGAGGGGTACCAGGTCGCGACGCTCGACGACGTGGTGGAGACGGCCGACCTGTTCATCACGGCCACGGGCAACGCGAACATCATCACCGCCGAGCATATGGCGCGGATGAAGGACAAGGCCATCGTCGGCAACATCGGCCACTTCGACAACGAGATCGACATGGCCGGCCTCAAGACGTACCCGGGCATCACGCGCAACAACATCAAGCCGCAGTTCGACGAGTGGGTGTTCCCCGACGGGCACTCGGTGCTGATCCTCGCCGAGGGTCGCCTGCTGAACCTTGGCTGCGCCACCGGGCATCCCTCGTTCGTGATGAGCTGCTCGTTCAGCAACCAGGTGGTCGCGCAGATCGACCTGCACCTGGCCACGCAGGGCAAGCCGACGCTCTCGGGCACGGTGTACGCGGACAAGGCCGTGTACGTGCTGCCGAAGAAGTTGGACGAGAAGGTCGCGCGGCTGCACCTGGACAAGCTGGGCGTGAAGCTCACGCGCCTCACCGAGAAGCAGGCGCAGTATCTGGGCGTGGCAGTGGACGGGCCGTACAAGCCGGATCACTACCGGTACTAGGGGTGACGCTGCCCAACGCCGCCCCATCGAGCCCCTTCGACCAGGTCGGAGGGGCCGACGGGGTCCGTCGGCTCGTGGACCGCTTCTACGACCTCATGGACGAAGCGCCCGAGGCCGCGAACATCCGGCGCTTGCACGCGACCAGTCTCAAGGTCTCGCGCGAGAAGCTGTATCAATACTTGACGGGGTGGCTCGGCGGGCCGCCGTTGTACGAGGAGCGCTACGGCCACCCACGGCTTCGCATGCGCCACATGCCGTTCGCGATCGGTGCGCGGGAGCGGGACGAGTGGCTGTGGTGCATGGAGAAGGCCCTCGGCGAGCATCCCATGCCGGACCCGCTGCGGGAGGCCCTGCGGGCCAAGCTCCGCCATTTGGCGGACTTCATGCGGAACACGGACGAGCCACCTACGGGGGGGCGGGCTCCGCTGCTCTAGCGAGCGCCGGTGCCGGGGCGCACATTCCTCGTATGCTGCGCGCTGTCCGCCGTGGGCCCCGCCCCGTCCGTCGTGGATTCTCCATCATCGAGCTGCTCGCCGTCATGGTGATCATCTCGGCGCTGGCGTCGATCGGGATCCCGCGGTATCGCTACGCGAAGGAGCGCGCGCTCGCGGCCGCGATCGTGTCGGACATGCAGCAGATCCGGGCGATCTCGTATCAGGTGTTCGCGACCATCAACGCGTGGCCCGAGGACACGCCGCCCGGCGTGGTGCCACCGACCTTCGTGCAATCGATGGGGGCCGGCGCGAGTTTCTCGCGCGTGGGATACACCTTGGATTGGGACGTCGTGAACGTGCCCGTGGGTGGCGAGATGGTGCAGCACGCGGCGCTCACCGTGCGGCCGGAGTCCGAGTCGCTGGTGCCGATCATCCGTTCGCAACTCGGGGGGCCGGCGAATCAGCTCGTCGCGAACGACGCGGTGATCCTGATCATCGACCCCATCGTCGCCAGCACCGGCACCTGAGTCCGGCTCCGCCCCGCTGGGTGCCCCGTGCGGAGCACCCAGTCGCCAGCGGCCGTCACTGCGCGATCGGCTTCCCCAGCACGTGCGTGGCGAACCACTTCTCCTGCTCGCGGTCCAAGTGCAGGCGGTGCACCGGCTCCGTGATGCCGTGCCCCTCGCGCGGATAGCGCAGGAACTCCACCGGCTTGCCGAGCTTCTTCAGCGTGCGGTAGTACTGGTCCGCCTGCGGGATGGGCACGCGTAGGTCGTTCTCGCCATGCGTGATGAGCAGCGGGGTGACCACTTTGTCGGCGTACTCCACTGGGGACCACTTCTCATAGGTCTTCTTGGACTGCGTCGGCAAGCCACCGAAGCCGAATTCCAACAGGTTCGGGATGTCGGTCTGTCCGAAGAACGAATACCAGTCCGAGATGCCCGCGTGGCCGATGGCCGCCTTGAAGCGCGGCGTCTGCGTGATCGCCCAGAACGTCATGAATCCGCCGTAGGAGCCGCCCATGATGGCCAGTCGGTCGGGGTCGGCGATGCCGCGTGCCACGATGTGATCGACGCCGCGCATGAGATCGACGTAGTCCTTGCCGCCCCAGTCGTTGCGGTTGGCATTGCTGAAGGCGAAGGTGCGGCCCGAACTGCCGCGCGGGTTGCCCTGCAACACCACATAGCCGCGGGAGGCCCAGATCTGTGCCGACTGGTTGAACGTCGCCGCATAGCGGCCATGCGGCCCGCCGTGCACCTGCAGGATGGTGGGGTAGCGGGTGCCCGCCTGGTACCCGTGCGGGTAGGTGATCACGCCTTCGATGTCCCACCCGTCGGCGCCCTTCCACGAGAGCGTGTCCGCCCGGGCGAGCGTGTAGCCATCCAGTCGGTCGTGCTCGGCGAAGAGCCGCTCGGGGCGCGCGCCGTCGGTCGCGGTGCGGAACACGAGGCCGGGCTCGCGCAGCGAACCGCCGGTGACCAGCCAGGTGGATCCATCGGCCGTCCACGACATGTCGCTGAACACGAAGTCCGCCCCGAACGACACCCGCTGCGGCGTGCCACCGGCGGCGGGCACCACGTAGAGGTGCGAGAACAGGCCCTCGGCGGCCGTGAAATAGAGGCGCGTCCCGTCGGGTGACCACACGATGTCACTGATCGAGTAGTCGAACGCCGCCGTGAGGTTGCGCGGCACCCCCCCGTCCACGCTGATGACCTTCACATCGAGCTGGTCGGCGTTGCTGTTCACCTGATCGCTGGAGCTGTAGGCGATCCAGCGGCCGTCGGGCGAGAACACGGGCCCGTTGTCGGGACCGGGGTTGGTGGTCAGCTGTCGCGGGGCACCCCCGGTCGCCTCCATCACGAAGATGTCGCTGTTGTTCGACCAATTGGCGTCGCGCGCGCTGCGGCCCGTGCGGTTCGAGCTGAAGGCCACCAGTCGGTAGTCGGGCGAGATCGCCGGACCGGTGTTATCCGTCTCACCGCTGGTGAGCTGGGTCTTCTTCTTCGCGCTGAGGTCGTACAGCCAGACGTGCGTCCACGTGAGCTTCTGCTCGGCGTAGTAGCCATCGTCGCGCTTCTTGACGCGCTCATCCCACTCCTTCTTGTCGGCACGCTCGGTCTGCTGCGTGAACACCAGCCGGGTCCCGTCGCGCGAGAAGGTGCCACCCGTGGGCAGCGAGTCGCCGCCCTCGACCAGCAGGCTCGCCTCGCCGCCGCTGGGGCTGATGACGTACCACGCATTGCGCCCGTCGCGGTTGGAGGTGAAGGTGACGCGACCATCCGGCAACCACTGGGGATTCGCTTCGCCGCGCGGCGAGTTCGTCAGCTGGAAGGTGCGCCCGCCGCGCAGATCGTGCAGCCAGATGTGCGATGTGGCCGCCCAATCCTTGGGGTCGCGGTCGGTGCGGGTGAAGAGCACCTGCTGCCCGTCGGGGGCAATGCGATACGCGCCGTACGTCGGCCGCTCCAGCATGCCCTGGACCGTGATGGTGCGACCGGCGGCGGACTGAGCGGACGCGGTGACCGTGGTGACCGCGAGAGCCAGCGAGACGAGGAGGGAACGGCACATACGAACAGCTCCATGAAGGGCGGGGAGAGCGTCGAATGTACGGCCCGAGCCGGGCACCCCGCCAGCGAGGGCACACCCTGCGACGGCCGCCTGCCCTTCCGCCAGCGGTCGCCGGGCATGAGCTTCCCGTATGCATCGACGCCACTTCGCTCGCACGCTCGCGGCGGCAGGCCTTGGGGCCGCCGTCCTCGGGCTTCCCACCCCGCTGGCGGCCGCCCCGCGGGCGCGCCGCGTGCTCCCCGATGCCGACCGCGTGCTGGCCCGCCTGCGCGCGCTCCGGCCGTTCGGTCTCCAGCCCAGCGGCGGCCTGTCCCGTCTGGGGTTCAGCGAGGCCGACCGCGATGCGCGCGTGCTGGTGAGTCAGTGGATGCGCGACGCGGGGCTCACGCCGCGCACCGATGTCGCCGGCAATCTCATCGGCTCGCGCGCCGGCCAGCGCGACCTCCCGCCACTGCTGCTGGGCTCGCACATCGACTCCGTGCCCGACGGCGGACACTACGACGGGCAGCTCGGCGTGGTCGGTGCGCTCGAGGTGGCGCAGACGCTGGCCGAGTCGCGCATCGCGCTGCGACACCCGCTCGAGGTGGTCGTCTGGGCGAACGAGGAGGGAGGGCTCTACGGCAGCCGGATGGTCAGCGGACAGTTCAAGCCCTTCGAGCTCGCGGCGCAGAGCCTGAGTGGCCGCAGCATCGAGGAGGGCGTCGTGTTCCTCGGTGGCGACCCGTCACGACTCGATGCGGCCGTGCGGCGACGCGGCGAGGTCGCGGGCTACCTCGAGCTGCATATCGAGCAGGGCGGGACCCTCGAAGCCGTCGGCGACACGATCGGCATCGTCGAGGGCATCGTCGGCATCCGCGGCTGGACAGTGCGCGTCGTGGGGCGCGCCAACCACGCCGGCACGACGCCGATGGACCAGCGGCAGGATGCGTTGCTCGCTGCCGCGCGCTTCGTCGACATGGTCCACCGCACGGTGCGCGCCGACGGCGGTCGCGCCGTGGGCACCGTGGGCCGGATCGAAGCGCAGCCGGGCGCGCGCAACGTGATCGCCGGGACCGTGACCTGCACGCTCGAGTTGCGCGACCTCGACGACGCTGTGATCCAGCGGCTCTTCGCCCAGGTGCAGGCCGGCGCCGAGCGGATCGGGCAGGAGACGACGACGCGCTTCGCGATCACCGAGGTCCATGTGAACCCGCCGGCGCCGAGCGATGTGCGCATGCGCGCACTGGTCGCCGCGGCCGCGCACGGCGCTGGCCTCCGCGCCCGCGCGATGCCGAGTGGCGCAGGGCACGATGCGCAGTCCATGGCGACCATCGCCCCGATGGGGATGATCTTCGTGCCCAGCGTGGGAGGCATCAGTCACGCGCCCGGCGAGCTGACGCACGACGCCGACTGCGCGCACGGCGTCCGGGTACTGCTCGACACCGCCCGCGCGGCCGACGACACCCTGGACGGCTGAGGCGGACCTCAGCGGCGTCGCGTACTGCGCGAGCCGTGGCGCTGCAGCACACGCGTGGATTCCGCCGCGACGACCGCGCGGCTGCGCCACGCGAAGAACCGGGCTTTCGCCTCGCGCGTGGCCACCTCGAGGTCCACGATCGGCGCCGGATAGTCGCGCCCCAGCCGCACGCCGGCGAGCTCGCGCAACATCGCCGGCATCGCCCACGGCGTGTGCACGTCGGCCCCCGCGATCCCCGCCAGCTCGGGCACCCAACGTCGCACGAACTCGCCCGTGGGGTCGTGCTCCCGTCCTTGCTTGACCGGATTGTACACGCGCACGGTGTTGATCCCGGTCGTGCCGGACTGCATCTGGACCTGCGGATAGTGGATGCCCGGCTCGTAGTCGAGGAAGTGCGGGGCCAGCGCCGTCGCCACCGCCCGCCAGTCCAGCCACAGCGGAAAGGTCGCCACCGAGACGAGCATCGCCCGCATCCGGAAGTTCAGCCATCCGGTGCGGCGCAACATGCGCATGCACGCGTCGACGAAGGGAATGCCGGTGCGGCCCTCGATCCACGCCGCCAGTCGCTCTGCGTCCGGCTCCAGAGGCCGCACGCCGCGATAGCTGCGGGCGAAGTCCTCGAACTCGACGGCGGGCTCGTCCTCGAGCTTCTGGATGAAGTGATCGCGCCACGCCAGTCGCGCGGTGAAGCTGTCGATCGCGCCGGACCAGCGCGGGTCGGCCTCTGGGGTGGTGCGCAGCGCGGCGCGACGTTGCCGCGCGGCCTGCCAGCATTGGCGGCCGGAGAGACTGCCGAAGGCCAGGTGTGCGCTGAGGCGTGAGCAGGCGCTGGGCGCGCTGACCGGCGACGACATCGCCCGGCGATAGTCCACGCCGCGCTCCGT
>ERZ1066135.378-NODE-378-length-27143-cov-7.066229_pt1 | contig 27143 bp, 32 predicted proteins | sample MGYA00382782_ERZ1066135 | MGnify/ENA primary metagenome ERZ1066135 (study PRJEB33369, sample SAMEA5778365) | biofilm metagenome | biome: Industrial cooling water; feature: Water cooling tower basin; material: Biofilm | place: United Arab Emirates | collected... | reverse complement strand
TTTCAGAACTTCGTGATCTGCTGACCGATTTGGGGGAAATCAAAAGAAATCAATGGCGAAGGGTGGAGCACGCATCGGGGCTGGCCGTAAACCGTTGCCGCGAGACGAGATGGGGCGCATCATCCGCCACCCGTCGTCGCCGCCGGCGGCGGCCCCGCGCGCCTCAATCGCGCCGCCGACGACCAACGGCGACTCGCCCATCGAGGAGTTCGACGCCCCCGACTCCCTGACGAAGCCTGAGCGGGACGTGTGGCTGAAGCAGGCCCCCCACGCCTTCAAGGCGCGGACCCTGACCAAGGCCACGGCCATGGCGTTCGAGCGCTACTGCCGGGTGGTCGTCCTCGAGGAGAGCGAGGCGAAGAGCTCGGGCATGGGTGGGGCGAACCACCGCGGCCTGCTGAAGCAGATCAACGCCTACGAGCAGCAGTTCTGCTTGGTGCCGAACGGCAAGCCCCTCGTCGCGGCCCTGCCGGCTGCCAAGGATCCGGCGGCCGACGAGGACGAGATGTTCTTCGGAGGTGGCCGTGGCCGCCAGGCGTAAGCCCGCCACGCCGAAGGCCCCGGCGAAGCCCCGGGCCCCGCGCCGCCCGGCTGCCGCAGCGCCTGCCGCCGGCGGCTGGTGGGGCGACGGCCCGCCGCCGACTGAGACCTGGCCGGGCGTGACCATCGCCATCGATGACTGCGCCGGCAAGTACCGGTTCGACGCGGCCAAGGCCGACCGGGTGTGCGCCTGGTTCCCGCGCTACTGCTCGCACGGCAAGGGCGCGTTCGCCGGCCAGAAGTTCGAGCTGCTGCCGTACCAGACCCAGCTGATTCTGCGGCCGCTCTTCGGCTGGGTGCGGACCGACGACGAGCTGCGGCGGTTCCGGAAGGCCTTCATCGAGATCCCGAAGAAGCAGGGCAAGACCCAGCTCGTGGCGGGCCTCGGACTCTACATGCTGCTCGCCGACAACGAGCCCGGCGCCGAGGTCTACGTGGCGGCCGCGGACCGTGAGCAGGCGCGGATCCTCTTCAACGCCGCCAAGGCGATGGTCGAGGCCAACCCCGCGCTGTCGTCACGGCTCATCGTGTACCGCAACGCGATCGTGCGGAAGGATGACGCCTCGGCCTTCTTCCAGGTGCTCTCGGCCGAAGCGGCGACGAAGCACGGGCCCAACATCCACTGCCTCATCATCGACGAGCTCCACGCGCAGCCCGACCGCGAGCTGTTCGAGACGCTCACCCGCGGCGTCATCGCGCGCCGGCAGCCGCTCATCCTGCTCATCACCACCGCCGGCGACGACGAAGAGTCGATCTGCTTCGAAGAGTACGACTACGCGCGTGGCGTGCTGTCGGGCACCATCACCGACGAGCAGCACCTGCCGGTCATCTTCGAGGCGAAGCCGGAAGACGACTTTCAGGACCCAGCCGTCTGGCGCCGCGTCAACCCGGGGCTCGGCGTCACCGTGACCGAAGAGGCGATCCGCGGCTTCGCCACCGAGGCCGCCAACGAGCCGCGCAAGCGAAACGACTTCCTCCGGTATCACCTGAACCGGTGGGTGAACCAGTCCACCGCGTGGATCCCCGTCGACTGGTGGGACGCCTGCAACCAGCCGATGCCGAGCGACCAGGACCTGCGCCAGTACCCGTGTGTGCTCGGCGTCGACATGTCCCAGAAGATCGACCTAACGGCCGCGTCGCTCGTCTTCATGATGCCGCTGCCCGACAAGGCCGCGAAGGCTGAAGCGATCGAGGTGTCCACCGAGGACGAGCAGGGCGCCATCGTGAAGCGTCGGCACAGCCTCAACTATCAGATCGCCATCCTGCCGAAGTTCTGGCTGCCCGAAGCCACGCTGCTCGAGCGCGTGCAGCAGGACAAGGTCCGATACGACATCTACGAAGACGCAGGCGAGCTCGAGACGACCGAGGGCGTGACCATCGACCCCGACGCGATCGTCACCTACGTGAAGGACGACCGCGGCCGCGGGCAGGACCTGGTCACTCGTTTCCCGATGCTGAAGCAGGGGCGCATCGGCTACGACCCGGCGTTCGCCACCGTCATCGGCCAGCGCCTGTCCGAGATGGGGCTCACGACGGTCGAGGTCCTACAGGGCTACAAGTACCTCTCCGAGGCGTGCATGGTCCTCGAGGCGCTCATCAAGGCCGGGCGCGTCATCCATGGCGGCCACCGGTTGCTGCGGTCCCACGTCGAGAACGTGGCCGTCCGGAAAGACGACGCCGGCCGCATCAAGCCCGTGAAGCCGAAGAAGAGCACGAAGCGCATCGACGGCATCGTGTCGGTGCTCATCGCGCTGAGCCAGCTGATGGTGATGCCGATGCCGCGCGTGCGCACCGGCAAGCGTGGGGTCGGGAAAGTCTGGACGCCGGAGGGATTCCGGCCGGTCCTGGGAGACACGGATGCGACGTCGGCGACTGTCTGAAGTGTGGGCGTGGGTCGCCGCGGCGGCCGCGGCCGTCTGGCGGGCGATCACGGCCGTGATCGGGGCCGACGAGCTGCTCGTCTGCGTCGGTCTCGGGCTGCTCACTGCGGGCCTGTGGTCTCTCGTGCAGGAGTCGGCGCTCGTCGCGCCGGGCCTGGTGCTGCTGTGGATCGCCCTGCCGCAGCGCACGCCCTTCGTGGCGGGGCGAACTGACACGCGGCAGCCGCCGCAGGAAGGCGCGTAATGGGACTCTTCTCGCGCGTGAGCACGGTGACGTCGTCGGGGCGTCGCGCCGGCGCCTGGCCGCTGGCCGACAGTTTCTACGCGTCGATGGGCACGCGTGCGGCGTCCCCGTGGGAACTGCAGCTCGCCGGCAACGGCGTGCACGTGTCACCGCACCTGGCGATGACGCTCTCGGCCATCTACTGCGGCGTGACGATGATCGCCCAGGACATCGGCACCATGCCGGCGCACCTGTTCAAGCGCCGGGAGGACGGCGGCAAGACGCGCGAGCGCCGCCGCGGCCTCGAGGCGCTATTGCGGTGGCAGCCCAACCCGTTCCAGACGGCCACCGAGTACTGGTCCACGAACGTGGGGCATGTGCTACTGCGCGGCTGGTCGGTCTCCGAGATCGTGACCGACAAGCTGACGGGGGAGATGGCGGCCCTGCTGCCGCGGAACCCGGACCGGTGCGAGATGGAGCGGCTACCGAATGGCCGCCTGCGTTACAAGCTGCGCGAGCCTGGCGCCCCGCCGCGGTACCTCACGTCCGAGGAAGTCTTCGTGGTCCGCGACTTCTGCACCGACCCGCTGACGCCCGTGTCGCGCATCGCCTACGGCATGCGCTCGATGGGCATGGCCCTCACCGCGGAGAAGTACGCCGCCCACGCGTTCAAGACCGGCGCGTCCGCCTCGATGATCGCCACCCACAAGGAGGAGATGGACGAGGAGGAAGAGGCGACGCTCCACGCCAGCATCACGCGCTACATGTCGGGCGCCGAGAACGCCGGCGGCATCCTCGTGATCGGCGAGGACGTCTCGATCGAGAAGCTCGGCATCGAGCCCGAAAAGCTGCAGATGATGGCCGCGCGCCAGTTCGGCGTAAGCGAGATCGCGCGCTGGCTGAAGATCCCCGGCCACAAGCTCGAGGCGGCCACGCTGACGCAGGCGTACGCCGCGCGCGAGGCGGCCAACCTCGAATACCTCATCGGGTGCCTGCGGCCGATCGTCATCAGCATCGAGCAGGCCATCCAGCGCGACATCATGCTGCCCGAAGAGCGCGACGAGTACTTCGTCGAGTTCCTCATGGACGCGCTGTTCCGCGGCGACATGAAGACCCGCGCTGACTACTACGAGCGCGCCATCCGCAGCCGCTGGATGCGTCCCTCGGAAGTGCGCGCCCTCGAGAACATGAACCCCGACCCGGCGCTCGATGCGCTCTCGGAACGCGACTTCCAGCCCGGCGCCTCAGGCAGCACAGCCGCCGACCGCGATCGTGGCGGCCGTGGCCGACGCGACGACCGGGACCAGGAGGACGACGCGCGCGCCTCGCATTGGCGCCAGCGGCCGCAGGTGCGCACGACGCTGCTCGTCTTCGAAGCGGCGCAGCGGGTGGTGCGCAAGGAGGTGGCCGCGGTCACGCGTCTGGCGACGAAGCACGCGAGCGACGTCGATGCCTGGAAGACCGAGCTCGGCAAGTTCTACGGGGACCACGCCGGGTTCGTGGCCGAAGCCCTGCGCCTGCCGACGTCGGCGGCGCGGGCCTACGCGCAGCAGCACCAGCAGCTGCTCGAGCAGCACGGCGTGCCGGTGATGGCGGACTGGGAACGGCTGGAAGCGGAAGGCCTGGCGAGCGTGGCGCTCGACCTGGACAGCGCGGCCTAGCCGCGAGGAGCGACGACACCATGGACGGACACTACACGCGACTCATCCGGGCGGCGATGCAGCAGCCGTGGGCGATCACGCCGGCGATGGCCGCGACGATCACCGACATCCTCCGCTTCCGGGCGGCCGGCGGCCGGCTGACCGCCGAGGAGCTGCAGGCGCGCATCGGCGCCGCGGACGACTCCGGGCGCGGAGCGGTGCGCCGCCAGGGGCTCGTGGCGGTGCTGCCCATCTATGGCGTCATCGCGAACCGGACGTTCGAAGCGTCGAGCGGCATGACGTCCGCCGAAACCCTCGGGCGCGCACTGCGCACCGCCGTGAACGACGAGGAAGTGTCGGCGATCTTGCTCGACATCAGCAGCCCGGGTGGCACGGTCGATGGCGTGCCGGAGCTCGCCACGGAGATCTTCAACGCGCGGAAGGTGAAGCCCGTGGTGGCGATCGCCAACGCGATGGCGGCGTCGGCGGCCTACTGGCTCGGCTCGCAGGCCGACCAACTCGTGGTGACGCCTTCTGGGCAGGTGGGCAGCATCGGCGTCTTTATGTTGTTCGAAGACTGGTCCGAGCACCTGGCGAAGGAAGGCATCAAGTACGAGCCCATTTCGGCCGGCGACAACAAGCTCGAGGGTGCGTTCTTCGCGCCGATGAGCGAAGAGACGCGCGCGCACTTCCAGGCAAGCGTCGACACGGTCTACGCCGACTTCCTGAAGGCGGTGGCCCGGGGCCGCAACACCACCGTGGCCGACGTGAAGAAGAACTTCGGCAGCGGCCGCGTGTTCGATGCGACGGACGCCCTGGCGCGGGGAATGGTCGACCGCGTCGAGACGTTCGACCAGACGGTAGCCCGCCTGATGAAGGCGCCCCGTCGCGCGAGCGGCGCACGCGCCGAAGCGGGCGAGGGGCCGGTCGTCGTGTCGATGGTGGGCCCGTCCGAGGCTGCGGTGCCGCATGCCGAGGTGGTCGAGCCTTCGGCGCCGGAGACTGCGGCGGTCACGCCCGAGACGTCCCACCCCTCAGAGACGTCGGCGCCCGCGCCGGTTGCACAGGATCAGGACGCGATCGACGTGGTGCTCGCACTCACCGAGCCGGCGAAGGACCGTGGCTGAAGTCCCGGTGGCGACACGGCGCCGCGGCCGCCCTCGCGTCGGGTCCGGCAGTAGCCGAATTGCCGTGAGGGTGCCGGACGAAGTGATCGACGAGCTGTGCCGCCGTGCCCTGTGCGACGGAGTGTCGCTCGCGTGTGTCGTGCGCGAAGCGTTGGTAGTGGCCGTACAGAAAGAGCGGCCGGCGCGGAACCTTAGTTAGGTTCAACGCCGGCCGTGATTGGCCGCACTGAGCGCTGTCGAACAACGGCTTGCCCTGCCTAACCTGCCGAGCCTCGCCAATTCAGGCTATGCCTAGCCACGCCCCGCCATGCCTGCCACACTATGCCAACCCGGACCGCGACGTGCCTCACCAGGTCTTGCCTGCGGCGCTTTGCCGCGCCTCGCCACGCCTCGCCATGCCCAGCCTAGCCTGGCCAAGCCTGCGATGCCACACCACAACACGCCAGGCCGGTCCCAACTTCGACGCGCCTCGCCTAACCTGCCGTGAGAGTCCGAGCGATACCCCGCCCCGTCCGTCCAGGCCCCGCCATACCAGTCCTAACCTGCGTGGCCGCTCCAGGCCCCGCCAGACCGCTGCAAGCCCCACCGCGCACTCCCGCGCCTCGCCATGCCATGCCTGCCGCGACGAGCCAGTCCAGACCTGGCCTTACCGTGCCATGCCTTACCACGCCTGCCGCACCGCGCCATGCCCTGCAGAACCTCGACGCGCCTAACCTGCGTGGCCAAAACCTCTTCTTCAGGCTAGCGCCATCACGCCGGCGGCGCGTCGGTGCGGCCAGGGCCCGGCGCCGGCGTGACGCGCATGCGCTGCAGCCAGGCGTCGAGGTCTGCGAGAAGGTAGGTGACGCGACGTCCCTGCCGCACGTACGGCGGGCCAGAGGTCCTGGGGTTCTTGAGGCGCGCCGCCGAAAGGTAGGCCCGGCTGACGCCGAGATACTTCGCCGCATCCGCCTCGCCGATCGTCTGCGACTGCCCGGCTGGTGTTGGTGTGGCGTGACTCAGTGATGCGTTCTCAGTCTTCGCCATCGCGTCGAGCACGTCGGCCAGTTCGGTCAGCCGCGCGTACTTCTGCCGAAACGCCGCCATGTCCCTGCGGGCGTCGGCCAGGAGCTGCGCGCGCAGCTCGTCGTCGGAGAGCGCATCCGCGAGGATCCGGTAGCCGCCACCCTCAGCCTTACGGTCGGTGCTCACGCTGACGAACACCTGATGCTCGACCGGGCCAGTCGCCGCGTCGTACTTCACCACGACGCGGCTGATAAGCACGCGCGCCTGGTGCAGGCGCCACTCGATGGCAGCCTCACCGTCGTCCCACGTGAACTGTGAGTGCAGGGGCGAGGCAGGGTCACGTGCGACGGACACCACGGTTTCCGCCTGCAGGATGCCGCCGTGTGCGGCCGCGATCCGCTTCAGTTCTGCGATGATGATGGGGTTCTTCACTGGGCGGCCTCGATGGTGAACAGACCCCAGCCCATGCCGGCGCTGTTCTTGGAATCGGGGCGGCCCTCGCCGATACCCACCTGCAGGCCCACCCGCGCCACCAGGTTGGTCACGTCCTGCAACGTGAACTGATCCGCGTCGAACCGGATGCGCACGACGGCCTTCCAGTCGTGATACGCCGCGCGCACTGTCACGTACGGCTGGCCCGTCTCGACGCGGGCCATGTCTTCCTGCTTGACCGGAGTGCCGATGATCCGAATGAGCGGGATCTGCGGCTCGGTCGCATCGACACCGTCAGCCTCGACGAACACCGACAGCTTCGCGAGGGTCATCTTGAACCCAACGAGCCGACAGGCCGAGATCATCGCCGCGCGAATAGAACCAGCGTTGAAGCCGTCCCACCCGTCTTTGCTGATGTACCGAGCCTCCTGATAGAGATCGTCGGTGGCCTTCGCCTCGCGGTTCTTCCGGCTGCCGGCGGCCTTGCCGGTCTCCATCTTGTCCTTCATCTGCGCCTTCGTCTTGGCGGAAAAGCGATGAATGACCAGGGGAGCGATGCCCTGGACGCGGAAGGTGGCCAAACCGAAGTTCGGCGGCTTGATGGTGACGACAGTGCGGGGTGCGTCAGGGGATGACGCCTGAGCTGCGGTAGACTTTGCAGTAGCCATGGTGGCCGCCTCCTATGCGGCTGGCTGTGGTCAGGGGTCGTTCGGTGGCTGGTAACACCGGGCGGCCCCGTATTCGATTTCCACTACCTTCCTCTAGCGTCACGCTGAAGTCAAGCGGTTTCTGTCAGCAACAAATTGTTGGCAGCGGCGCGCTACGGCATCCTTCCATCCATACCGCCCGCGCTGCGTGTGCCTCCGTCGAGTGCACAGGTGGCAACGGGAACACAGCCGCCGAGCCCTCCGTCGAGATGCCCGGTCTGTTCGTGAGCAGTGGTTCACAGCGCGAGCTGTGGCCCGCGCCTCATGTCAGGCCGGGCATTGCTCGTTTCTGGGGTGCACGTAGGAGACCATCAACATGTCACTGAACATTTCGGGCGCGTCGCAGCTGAAGAGCCTCCGGGCCAAGGCGGGCGAGATTCGTTCGCGGACCCTCGAGCTGAACCAGCTCGTGGCCGATGGCAAGGAACTCACCGCCGAGCAGCGCGCCGAACTGGGCACGCTGCGCGAGCGCGCGGCGACGGTCGCCGAAGCGCTGGCCATCGCCGAAGAGGCGAACGAGGCCGAGCGCGCCGCCGCCGCCGTGACCGACCCCGACGCCGAGGCGACCCGCGCGGGTCTCCGTGGCGCGCGGATCGAGATGGGCGCCAACCGCGTCGAGAGCGACCCGAAGCGCGGCTTCCGCAGCCACGCCGAGCAGCTCACGGCCATCATGGAGACGGCGCGCAGCGGGCGTGTCGATCCCCGCCTGGTGCCGCTCGCGGCCGCCGGCAGCGACGAGCAGGGCGGCCACACCGACCCGCACGGCGGCTTCCTCCTGGCGCCCGCCTTCGCCCCCGGCGTCCTGTCGGTGCCGGCGGAAGTCGACCCGACCGCGGGTCGCGTGACGTCGATTCCCATGACCAACTCGCGCGTGGTGTTCAACGCCCGCGTCGACAAGAACCACACCACCTCGGTGTCGGGGGGCCTGACGGTCTCGCGCACGCCCGAGACCAAGGCGGCCACCACCTCGCGCATGGAGTTCGAACAGGTCGAGCTCGTGGCGCACGACCTGGTCGGCGCCGCGTTCGCCACCAACCGCATCCTGCGCGAGTCGCCGGTGTCCTTCCTCGCGCTCATGCAGGCGGCCTTCGGTGACGAGTTCGCCGCGAAGAAGCTCGACGAACGCCTCAACGGCACGGGCGTCGGCGAGTTCGACGGCATCATCAACGCCGACTGCACGGTCGTCGTGAGCAAGGAAGTCGGCCAGCAGGCCGACACCATCCTCTTCGAGAACGTCAACAACATGGTGGCGCGCTGCTGGCGCTACGGCTCGGCGATCTGGCTCGTCAACCACGACTGCCTGCCGCGGGTCACCACGCTCTACATGCCGATCGGCACGAGCGGCGAGCGCGTGGCCATCTACCAGCCCGGCAACGAGGACGCGCCGTTCGGCACGCTGCTCGGCCGTCCCATCTTCCCGACCGAGTTCGCCCGCAAGCTGGGCGACAAGGGCGACCTCGTGCTGGCGAACTGGAGCCAGTACCTCGAGGGCAACCACGGAACGATGGAAGAAGCCCAGTCCATCCACGTCCGCTTCCTCGAGCGCGAGCAGGCGTTCCTGTTCGTCGAGATGAACGACGCCAAGCCGTGGTGGCGCTCGGCCCTCACGCCGAAGTACTCGACCTCGACCCTCTCGCCCTTCGTGGTGCTCGAGGCGCGGTAAACGGACGCCGGGCCGGCGCCTGAGCGCGCCGGCCTCGTCTCAGGTGTGACTCGCAACCAGGAGTAGCGAACATGGCCAGCTCGATCACGGCGGTGCGTGGCACCGCGAACCAGAAGCAGAAGCTCTACTGGCACGACCCCGCCGACGCGACGGTCGCCACGAAGATCGCCTGGCTGCCGATCAAGGGGATGAAGTCCCTGATGGCGGCCGTCCTCGTCGCCTCAGCGCATGCCGTGGTGACCTTCAAGGTCTTCGCGGCCACCGACTCGAGCGGCACTGGCGCCACCGAAGTCGTGGCCCACGCCACCCCCACGGTGGCTGACGCCGCCGGCGATGCCCTCTACCTCGACTGCACGATCGGTCAGGTGAAGGACGTGCTGCCGAGCGCCACGCACGTGGCGGTCGAACTCGACATGAGCAGCGCCGAGGCCCTCGCGGCGGTCTCCTACGTGTTCGACACGGACCGCGCCTTCGCCGGCCAGACCAGCGATCAGATCGCGTAATCACCGACTCCGCGCCAGGGGACGCCACTGCCGGCGTCTCCTGGCTGCCCCGGCACCCACTCCGGCGCGTGACCGCGCCCAGAGAAAGGACGGTTCCTCGTGGCTGATGTCATCGGCCAGCGTCTCGCTGGCAATCTCCTCTACATCGACAAGTCCGTGCATCGTCGTCGACTGATCGACGCGATCGGCCCCGACGTCTTCAAGTACCTCAACGACTTCATGCGCGGCCCGGGCGTCGATGCGGCGTTCGACAACGAGTGGACCGTCACGCGCGTCGAAGGCGGCGCGGGCGAATCGACCGTGACGCTGACCGACGTGGCCGGGGGCGCGGCGCTCATCACGACCGACGCCGCCGAAAACGACGGCATCAACATGCAGGCGCTCGGCGAGAGCTTCCACCTTGGCGCCACGGGCCTGCGCGGCCTGTACTTCGGCGCGCGCTTCAAGGTGTCCGACGCCACGGAGTCCGACTTCTTCATCGGCCTGTGCGACACCGACACCGACATTCTCGGTGGCGCGGACGACTCGATCGGCTTCCGCAAGGTCGACGGCGCGACGGCTGTGTCGTTCGTGACCGAGAAAGCGGCCAGCGAAACCACGCTCGAGGCGTACACCTGCGACACGGGCTGGCACGTCGTCGAGTTCTACTACGACGCCGACGAGGGCACGCTCGAGGTGTTCGTCGATGGCGCGAGCCTCGGCACGGTGGCCACCACGAACCTGCCCGACGAAGAACAGCGGGTGTCGATTCAGTTCCTCACCGGCACGACGGCCATCAAGACCATGACCATCGACTGGATCAACGTGATTCAGATCGGTGGCCGGGCGACGGCGTAACGGTGCAGACCCCCATGCGTCGCGCCTGGCTCCTCCTCGCGCTCGTGCTGCTGGTGCTGACCGCCCCCCTCGGGGCAGCCGGCACGGTCACGCAGACGCACCAGCGTGTCGGCAACATCAGCAAGGCCATTTTCACGGTCACGGCGGATGCCGCGGATGCGTCGGTGCCGGCGACCGCCATCTCGGTGAAGTTCGAAGGCCGGCTGGTGCAGCTCATCACCGACCCTGGTGCGACGGCGCCGACCGACAACTACGACATCACGCTGATCGACGGCAACGGGCTCGACGTCCTGCAGGGCGTCGGCGCGAACCGGGACACCACGAACACCGAGGCCGCGGCCATCGTGTTCGCGGGAACCTCCATCAACCCGGTCGTGGACGAGACCGACACGCTCACGCTGACGATCGCGAACAACCTGGTCAACAGCGCGACTCTGACTGTCACGCTGGTCTACGCCCTCGGCTCGTAGCGGGTGCCGTATGGCCCTGACGCAGACTATCGCCCCAGCGCGCGAGCCCCTGACGCTCGCTGAAGCGAAAAGCCAACTGCGCATCACCCACGTGCTTGAGGACGCCTACATCACGGGCGTTCTCATCCCCGCGGTCCGTGACCGCGCCCAGCTCAACACGCAGCGTCAGCTCATCGAGGCGACCTTCCGGCTCGACCTCGACGACTGGCCCGGTGAGGACTGGATCGACATCCCGCGCGCGCCGCTTCGCAGCGTGACGAGCGTGCAGTACGTGGACGCCTCAGGCGTGACGCAGACCATGGCCCCCAGCGACTACATCGTGGACACCCCCGCCGGCGATCGTGCCGCGCGCGGCCGCGTCGTACTCGCCTACGGCAAGAGCTGGCCGAACATCCGATCGCAGGCCAACGCCATCAGCATCACGTTCGTGGCTGGCTACGGCACCAGCCCCTCCAGCGTGCCTGGGCTGCTGCGGAAGGCGATGCTTACCGACCTCGCCTCGGCGTACGCTCAGCGCGAAGACGTCGTCGTCGGCACCATCGCAACCGAGCTGCCGAGGTCCTCGGCCGCGGTCTATCGGAGCTTCAAGAGCCGCGCGCGGCAGGCGAGGGCGTCGTGAAGATGCGTCGCGCCGGCGAGCGCCGACATGCCGTGGCGCTGCAGCGCATCACTGGACGCACGGCGTCCGGCGACGGCTACGTCGACGCCTGGAGCACCTACGACACGGTCTGGGCCTCGGTGGTGCCCCAGGCCGCGTCGGCGGTGGAGCGCCGCGCCGGCGAGACGCAGCAGGTGCCCGTTACCCATGTCGTTGAGATCGACTACCACCCGAGCCTGAGGCTCAAGGACCGTGTGCTCTTCGGGACGCGGCCGCTCTACATCCGCGGGTGGCAGAACGAAGACGAGCGCAACGTGACGCTGGTCCTCTCCTGCGAGGAGCGCGCGGCATGAGCGCTTCTCTGCAGCTCACCGGCGTGACCGAACTGGTCGCCGAGCTCGAGGCTGCCGGCGAGCGCTTCACGCGCGAAGAGCTGGCGCCGATTGTGCGAGGCTCTGCTGACGGACTCGCCGGCGAAGTGAAAGCCGCGTACGCCAAGCAGACCGGCAACCTGGCCGACGGCGTGGTCGTCGAAGACGGCCGCGATGGTCGGGGACTGCGCGCCAAGGTGCGCAGCAAGGCGCCGCACGCGCACCTCTACGAGCTTGGCACGGTGCAGCGGTTCACGAACGAGACCGGCGCGAATCGCGGCACGATGCCCGCGAAGCCGACGTTCGTGCCGCTTGCCATCCGGTGGCGCGAGCGTCTCGTGAGTCGCGCGAAGGATGCCCTGCAGCGGCTGCGTATCAGCGGGTTCGACGGGTCGGGTGGAGTGCGCCAGTCATGAGCGGCATCGACATCGCCGTCGTCAATGCCCTGAAGGGCGACGCAACCCTGAGCGGCCTCGCGCCCGGTGGCGTGTTCCGAGACGTCGCCCCCGAGGCCGTCGTCTCCGCGGCGCTCGATGACCCGAACGAAGTGTTCGGCGTGGTCACGTTGCAGAGCGCGCTCGACCGGCACGCCCTGCAGGCGTCGTCAAAGGCGCTTGAGGAGTGCCGCTACCTCGTGAAGTTCGTGTCGCCGTCGACCAGCCCCGTGGGCGCGCAGGCGGCGGCGGACCGCGCGGAGGTCGTGCTCGCGACGCTGACGGTGACGGGCTACAAGGTGTCGTGCTCACGCCGGGAAGAGCGGATCAGCTTCGTGGAGTCTGACGGTCCCGTCTACTGGCAGCATCGCGGCATGTCCTGGCTGGTGGTGGCCAGTCCGTCATGAGGCCGCCGAAGATCCTCGTCGTGGGCGCCGGCGCGAGCTGGAGCATCGCCGATGTGGAGGCCGGGCTCGTGCACGGGCTGAAGGCGCACGGCGTGGAGGTCATCCGCTACGCGCTGGACGGCCGCATCGCCGGCGCGAGCCGGTGGCTGTTCAACGCGTGGCGCCTGAAGAAGCGCACCGACCCGGACTTCCCGCGGCCGACGCAGGCAGACATCTACTACCAGGCGGGGATGGGCGCGCTCGAGCGGGCCCTGCGCCACCAGGTGGACGCGGTGATTGCGGTGAGCGGCATGTTCCTACACCCGGACGTGCTCATCCTGATGCGTCGCGCCGGCCTGACGGTGACCGCGCTCTTCACGGAGTCGCCCTACGACCTCGAGCACGAGCTCAAGGTCGCGCAGATCGTGCACGGGTGCTGGACGAACGAGCGCCGCAGCGTCGAGGCCTTCCGCTCCGTCTGCCAGTACGCGGGCTACTTGCCGCACGCCTGGCATCCAGAGCGCCACCGGCCGGGCCTGCGCCCAGGCGATGAGGACGTGGCAGCCCACGACGTCGTGTTCGTCGGGTCGGCGTTTCGTGAGCGCGTGGAGTGGTTCCGGTCGATCGATTGGACCGGCATCGACCTCGGGCTCTACGGCAACTGGGATGCGCTGGGCTCGCGCGATCGCCTGCGGCAGTACGTGCGCGGCCAGGAGATCGACAACCGGTTGTCGGCGGCGCTCTACCGCCGCGCGAAGATCGGGCTGAACCTCTACCGGCAATCGAAAGGCTTCGGCCTGCAGGCCCCGCGCATCGCGCCGGCGGCCGCGGAGTCGCTGTCGCCCCGGGCCTACGAGCTCGCGGCCTGCGGCGTGTTCCATCTCAGTGAGTTCCGGGCGGAGGTGAGTGAGGTGTTCGGCGCTGCGGTACCGACCTTCACCACGCCGACCGAGGCGGCCGCGTTGATCCGGCGCTGGCTGGCAGACGATGCCGGCCGCGCGGCAGTCGCGGCGTCACTTCCGGCCATGGTGGCTGAGTCGTCCTGGGTGCAGCGGGCATCGCAGGTCATGGCGGACATCTCCGCGCTGCTGGCACGGACGCAGCGCGTGGCCTAGGGAGCGACGGTCACATGGCGAAGTATCACGGACAGAAAGGTCGGGTCTACCTCTCGACCTCGGGGGCAGGCAACGCATTTCTGGTCATCGCGCTGACGAGCTGGTCGCTCGACATGCCCACGGACCGGGTCGAAGTGACCGCGTTCGAAGACACCAACAAGGTGTACGTCCAGGGCAAGCGGGACATCAGCGGCGAGTTTTCCGGTTTCTGGGACGACACCGACGATGCCCTGTTCGACGCGGCCGAGTCGACGACGGCGGTGAAGTGCTACCTCTACCCGTCGGCCGATGCGCCGAGCAAGTACTTCTACGGCACGGCCTGGGTGGATGCGTCCATCGAGACCGGCGTCGACGCCGCAGTGGCCATCAGCGGCAGCTTCCAGGCGGCGGGCTCCTGGGGCCGGATGTAGCGCACGCGGGCGCCCCTCGCGGGCGCCGCAGGAGGACAGAACGTGGGTCATTCGCTGGGGGTTCGGGGACAACGCGGGCGCATCAAGGTGGGCCATCAGATGGCGGCCCAGCTCGGCGCGTTCACGTTGTCGCCGCTCACCCCCGGCGTCTGGCAGGTGGAGGCCGCGGTGCTCAGCGCCGATGCCTTCTGGATCTCCCAGGACAACCGCACGCTGGAACTCGAAGTCGGTCAGCAGCGGTGGTTGTGGCGCGATGCGCACCTGGTGGTTGGCGACGGGACGGTGCAGGGCACCGTGACCGGGCGTCCTGAACGGAGGTAGGCCATGAGTCGGTTTGTGTCGGTCGAATCGGTACGGCTCGACCTGTCGGGTGGCGACTGGATCGAGATCAAGGACGAACTGTCGTACGGCGACATGCAGGCTACCGCCAGCAAGACGCGTGGGGACTTCACCGCCGGTGCGCTCTTCATGGTCGCGTCGGCGCTGCTCGACTGGTCCTTCACGGATGCGCAGGGGAAGCGCGTGCCCATCGAATCTGACGCCGCGAAGCTGTCGGCCCTAAAAGCGCTGACCAACAAGGCGTTCTCTGAGGTTGAAGAAGCGATCTCGAAACACTACGAAAAGGCGGCTGCGGAAAAAAAAGCCAAGGCCCCGCGCGGCGCGCGAAAGTCCGGTCGGACCTCCGCCTCTGCCGCGTGATGGGCTGGTCGTATCGAGACGTGCTGGACCTGCCGCACGACGTCTACCTCGAAGCGGTGGCGTTCGTGAATGACGAAGTGATCGGGAAGGCGAAGTCCTAGACCCCCATGGCCCTGACCGCAACCCTCGCGCTGGATGTGAAGGCCTTCGAAGGCGGGCTCAGTCGAGCCACGGCTTCGCTGGAAGGCTTCGCCCAGAAGACGGTGCGCAACACGAACCGCGACTTGTCTCGCATGCTCGAGGAGTTCACCGGGCAGCGTGTGGTCGCGGAGTCGGCGCGCATGGTCGAGGCCGTCGAGCGGATCGGCGGGGCGTCCCGGCTCACGGAAGCGGAGCAGCGACGCGTCAACGCGACCGTCACCGAAGCGATCGCCAAGTACGAAGCGCTCGGGCAGCAGGCGCCCGACAACCTGGTGAAGTTGCAGGCCGCGACGACGCGCGCGGACGGCAGCACGAACACCTTCCTGAGCACCGTCGGCAGACTGACTGCGGCGTTCAGCCTGTCGAACATCATCGAGCGGGGGGCGGCCGCGGTCCTGTCGTTCGCCTCGGCGGCCGTTAAGGGCGCCGGCGACCTCGTCAACCTGCACAAGGCGACGGGTGCGTCGATCGAATCGCTGCAGCGCTGGGGCCATGTGGCTGACCAGGGCGGCATTGAGCTGACGACGATGACCACCGCGGCCTTCAAGCTCGGCGCTGCGATCGACGGCGGCACGGGCTCGGTCCGTCAGGGGGTGGACGCGCTGGGCCTGTCGTTCACCACGCTGCGCGACCTGAGCCCGGAAGACCAGATGGAGGCCATCTTGGTCGCGGCTGATGCTCTGGGGCCGACGCAGGAGCGCAACGCCGCGCTCGTCGACCTGTTCGGCACCAGCGGCGCCGCGGCCCTCGCGCGCATCGTGGATGGCTACCGCGAGACGGCGGCGGAGGCTGCCATTGCCGGCGACAAGCAGGTCGAAGCCATCGACCGCGCCTCGAACGCCTGGTCGAAGTTCCTGCGCGGGCTCACCACCGGGTTCACCCAGACGATGGGCAACGTCGTGCTGGCCATGCAGAACCTCGGCAGCGGCATCGACGACCTGACCGAGAAGGAACGCCAGCAGATCGCGTTCCTGAAAAAGTCGGGCGGCGACGTCGAAGCCTACATCCAGCAGCTCGTGGCGGCGCGCGCGGAGCAGGCGGCATCAGCCGCGGCCTCGGCCGCCGCCACGGGGACGAGCGCGGCCGCCCAGGCCAGCTTCGCCGAGCAGCTCGTGCGCGTGAACGCCGAACTCGCGGCCCTGACGCCGGCGCAGCGCGCGGAAATCGACGCCGCGATGGCGCTCGGCGTGAGCGTCGACGCCCTGACGCTGAAGTTCGGCCTGTCCGAAGAGGCGCTGCGCCTGTATCGCACGTCGAAAACCGAGACGGTGGCGGCTGAACGGCAGCACGTGCAGGTCCTGTCCGAGGTCGCCACGGCCATCGGCGCCATGCAGGGGCCGTCGGAAACCATGCTCAACCTGGAGTCCCGCACGCTCCAGGAGACTGGGAAGCTGACGGCCGCGCTGAAGGCGTGGGCTGTCCAGAACGGCGCCGTCGTGCCCACGATCCGGCAGGTCAACGCAGCGCTCGAGGATCAGGCGCCGCTGATGGCCAAGGCCAACACCGACTGGGTCGGCTACGCCGGCTCCGTGCAGCAGAACACCACCGCCGCCGCCACGAGCTCCGGCGGCTTCATGGACAAGCTGAAGGGCCTGTTCGGCGGCGGGGGCGGCTCGTCGCTGTCGAGCATGCTGAACACCGTGGGGCCGCAGTTCGCGGCGGCGTTCCTCGGGCCGGGCTCGGCCGGCGACAAGATGAAGGCCTTCGCCACGCAGGGCATGAGCACGCTGCTCAGCATGGTGCCCGGTGTCGGCCCGTGGCTGTCGGCGTTCTCGGGGCCGATCGTCGAGGGCCTGTCGAAGCTCGCGGCAAAGGGCAAGGCCATCCTGTCGAGCATGTTCGGCGGGCCGTCGGCGTCTGAGCTGGAAGGCCGCGCCTCGGTGAAGGAGTTCGAGGAAGGCCTCTGGTCGACGCTCGACGCCACGCAGCAGCTCGAGGCCGGCGGCGAGAACTGGAAGAAGACCGTCATCGCCATCCGCGACGCCTACATCAAAGCCGGGAAGACCGAGGAAGAAGCCTTGGCTGCGGCCGAGAAACTGTGGAAGTCGAGCACCATCAGCGCCGAAGAGTCGAAGCGGGTCATCGAGGAGATCCAGAGCGTCATCAACGGTCTGCCGACGAACAAGACCGTCACCATCGACGTGGACAACCAGACGGGCACGCCGACGCCTGGCACCGGTGGCGGCGCCAGCGCGCCGTCGGGCCCTGGGGCGTCGTCTGGCGGCAGCAGCGCGCCGCCGCCGTCCAGTAGCAACCAGGTGGTCGCACCGGGTTCGATGGGCTCGCCCGTGGAGCTGAAGATCACCGTGCCGATTTCGCTCGACGGTCGGACCATCGCCGAAGTGGTCGTGCCGTACATTCCCGATGAGCTCTACCGGAGGGGCGTCTGATGCCGGCTGCCGTCTTGAAGATCGGCGGGACCGCACGCGAGATGCGTGCCGGCAGCCTGAACCTCGTCGAGAACATCAACGGACGATCGACCCTGCGCGCCGGCGTGCGGTCGCTCGATGGCTCCTACATTCCCGACGTCGATGACGTGGTGCAGCTCGAGGACAGCATCGGCACGCGGCTCTTCAAGGGGCTGCTGACCGAGCCCGACCAAGGCTGGATCACGCAGGGCGTGCCGATCCTCACGACGATCACGGCCGAAGACCACACGGCGCTGGCCGGTCGGCGCCTGGTGAAGGGCGCCACGAGCGGCGGTGTGGTCGCACGCGACATCGTGGACGTGCTGGTCTCGACCTACCTGGCCAGCTACGGCGTCACGCGCGATCCGGGCATGGGCACCGGCGCCACGATCGGGGCGCTGACCTACGACTACGCGCCGGTGTCGCAGGTCATGAACGACCTGGTGGCGATGGCCGCGCCGGCGGGCTGGGTCTGGCGCATCGACGAAGACAAGGTGCTCACGGCGTTCGCGCCTGGCGCGGGCACCTACCCGTGCCCGTTCTCGGTGACCACCGGCAGCTCACATGTCGCCGGCGACATCAAAATCACGCGGAGCCGGAAGAACTATTTCAACAAGGTCACGCTGGTCTACGGCGATGGCACGAGTACTCCGGCCGAGGTCTACGCCAACGACCTGACCGAACAGGGCACCTACGGCATCTACGAAACCGTCATCCGCGCGCAGGGGCCGCTCGACTCAGCGACCGCGCAGGACCTGGTCGATGCCTACTTGGCGAAGATCCTCGTGCGGCCGCGGACCATCGTGTTCTCGACGCTGACCTCCGGCGCCAGGGCGGGGCAGACGGTCACGGTGAACCTCGCGGCGCGGGGGCTGAACGCGGACTTCCTCATCACGTCGGTCGAGACGCGGGACATCGCGGACGGCAACAACCTGCTCTACACGATTACGGCCGTCGAGGGCGGCATCACCACCACCGACTGGAAGGACACCTTCCGGTCGTGGAGTGGCGGCAGCTCCGGCCAGGTGGCGGCCTCGAGCTTCACGCTCGTGACATCGGTCGTCGGGCGCTCGTCGTACTTCCTCGGTGGCAGCGGCATCGCGGGCGAGCAGTCCGCGGGGCCGAGCGTCCTCAACGCCGTGGGGTACATCGACGTGATGCTCGACTCGACGGCGCTGCCGCCGGGTACGAGCGTCACGGCCGTGGTGCAGTGCCGCACGGCGGACGGCAGCGCCGGCGTCACGCCGCACGTCTACAACGTGACGACCGCCGCCGTGGCGGGAACGGGCACGCTGGTGACCGGCACGTCGTGGACCACTGTCACCTTCACGATCACGCTGGCTGCCGGCCAGAACCTCTATCGCTTGCGGATGACGCCGAACACCGCGGGCATCGACTGCTACGCGCTCGGCTACCTCGAGGTGGGACGATGACACGTACGATTCTCGCGCTCACGCTGCTGGCTCTCGCCGGTCTGGCGCCGCCGAGCGACGCGCAGACGGTGCGCGGGGAACGGCTGCAGCTCTCGACCGGACCGTGCACGCTGCGATCGGGCAGCGGCGCGCCATCGACCAGCCTGGGCGTGGTGTGCGACACCTACTTCCGGACGGACAGCCCCTACACCATCTACGTGAAGACCGGCGGCTCGACCTGGTCGGAAATCTACCGGGCCGGCGGCACCGACGTGGCCGTGGCCGACGGCGGCACCGGACTCTCCTCGTGGACGACAGGGCACCTGGTCTACGCCAGCGGCGCGACCACCCTCGCCGGCACCGCGACCCCGTCTGTGACCTCGCTGACGGCCACCGGCGCCGTTCAGGGCGCGACCGTGACAGGCACGACATCGATGACCACGCCGACGCTCACGGCGTCCGCCAATCTCACGCTGAGCCCCACCGGCGACATCGTGACCAGTCCCACCGGCCTCGACATCCTGCCGGGCACGGGCTACACGACGAACATCGGCGCGCTGACGAACAAGTACCTCACCGCCCACATCGCCGAGCTGTGGGCCGAGACGCTGGTGGCGCAGAACACGATTGCGACGATCGGCGGCCGCGTGCTGGTTGGGCCGACGACGACGCTCACGTCGGACCTGTCGTCGGGCGCGACGTCGATGGTCGTGAAGCACAACCAGATGGCGAGCGGCGACATCGTGGTGATGCAGGCCAACAACCAGCTCGAGTGGTTCGCCGTCACGAGCGCGCCCTCGGGGAGTGGTCCCTACACCTACAGCATCACGCGCAACCTGGACGGCTCGGGCGCGAACGCCTGGAGCGCCGGGGACGCCGTGTTCAACACCGGCACGACGGGCGACGGGTTCATCGACCTGTACTCGGTGAGCAGCATCACGCCCAGCGTCACGCAGATCGGCCCGACCATCGTCGGCAACGTGAAGACCGGCACGCTCTACGACGACATCGCCGCCCGGTGGGCGATCGGCAACCTGAACGGCCTGTACGGCTACGCCACCGACACCTACGGCGCTGTCTTCGGCCAGCCGGCGGGCGCCAACATCACTATCGAGCCGACCAACGGCATCAGGATCCGCGCGGGCACGACCCCGAAGTTCACGGCGGACGCTTCCGGCAACCTGTCGATCGTCGGGGACCTGTCGGTCGGGTCGGCAGGCATGATCCGGTCCGGCGCCACGAGCTACGCCTCGGGCACCGGCTACGTGTTGGATTTCAACGGTGGCACGCCGCGCATGCGAGTCGGCACGACCAGCGGCAACCGCCTGCAGTGGGACGGAACCAACCTCACGCTGGTCAGCGCGAACGCCACCATCGACTCGTCCGGCATCAGCATCTCACCGAGCACTGCCTACGCGAATGACCGCGCCTATGCGTTCACCGTGACGACAGGAACGCTCGGCGTCTATGGAAACGAAAACGCCGGCTCAGGTAACCGCTCGGTGCGCATCTACTCGGACTGGACGGGCACGGGCAACAAGACCGTCACGACACAGCTGTTCTCGAACAACACGCCATCGAGTGGCGGCAGCATTCAGTCAGCCAGCGTAACCGCGGTCGTCAACTCGGATGCGTCGACCTCGGTGTCGGCGACGTCGACGAACGGCTCCATCAACTTCACGCCCTCAACGGGGGCGCGATTCCTTTCGTCGACTGGCATCAGCCAGCGCTTCATGATCTACGTCAACGACTCGGCGGCCGCGAGTCCGAACATTCGCAGCGACGGGCAGTACACCGTGCTCAACGCGTCGACCGGGTCAACGATCTACATTGGCCAGGACTCGAATGCCAACGTGCAACTGACTGCCGGCGGCGGCACGACGACCGTGAACACCGGACTCGTGCTGAACGGTCTCGCGACGTGCACATTGCAGGTCAACGGCGCCGGCTCCGTGGGCTGTGTGTCGGATAGCGCGGCAAAGCGCGACATCCAGTCGTGGTCGCCAGGGTTAGACGCCATCGCCCAGCTGCGCCCGGTCAGCTACCGGTGGAAGGAGGGCGACCAAGCCCCCGCAGTCGGCTTCCTCGCGCAGGAAGTCGGGAATGTGATTCCGGAAGCCGTGCGGCGACAGGAGTGGGGCGGCGGCATGCTGACCCTCGATGACCGCGCAATCCTGGCGGCGCTCGTCAACGCTGTCAAAGAGCTGCGAGACGAGCAGCGGCAGCGCCGCTGAGGGAGTCAATCTCATGCGCGCACTAGTCGTCACTCTCGCCGTTCTTTGCGCTCTGCCGTGCGCCGCGCAGGACCGACCAGCCGTAAGTCCGGAACTGTCTGAGGCCGCCGCGTCGAAGTTGACAACGCTCGAACTGCAGGCGGAAGTGGCACATCTCAAGATCGCGCTGCTGCAGGCAGAGATTCAGCGCGTGCAAGAAGCATTCGCGAAACTCGCGTCTTCGCTGGAGAAGCCAGGCTTTCAGCTGACGCGCTCCGAGTCCGGCGTATGGTCCTACGCACCAGCCCCTGTCCGCCCTCCCCAGGAGCCGAAACCGTGAGCGCCGACGTGCAGATTTACGAGCGCACCAATATCCGCGCCAGCTTCGCCTTGGCCATCGGCGCCGTGGTGATGTCCGCGATCGTCACCTACTTCACGGCCGAGGCCACCATCGACGCGCGCGTCACGAAGGTCGAAAGCCGCATCGAGAGCATCGTCCAGCGCCTCGAGCAGAGCAACGTCAACCTGGCGGAGTCGATCGACCTCCTGCGCGACGAGCTGCGCCAGTACTACCAGCGGAGGGTGCCGTGACCCCGCCAAAACGCGCTGTGCCAGGCGCTTCGATCGGGCTGTCCGACCTCGACGTCTTCGCGCTGACCCTCCACCACGAGGCGAGCGGGGAAGGGCGTCGCGGCATGCGGGCGGTGGGCTGGGTCATCCGGAACCGCGCAGACTGGGGGAAGTGGGGACCCACGGTGCGTGATGCCTGCCTCGCCTGGAAGCAGTTCAGCTGCTGGCGGCCGGCCGGCGGCACGACGAACTACGGGCGCCTGGTCGTCCACGCGGACGCACTGCGCCGCGGCCAGCGCCTGCCGGCCCTGTTGCCGGCGTTCGACGTCGCAGCCGCCGTCCTCGAGGGCGCGGCGGCGGACGAGACGCGCGGCGCGGACCACTACTACGCGCCCGCCGCGATGTCGCCGAAGGGGCGCGTCCCGGACTGGGCGCAGGGCATTGCGCCGACCGCCACGATCGGCGGCCACGTGTTCTACCGGCTGCGTCCTCGAGACGCCGAGGTAGTCCGTGCGTGAGTCGACGGGCCGACGAGGATGGCCGGCCCGCCACGCCGGGCGAGATCCGCGAGATCGCGCCGGGCACGGGCGAGGAGGTCATCGAGTTTCGGATGCCGCTGCGCCTGCCGTTCCACCGGGGACGGCGCCGGTGGCTGGTGATCCGGGCGTGCACCGCAACAGCGCGCGTGACGCTCGCCGTGGAGTGAAAGAAACGACGTAGACCAACGAGTTGACGTGTGGACTTGGCCGGGCCTCATGAACCCGGCGACGAGCGGTGAGCCTCACCGCGTCCGCACGACAAGGGGCGACAGACGAGAGGCGGTCTGACGACGCAGGGGCGGGGGCTCTGTGCGCGTTGGACCGCCTTTTCGTTTGTCGCCCGGAAGTGATTGAGGACCCAGATGTCGATGCAGCCAGGACAGCGCCTCACGCCGGGACAGGAGATTCGCGCGAACGGGGTCACCCTCCGCTACCAGGAGGACGGCAATCTCGTGCTCTACGACCGCGTCGGGCCGCGGTGGGCGAGCGACACGCACGGCCGGAGCGCCGGCCACGTCGACATGCAGGGCGACGGCTTCCTGGTCATCTACGACGCGGCCGACGTACCGATCTGGCGGTCGGGCGATGTCGCGGTGCCGGGGAGCCGTCTGCTCATCGATGACACCGGCCTGCGGGTGGTGGCCACCGTGGACCTGCCGACCTGGCAGGTGCGCGTGCCGCCGCGTGAGCCCTGGGAGCGCCCGGCGCCTGGCACGCACATCGACCCGCTGGTCGGCCAGGTGGGGCTGATGCACGGCGCCTTCGCCGACGGCCGCGGCCCACGCAACATCTGCTCGTTTCACGCCGGCGACTGGATCGGGCAGGCCATGCGCTTCGGTCCTGGCCACATCGCCGGCGCCGTCGACTACCTGGCCAGCATCGGGGTGCACGTGGCCCGCTGCTGGTTCCAGCTGAAGACGATTCCCGGCCGGTCGCCGTTCTGGGACTCGAAGCCGGCGCCGCGCTGGAACCCGGCGGACGACCCGCAGGCCTTCAAGGCGGCCATTGAGGTCTTCACGTCGCGCGGCATCAAGCTCCACCTCGCCGGCGGCGGCATCAAGGACATGAGCAACGCCGAGGAAGACGCGGCGTTCGGCGTCCTGCGCGACACCGTGGCCGAGTTCGGCCCGGAGTACTTCGCCCTCATCGAGGCCTGCAACGAGATCCGGGACACAGGCGACGAAGACGACATCGACCCGCGCGAGCTGACGCGCCTGGTCAACATCGTGCGCGACCGCTTCCCGCAGATCCTCTACGGCCTGTCGGCCTACACCGGCACTGAGGACCGCGCGACGACCCGGACCTACACGCCGGACTGGATGCGGTTCTTCATCCAGCACGACTACCGCGGCGGCCGCTTCCACGACAAGGCGCGGCACCTCTTCTCGGGCGCCTACGAAGGCGTGGTGGTGCGGCGGAACTGCTGGCGTGGCGAGCCCTTCGGGGTGGTCGGGAAGAGCCGTCTGGTGTCGGCGCAGGCCAACGGCCACGAGCTCGACGCGCACACGATGCCGATGGCGGCCGCGATGGCGGCGATGACCCGCAGCGTGTGGACCTACATGAGCGGGCCCGGGGTCATCTTCGGCGTCGAGCCGATCGAGGACCTGCCGGGACTGCCGGAGACGCCTGCGATGATGCGCGCCTTACCGCAGGACGTCGGGACCTTCGACACGCTCGGGCATTCGGGGCCGTCGCGACGTGGCCAGCGCATTCACGCGGTGCGTGAGGACGCGCCGGACGTGCGTGCCGACTACGCGATTGGCAACGACGGCCGCTACGTCGAGATCATCTACGGCCCGCCTGACCAGCGGAAGGACCTGCCGCAGGAGCGCCGCACGACAGCCGACCAGGTCCTGCTCGATGGTCCGTGGGGCCGCGTCATCACCGGGAGGCTCGCGTGATCCGAGGACTTCAGGCCGGCTTCGGTGAGCTGCTCGGGCCCGCGACGCTCGCGGACCTGGGGGGCCTGGGCCTGCAGCACGCGCGCGCTCGCGCGGCCACCGGTAAGCCAGTCATCTGGGTCACGACGGCGGTCCACGTCACGCGGCCAGTGCCGGCCAATACCGACTACGTGGCACTCGACCCCTACCCGCGTGACGGCACCCGCTTCGCCGACGTGGCTGAGCCCATCCTGCTGCACGCCGAGGTCGCAACGCATCTGCCGTTGGTGCTCATTCCGCGCTGGTTCTCGACCGCCGGGCCCTTTCAGGGCGACGAATGGCGGACGTTCGCGAGCGCGCCAACGCAGGACATGGTCGACGGCTACGCGCGGATCTTCGCGCGGCCGCGGTGGGTGGCCATGGTCGGGTTCCTGTGGCAGTCCCGTCCGACCGCCGATCTCGTCGGCCTCGCCGACATGCCCCACGTGCGCGCCATGGTCGAGCGCGCTCTTCGCTTGAGGTAACGATGCTCACACGCGCCCTTGCTTTCGGTCTTGCCCTCATCGCGTCCGCCTGCGCGTCTGCCGGCGGCGGAGGCGGCACGTCACAGCCGCCGCCGACGGCCGTCACGCTCGACCTGCGCGTGCACGACTTCGTGTCGCCGACCACGATGCTGGCCGGGGTGCGGATCTCGTGCGACGCGGACGGCGCCCAGGGCGTCACCGACAGCGATGGCCGTGTGGTCCTGAACCTCATCGCGCGGCCGTCCCTGCGATGTGAACTCGATGGTGGCGACCGCTATGAGCGGAAGTTCGATGACTTCCCGGCGAGCGCCAGCGCGCAGCTGTCGACGTGGCTCGCGCGCGTCGCCACCGAACCTCCGGTCGACCCGCCCGTCGAGCCGCCAGTCGTGCCGCTGCCGGCGCTGCGGGTGGAGTCAAACGCGCGCTGGTTCGCCACGGACGCCGGACGATTCGACTGGCGGGAAGTGTCCGCGTTCAGCCTGCTGTCGCGGCTCCTTGCCGGCGAAGACGCCCAGGTCCGCGCCTACCTCCGCGAAGTCAAGGGGCTCGGCTTCACGGTCGTGCGCGTCATCCTGACGCTGGACGGCGACTACTGGACCAGGAGCCCGCTTGGCGGCCGGTCGTTCCGGTCCGCGCCAGACATGCCCGGCTACTGGATCGCGGTCGACCGTCTCGTCGAGCTCACGCAGCGCGAGGGGCTCTATCTGCGCGTCGTCTTCTTCGGCGCCGTCGAGCCCTTCGGCGGCACCTGGTACCCGGACCGCCGCGATGTGTGGTCCGGGGACGTCCGCGCGCGCGGGGAAGCCTTCGCGCTTGAGGCCGCCACGCGGCTGGCGGACGCGTCGAACGTCGTGTTCGAGCTCGCGAACGAGCCCGGGCAGATCGGTATGCGCGACAGCTTCGATGACCTCATCGCGCTCGGTCGTGCCGTCAAGGCCAGGGCGCCCGGACGGCTGCTCGGCGGCGGCGCCGCGGATGGCCCGAACGACCAAGACGTGCGGATGGCCGTCGAGCCGTTCGACTACGTCGACGCGCACGTCGAGCGGCTCATGGGCATGGGCGGCTTCGAGTGGGTGAAGCGAACCGGTGAGTACGCGCCGATCGACCAGGAGCACGTCGCGAAGCGCATGCCCTTCATCAGCGGCGAGCCGGTGAACTTCGGCGAGGCGCGCGCCGACGGACGGACCGGCGATGTCGAACGGTCCGCGGCCGTGGCGTTCGCCTACGGCGCCGTCTCGCGCGCGCGACAGTACAACGCGACGTATCACTACGACGGCGGGTTGTGGACGACGTCCCCCGCGGCCATCACGAAGACGTCGATCGGGTGTTTCATGGCGGCGCTCGACGCCTACCCGATGACCACCGACAGCAAGTGGCGCGGGCACTGGAACGTCGACCAGGGCAACTACTGGCGCCGCGACGTGTGGCCGGGCAGCGACGACGACCGTGTGGTGATGGAGCACGTCACTCGCGGCCGCGGACCGTGGCGCGCGTTCGGCAGCGGACGCTACTCCGTGCTGTTCCCGTTCGTGCCGCAATGGAACTGGCAGGCCAACGTCACCCTGCATCCGGTGACGCAGGTCGCCATGTGTGCGGACGGCAATCTCGCCGCCGCCGTGTACCGAAAGGACTGACCCATGAAGCTGCCCGACCTCTCCGACATTCAGGACGCGATCGACAAGCAGATCGCTGCGCGCGGTCTCTCGCAGTACGTCGACTACGTGAAGTACCTCCCCGGCGATGCGCCGCCGCCCGAGGACCACACGCATCTGCTGACGCTGGCGTCGCGCAGTGGCGCCAAGGTGCAGGTCGCGATCAAGGCGCGCGGCTTCTACGCGGCGATCGTCGACGTCGCGCTCAGCGTGCTCTGAGGAAGGAGATCCCGACATGGACCCGATGGCGAATCCTCTGTCGACAGGGCTCGGCGCGGCGGTCATCGTGCCGTTCGTGCTCGAGACGGTGAAGCAGTGGCTTCCGCGCTGGACGCCCGACGCGATGAACCTCGTCATGCGAGCCCTGCAGTGGGCTGCCGCCATCGCGACCACCGCAGGCATTCGGTATACGTTCAACGCCGAAGCCGGCACGTTGCTCATCGAGGGCCTGACCATGGGCACGCTGCTCAGCGTGGCCGGTCAGGTCTTCGCCCAGTACAAGTCGTTCGAGGTGGTCTATCGCGCGGCCATCAAACCGCCCAAGGGGCGAGACTGATGGAACTCAATCCGAACCATCCGGTCACATCCGCAGCAAGCGGCATGTGGCACAAGGTGGCCGCGTTGCTTGTGCGGCGCGTCGCGCTGAACGAAGGGCCTGACACCAAAACCGGTGCCGCGGTCGTCATCAGCGAATCCGAGATCGCCGAGCTCGCGCAGGCGGCTGAGCACAACATCACGATCCGATTCGTCGACGGCCTCGGAAT
>ERZ1066135.371-NODE-371-length-27549-cov-9.042627_pt1 | contig 27549 bp, 34 predicted proteins | sample MGYA00382782_ERZ1066135 | MGnify/ENA primary metagenome ERZ1066135 (study PRJEB33369, sample SAMEA5778365) | biofilm metagenome | biome: Industrial cooling water; feature: Water cooling tower basin; material: Biofilm | place: United Arab Emirates | collected... | reverse complement strand
CTGTTAGCTCTTTCTCTAATGAATTAACTATCGCAAATTGCAAAGCAACACCGATTAGTAGTAAGCAGAAAGCTAGAATTGCTGGTATGGTTTTCATAAATTCTCTTTCGTTAAATTAAAACGGCGACCCCTATAAAATACAACGGGAATTGATTAAAAAAAAGTCGCCGTCTATTGAACCCGAAGGTCAATTCTATATGTTACATTCTATCCAAACGTGTTGGCCTGTTTCTTCATTCAAAATATATTCATAACAGGGTTGCTCAGACCACATATAAGTGGCCCAAACAACCGTGCTAACTATGAAAACTATTCCTGTTAATTTTAGCATAATATTTTCTTTATAGATTTGATTACGTTGTCGGTTTCATCACCTTTTTTAATTATATTTCTTATTTGATTGATTTTTACAGTTGCTTCTACCGATTCCCAACCAAAACCAAATAAAAAATATGAAGCAGGTAAACCAAAAAATTTTGATATTTTTATTAAGTAATCACATGATAAACGATCCTTGCCTTTTTCATATTTTTGAATTTGTTGAAAACTTACTCCTAAAACATCACCTAGTTCAGATTGTGACATTTTAAAGCTCTTACGAACCATTCTGATTCTTTTTCCTATATCGTTCATAACTTACCATAATATTTAACGTTGTTTTCATTATAAAGATGAATCAAACCTTCTAAAATTTTTGATTCGCATTTGATCCAGTTTTTATTAGGAGCTTTGTCTGCTTCACATGCTATAATGTGCATACAGTCCATTGCGTCGTCGGGATTGTGTTTTTTGTTGATGAAAGTAGTCATTTTAACCTCGCTGTGTTGGTTGATACGGTCATTATTTTTTTTTATTTCGTTTGGTTTAACTACAAAATCTGACCATCCACCATAACGAACTGTTGGTATTTTATTTTTAGAATCATAAAATCCGTTAACAACTCTTGTAACCTTTCCACAATTCCAACGTGTAGCCGCTCGAAATGTTATTTTGTCACCTATTTCTATTTTATTTGTTTTCATTTTAACCTCGCTGTGTTGGTTGATACGGTCATTATGCATATATTTTTTATGTTGTCAAACATTTATTTTTTTATAGGTTTTTCCCTTTACAGTATTGAATCCTGGCTTGTTGTTTAGATGGTTTGATAGATTTGAAGCTTGTAAACCGTGAACCATACAAGTTTCTTTTATTGAATTGAATGTTTCGCCAGTATTTACACAATAAACCCTAAATGAACGAGATTTTGGAACTATTTTTAAACCTAATTCGCGTGTTTTAATCATTGCCGATCTTAAAGCAAGACCACTGTTTTCACATAATTCTATTACTCTTATTGTATAAAATTTATTCAAATCTACATTAGCCAATCGCGCATCAATAAAAGCAAATAATTGTAACAATTTTATGTGACCAACATAAACTATTTTATTCGTTGATACGTCGGTTAAAGTATACACACACCATTTTTTAGTTAATTTTATCGGTTGGTTAATTACTGCTATATTGTGAATTTCTGGTAAATTTTCCATTTTTTTTTCCTTTTTTTGTTAATTACTACTAGAGAGAAGTTAATTATATACTATATAATATATATAATATGTAATATATAATACACTTTTAGGAAAAAGAAAATGGAAAATTTTAGATTATATATAATTAATGATGTTGTGGTGGGGTTGCCCGTCCGGTGCGTGGTAAAACGAAATGTTTTGACATTTTTTTGCGCTAAGTTTATTATGTAAATCTTAATTCGGAAAAGATAAAACATGAATTTTAAAGGTGTACCGTTATACAAGGCGCAATCGAGCATACCGGCTAATGCGATTTTTGATGATCCCGCTAAGTTGTTAGAAGCTTGCCTGGAATATTTTAAGTGGAATGATGAAAACCCGCTCGCGCAACAAAAGGTTGGTTTTTCGCAAGGTGAAGCGGTACACACAACGATTTATCATCCGCGCGCTATGACTTCTTCAGCTTTATCAATGTTTTTAGGTATAACCCATCAAACATTAATCGAGTGGAAAAAAACACGATCTGATTTAAAACCGGTCATTGACTGGGTTGAATCATACATTTGGAATCAGAAGTATTGTAACGCTGCTGCTGGTTTACTCAGCCCTAATATCATAGCGCGTGAATTAGGTTTAGCCGATAAAAAGATTCACACTGTATCAGCACCCGCTATGATAATTAAACCACCGGGCGGTGAACCAGAAGAAGCACCACCTATTCACGGTGAATAATGAATGTTGTATCGCATTTAACCGGTTTACCATTTCCAAAAGCAGTTGTTACTGCACCGGCTTTACCGATGTCATACGAACAGTTCAGGAAAGATCACCCTTGTACTATTCAGTTACCGGCAGAAGAAAATAAAGAGCGTGAATTGTCATGGCCTCAATATCATTTTGTTACTTCTAAAGCTAAATTTCCTGCTATGGTAGCTGGTTATGGTGCTGGTAAAACTGAAGGCGGTCTGCTTCGTTTGGTTCGTTTAAAATTAGCTTATCCTGATCAAAATGTTGGTTATTATTTACCAACATATGATCTTATCAATCAGATTGTTTATCCGCGTATTGAAGAACTTCTTTTACAGCACGGTTATGCATTTTTTCTCAATGAAACAGATAAAGAACTAACTGTTTATGGTATGCAGGGAAAAATAATATTTAGAACAATGGATAAACCGGAACGTATTATTGGTTATGAACATGCCGATGCTATTGTTGATGAATTAGACACGCTCAAGGTTGATAAAGCGAGCGATGTATGGCGTAAAATAGTTGCGCGTAATCGTCAAAAGAAACCGGACGGATCAACGAATAGTATTGGTGTTGTTACTACGCCTGAAGGATTTAAGTTTGTTTATCAAAAATGGAAACAAAAACCATTGAAAGGTTCACAAATAATAAAAGCTTCAACCTATTCTAACCAAAAAAATTTACCAGAAGATTATATCGATACTCTGAAAGATAACTATCCTGAACAAATGTTGTTAGCATATTTGGACGGTGAATTTGTTAACTTAACGCAAGGTTCGGTTTATTTTGAGTTTGACAGGAAATTAAACAGTGCGCCTTTGGGTATCGGTATAAAAGAAGGCGAAACTTTACATATTGGAATGGACTTTAACGTTGGTAAAATGGCCGCTGTTGTTCACATACTTCGCGACGGTGAACCTATTGCCGTTGATGAATTTGTTAATTTGCTTGATACACCAGCTATGATCGCTGCCATAAAAAACAGATACGCTAAACATCGTGTAATGGCTTATCCTGACGCAACCGGTAAAAGTCGTAAAACTGTTAATGCTAGTTCGTCTGATATAGCATTGTTAAGGGAAGCTGGTTTTACCGTTTTAGCGAAGACAACAAACCCTTTTATGAAAGATCGTGTTGCCTCTATGAATAAAATGATTCACAAAGATGGTAAAAGAATGTATAAAGTAAATGTTAACACTTGCCCACATTTAGTCGAGGGCTTAGAAAAGCAAGCGTATGACAAAAACGGTGAACCTGATAAAACGTCAGGTATTGATCACGTTATAGATGCTACAGGTTATTTTATAGCCTATAGATTTCCGATATTACATGGCAAGGCCAGATTAACTAATCTTAAAGGTACTTAAAATGCCAGTTGATACAGAACACCCACAGTATGCCAGACGAAAAGAACAATGGGAAAAGTTACGCGATTGTAACGAAGGTCAAGAAATAATTCATTTAAAAACAACAAAATATTTACCGCGTTTATCAGGACAAAGTAATGAAGATTATGAGGCTTATCTGAAACGTGGTGTATTTTATGGCGCAACGTCCCGAACGGTTGATGGTTTAACAGGTATGGTTTTTAGAAAGCCACCTATGATCGAGGTGCCGGAAGGTTTAAAAGGAATTATTGAAGATATTACACTAGACGGTTTAGGTATTGTTGGTTTTGCTGAAGAAATAGTCGATGATTCTATCGTTGTTGGTCGTTCTGGTATATTGGTAGACCACCCTGTAACACCACCTAACGCTAGTAGAGCTCAGGCAGAGGCGCAAAATTTAAGACCATTTTTAAGACGTTACACTGCTGAAAATATTTTTAATTGGAAAACCGAAAGCAGAAATAATGCTCAGGTTGTTACTGAAGTAAGACTTTATGAACAAGTGGAATTAAGAGGTCAAAAAGAATTTGATGTATCATTCAGAAAACAGATAAGAGTGTTAGATTTAAATGATGTTGGCCAGTATCGCCAGCGCGTATTTGTTAAAAGGAAAGTTGCAGCACCGAATGGCGAAATGTGGGAGCAACTCGGTTTAGATATAATTCCGTTAAAAAATGGTATTCCGCTTAATTTTGTACCGTTTTATTTTGTAGGTGTAAAAAACAGCAGTCCGACAGTTGAAAAACCGCCGTTGATTGATTTAGCAAACGTTAATTTATCACATTATCGTTCGACTGCTGATTTAGAACACGGCGCACATTTTACTGGTTTACCAACGGCGATTGTTACAGGTCATCAAGATGATCCAGAAAAACCTGCTGAATATCGTATTGGTTCGGCTAACGCGTGGGTATTTCCTAATCCTGAAACAAGAGTTAGTTTTTTAGAGTTTCAAGGTCAGGGTTTAGAGGCGTTAGAAAAACGTATTGATAAAAAAGAACAGTATATGGCATTTTTAGGTGCTCGTATGCTTACGCCCGAAAAGAAAGCTGTTGAAACTGCTGAAACTGCACAAATACATAGAAGCGGTGAAACATCGGTTTTATCATCGCTTGCACAGTCTGTTAGTAAATCAATTGAAGATGCCCTTAAATTCATGGCAGAGTGGGCAGGTTTTTCTGGCGAGATTAAGTTTAATTTAAATAATGATTTTTCTGCTGTGAAAATGGCGCCAGATGAATTGATTGCATTGCTTAAAACGTGGCAAAGCGGTGGTATTGCATTTAGTGATTTCCTAGATAATCTCAAGAAGGGTGAAATTGTTCACGAAGATCGTACAGAAGATGAAATACGATCTGAAATCGAACAAAACAACCCGTTTAGTGGTGAAGATTTAACGGGTGGTAATCTGGGGGCTATCTAATGGCCGATCCACGTTTTGAAGACTTAACTTTGAATGTGAACGATCAAATTCAGGATCGCACGATTCGCCACATGATATTTCTTGAGCGATTTAAAAACAGTGAAGTAATAAAAATAAGAGAATTATTAAACAGCGACATTTTACCGTCCATACGTGATAAAATTGAAAAGCGTTTAGATAAAATATTAGAACGTGGTACAGACCTCGGGCCTGTTACAACGAAACGATTAAAAGAATTAGAAAAAGAAATAGCGAAACTTTCAAAAGAATTATCGTTAACAGTCAAAGCCGGTTTAGTTAATGGTTTTGTTGATTTGACTCGTAGTGAATTGGATTGGCAGGTTGACGTAATTAAACAAGAACTTGGTTTTGATCTTGATCTAGTTGTTCCAAATCCTCGGTCTGTTGCGGCACTAATTAAAACAACATCATTTGCTGGTTCTACGCTTGATCAATGGTTTGATACTTTAGATAGAGCCACACAGCGTGGTATAATGACCGCTGTAAATCGCGGTATAGTTGAAGGTGAAACTGTACCACAAATAATGCGTCGTATTCGAGGGTCAAAAGATTTGAAATATACCGACGGTGTGTTTGAAACGACACGTCGTCAAGCTGAAACAATAACGCGCTCTGCTGTTAATTATGCGACTAACCAAGCCCGTATAGAATTGTTCAAAGAGAATGAAGATATAATCGAAGGTTTGCAATGGACGGCAACATTAGATAGTCGAACAAGTTTAATATGCGCTGGTTTGGATGGTAAGGTATTTGATATTGATAAAGGCCCTAGACCACCTGCACACCCTAATTGTAGATCGACAATGACCGTTGTTTTAAAAGATTATAAAAAATTAGGTTTGAAAAATTTAACCAAAGGTCAACGCGCATCAATCAACGGTCAAGTACCGGCATCAACAACGTATGGTGAATGGTTAAAAAAACAACCACTTTCCGTCCAATATGAAGTTTTAGGAAAAACACGAACTAAATTATTTAATGAAGGAAAGCTTGATATTTCTAAATTTACAAGTTCGGATTTATCACCTTTAAATTTAGATCAATTAATGCTGTTAGAAAAAAATGCTTTCAAACGAGCTAAAGTTGATTTATAATTCGCGTGAATCAATCGGTTCAGGATCGATTTTCCCAATCATTCAACGCTTCAAGGTAATTTTATGGACATTTTAAAGAAAGTTAAAAAATTAATGGCAGACGGAAAAGAAGAAGAAGCCGATAAGGTTTTTCAAGATTATATGGATTCTGAAGTAAAAGGTCTTAAAACTAAGAATGAAGAGTTGCTCGGTAAGTTGAAAGAAGAAAAAGAATCACGTAAAGAAATGAACAATCGTTTGACTGCTTTAGAAGAAGAAAAACAAAAAATTGAAGAAGAAAAAGTAGCCAAAAGCGGTGATATAGAAAAAGTTAAACAAACGCTTCAGGAAAAATTTAATAAAGAAATAAAAGCAAAAAATGATGAAATAACCAAAAAAGATGGTTTATTAAAAACTCATATTATAAATGAAGGATTAACAAATGCTTTGGTTAAAGCTAAGGTTAATCCTAATTTAATGGAAGCTGCACAAGCTATGATCCAAAGGAAATATCAAGGTGAAATCGGTGAAAACGATGGTAAACCTTTTGCAAAATTTGACGGCAAGGCTGTTGATCAATTTGTCACTGAGTGGGCACAAACAGATGCAGGAAAGCATTTTGTTACTGCTGACGGAAACAGTGGCGGCGGCTCTAATGGGGCAAATGGCACGGGCAATGCGTCGGCCAATAACGTTAAAACCATGAAACGCACTGAATTTGATGCTTTGTCGGCTTCTGATAAGTCAAAGATATCCATTGAAGGCGTTAAATTGGTTTAAACAAAAAAAATTAGTTTAACAATTTAATAGAAGGATTTAAAACAATGGCTAATACATTGACTAATCTTATACCTGACGTCTATAAGGCGCTTGACGTAGTTTCACGCGAACTTGTAGGTCTCATACCATCTGTAACACTTGATCCAGACGTATCACGCGCTGCTGTTGGTCAAACTGTTCGTTCACACGTTGCGCCTGCTGCTTCTGCGACTGATATTACACCGGCTGTAACACCACCAGATGACGGTGATCAGACGATCGGTAATAAATCAATCACTATTACTAAAGCGCGTCGTGTACCTTTCCGTTGGAATGGTGAACAATCGCTTGGCATCAACAATGGTGGGCCTGGCGTTCTTAACATACAGCAGAACCAGATAGCACAAGCTATTCGTACACTAACAAACGAAATGGAAGCTGATTTAGCTGCTTTACACGCTAAATTTTCTCGTGCTTATGGTACTGCGGGTACTACACCTTTCGGTACTGCTGGTGATTATACCGATGCTTCTAAAGTTCTTCAGATTTTGAAGGATAATGGCGCGCCGTTAAGCGATAATCAACTCGTTCTGAATACCGCTGCTGGTGCAAATTTGATCGGTAAACAAGCTGATACAAACAGACAAGGAAGTGATTCAATGCTTCGTCAAGGTATTTTACTTGATCACGCAGGGCTTTCACTTCGTGAATCTGGTCAAATTCTTACTTCAACTGCTGGTACTGCTTCTGGTGCTACTACTAACAATGCTGGTTATGCTGTAGGTGCTACTACTCTTACACTTGCTTCTGCTGGTACTGGTACACTTGTTGCCGGTGACGTTGTAACATTTGCTGGTGATACCAACAAATATGTTATTACTTCTGGTGATACAGACGTATCGAACGGTGGTACAATTACTATCGCTGCACCTGGTTTACGTGTTGCAATGTCTGCTGCAACTAAAGCAATCACAGTAATTGCTGCTGCTGCACGCAACATGGCATTTACACGTTCAGCGATTGTTTTAGCAACTCGCGCACCTGCATTACCTGATGGTGGTGACATGGCAGTTGATAGAACTTTGATTACTGATCCGCGTTCTGGAATGACTTTTGAACTAAGTCAGTACAATCAATATCGTCAAATACAGTGGGAATTAGCTGTAGCATGGGGTCAGGAAGTAATTAAACCTGAACATACTGCACTGCTACTTGGTTAACCATGTAGGGTAAGGTGGGATCGGTAATGGTGCCGATCCCTTCACCTTTCTACAAACTCAAAATAAGGATAATTTTATGAACCCTAATCAATGTAAAACAATTCGTATAAAATCAACCCATCCAAAATCACAAGGTGATTTTGTTGAAATAAATGAATCGGATTTCGATAAGAAAATTCATGAACTTTATGAAGAAGTATCCGAACCTGTTAAACCTAAGAAAGCGGCTAAAGTTAAGAAAGAAACTGAAGCCGATGCTGTACCACCACCGCCACGCCCTTTAGAGGTTAAATAAAATATGACAATAACAGTAGGTACCGATTCATATTTGAGTGTAGCCGATGCTGATACTTATTGGTCAAATCGTAATAACGATGTTTGGGCCGCTGCTGATACAGCAGATAAAGAAAAAGCACTTCGTGAAGCTACTCAATATATTGACGGTGCCTATGATTTTATCGGTACTCAAATAACTACAAATGTTTTAGCTTGGCCGCGTTATGATGTTTATATTTATGAAGGTAATTTCGCTGGCGTAAGTTACAATAGTGATACAATACCACCACAAATAAAAAATGCTACCGCCGAACTTGCACTTGAAGCATTATCTAATAAATTATTACCGTCCAAAGATCGTGGTGGTTTAGTTAAACGTGAAAAAATTGACGTCATAGAAGTAGAATATTTACCTTTTGCACCATCAAATAAATCATACGATTTTGTTTCAATGCTGATCAAACCATTATTGACCGGTGGTTCTAATATGAAAAGATTAGTAAGATAAGAGGGGTTTTAAAATGAAAAAAATAATTGTTTACCATGACACCGAAACTTTAGCGCGTCGTTCAAGAACCGCAGGTGCGGATGAAAATGTTACTTATCGATCTATTGATCAGTTTGATAAAAAACTGAATGAAGGATTTGATGAAGTACTTGATTTTTCTAAACCAAAAATTAAGACCGTTAAAAAAAAGGTGAAAGGTAATGGGGTTTGATTATTCTAACATTGCAGACATTGCTTTAAATCAAATAAACGATAAAGGTCGGATAATTTGTATTGTTTATAAAACTGAAGGAAGCTACGACCCTTCGGATGATACCCTTTTTGCGGATACGGAAAAATCCGTTGAAGTAAAAGCGGTAATAACTAATTACAAAAAAAGAGATTTGGTCGAATCACTTATTGAAAAAGGTGATCTTCAGGTAATTATCGCCGCGTCCGGTATAAAAAAACCGAAAGTTGATGATACGATAATTGATGATGGTGAATTTAACATTATTGATGTTGAAGAAGTGAAACCAGGCGATACACCGTTAATTTATAAATTACAAGTAAGAAGGTAAAAATATGGTCGGTACAATTTCAGGTGTTGTTTTTAGTAAACGTGGTGAAGATTATGATATTCAGCTTGTGCGCGGCGCGGACGTGAGTTTTGGTTTAGTATGGGGTGGTTCAAACAATCCTATTGATGTTACTGGTTTTGATGCTGCGTGTGAAGCTCGTGTTAACGCTGCTGACGTAAGCGCAGCTTTTGAAATGAGTGTTACAGTTGGTAGTACGGATGGTTTAATAACATTTAGCATGACAGCAGCGGAAACAGCGGCTTTAACGCTTGGTAATTATGTTTATGCATTAGAAGTAATTGATGATACCAGTAAACACATAGCCGTTATGTCGGGTAAATTAAAAGTTGTACCGGGAGTGCCGTAAGATGGTCGAAGTTACTATCGTTACAAATCAAACCGAGATTGTAGTCAATGAAACAGTAGTTGATGTCGAAATTTTTGTTGAAACTTTGCAGGTCGATTTAGGAAATTCTGGGGTACCGGGAATACAGGGGCCGCCAGGTTCAGGTGGTAGTGGTTCAGGATGGGTACGTGATAACATAACGTCTAATACTGTTTTAACAAGTGCGGAAGCCAATACTATTTTTGATAATACCAATGCTGTAGCTGTTGTACCGGTTACTTTACCAACTGCTAATAGTGATTATTTATTCGGTTTTATAGATAGTAGTGGTTTAGGTTGGGAATTAACTGTTGGTGGTCAAACAATAAGAATAGGTGACGAAATCACCGCAAGTGGTGGTACAATAAAAAGTCTAGAAAAAGGTAGTTCGGTTATATTAGCAGGATTAACTGGTATAGGTTACATAGGTGTAAACGCAATCGGAGCATGGGGCGTGGTATGAGATTTAAAATAAGTGTATTTTTGACTATTTTATTTGCTTTCATCGGTTCTGCTTTCGCGATCAACATTAGCTCATGTAATATACCGTCCGGTGCGGATAAAATATTATTTTATGATGATTCTAGCACTTCTTCAAAATGTCGAGATTTAACCGCAAGTACTGGTTTATCGATTTCTGGGCAAAATCTGACAGTAAATCTTGGTGATTTTGACACCGGTGATTTATCAGAAGGTTCAAATTTATATTTTACAAATGAACGAGGTCAAGATTCTGTTGGTTTAATGGTAACAGACGGCTCTCTTGTTTATGTTGATGCTACACCGTTATTAACAAGGGGAGCATTAACCGGTGATATCACAGCGTCACAAGGTTCAAATACAACAACTTTAGCAACGGTTAATTCAAATGTTGGTTCGTTTGGTTCTGCAACTCAAGTTGGACAATTTACTACAAATGCTAAGGGATTAATAACTGCTGCTAGTAACGTATCAATATCGATACCTGCTTCACAAGTTTCTGATTTTGATACGGAAGTATCAAATAATACAGATGTTGCTGCTAACACAGCCGCTCGTCACAGTGCTGCAACCGTAACAGATTCAAGCGAAATTGATTTCACTTTAACCGGGCAAAACATAACAGGATCGTTGGTTGCCGGCTCTATTGATGAAACTAAACTTGATACGTCGGTAAATGCTTCGCTCGATTTAGCCGATTCAAGCTCTCAACCAGGCGATAATATTAGCGATTTTGTAAATGATGCCGGTTATATAACAACAATTTCTGGAGGGGATCACGGAACGCTAAGTGGCCTGAGCGATGATGATCACACTCAATATTCAATAATTTCTAGTCAGGCAGGAATTCCATCTTCTACTCCTTCAAGAGTAGGGGCTGTAAATATTGATACAACAAATGATAGAGCATATTTAGCAACAGATACTGCTTCTAGCTCTGATTGGGATATTTTATTAACACCATCGTCAACGGACACGTTAACAAACAAATCTGGAAACATATCTCAATGGACAAATAATTCTGGTTATTTAACAGGAAACCAGACCATTACATTATCGGGTGATGTCACAGGATCGGGTACAACAGGTATAACTACTGCCATAGGCTCAGGCGTAATTGTCAATGCAGACGTAAATGCAAGTGCTGCCATTGATGCTAGTAAATTACATGACGGCTCAGTGTCCAATACCGAGTTTGGTTATTTAGACGGGGTTACGTCTTCAATACAAACTCAATTTGGTACAAAAGTAACCGGCCCTGCATCATCAACAGATAATGCAATCACAAGATTTGATTCAACTACTGGAAAATTGGTTCAAGATAGTGGTGTTACGATTGATGATTCTAATGTTTTATCGGGAGCAACACAGCTTAACGTAGACAATTTGAGATTTGACGGAAATACGCTTTCCACAACAGACACAAACGGGAATCTTAACATTGATTTAGATGGTTCTGGATCAATAGATTTTGTCGGATCGGCCACTGCTTCAAGATTTTATGTTAACCACCTTGGTCAAGTTGCAATAAACGGCGGGGTTCCTTCAGGTGAACTTTTCTATGCAACCAATGAAGACACCGGATTAACACGCGCCTCAATGGTGTTTGGTGCAAATACTTCAGAAACTTTTGCAGGTTATGAGATCCGAGATATTAGCACGGGAAATAATTGGAAGATGTTTTCTGCCAATAGCACTTCAATGCTCAGATTTTTATATAATGATGCAGGAAAGGCTCTTTTAACAACGGCAGGAAAATTAAGGCTTTCAAACAGTACTACCACGGCCGCGCAAGCAAGATTACATCTTGATGAAGATACACCGCAATCTGAAATGATAAGGCTACAGACAAGCGGATTAACCGGGAATGCTGCAATTGATAGAATTGGTGCTCAAAATGGTTTGGATACAACCGATGCAACCGCAACAACAATCGCAACAATTGATGCTAGTACGGCTTCAAGAGCCTATGTTATTGAAGCAGAAGTAACTGCAAGGGTAACCGCCGGAACACATATTGACGAAGTTGCACAATATAAAATACGCGGATTATTCAAAAATGTTTCGGGTACGGTTACACAAATCGGATCAACAACTGTTATGTCTTCTATTGAAGACACAAACATAAGCGCGTACGATGCTGCCTTTACAATAAGTGGAACAAATGTTTTAATACAAGCGACCGGTGAAGCATCACATACGGTTCGTTGGAGAGTAACCTATAACTGGAGATCGGTATAATGACACCACAAGAACTGACTAACATTGTTGCTTTTATTAAAGAAACAAAAGGTAAACTTAATGCTTCTGTAAGCAAATTTAATGAATTAACGGAAAGAGTCGAAGGTGTAATTGATAGGAGTGACCCTTTGTCTTTACCTCTTTCACAAACCGAAACCGATCACATTGTTAACACATATGCACAATTATATTTAAATGCTTTAAAAGAAATTGAAACAATTACTGATTTGCTCGGAACTTACGCATTGCATTAAAGGAAAAGTGAATGGCGAATTTTAGAGATCAACTGAATAAAGCATATAAAAATAAAGTTTTAGGGCAACTTGAAAAAACCATTAGAGCCGTTGCTTTGGTTGTTGATTCTGAATTGGTTAATACCACACCGGTTGATACTGGAAGGGCGCGTTCTAATTGGATTCCTTCAATAAATGTTGTTAATCCTGTTACTGTCGAACCTAATAATAAACCGTCCATAGCGCCGGTATTAAAAGAATTTAAAATAACAGATACTATATTAATTTCTAATAACCTTCCTTACATAAGAAGACTAAACGAAGGTAGTTCTAAACAAGCACCTGCTGGTTTTGTTGATGCAGCGGTTGCAAAAGGTAAAAGGGTCATAAGATAATGAATTTTAATCAAGCAGAAGCAGAAATCAGACAGTTTTTTGCCGCAGCGTGGAATGATTTAACAGTTATTGCGTGGCCTGATATAAAATTTAATAGACCGGATAATCAAAATTGGGTAAGATTCAACTGTCAAGAAAACGACGGCGCTCAAGTTTCCACGGGAAGCCCGGGCAGTAATCGGTTTAGACATTATGGAACAATAACTATTCAAGTGTTCCAACCACAAGGCCAAGGGTCAAAAGAAGCAAGAGAAATTGCCACCACAGCGTTAGGCGTTTTTATGGGGGCGCAAACCACCAACGGCATTATATTTTATGATGTGTTGGCGCGTCAAATTGGTAACGATGGTGAAGGTTTTTATCAAATAAACGTTGTAGCATCGTTTTACTATGATGAAATAACCTAACCTATAAAAAAAGGACAACATATCATGACAAATAGTTCACAAACCCGGCTGGCCTATGTTGCTGAAAGTACATATGGTACTACACCGGCAACACCTACGCTTTTAGTACAACGTTTTGTATCTGAAAGCATAAATGCAAATATTGAAAACGTAGTTAGTAACGAAATTCGCGCCGATCGTAACGTATCTGATCTTATTCAGGTTGGATCAAGTGCTGGTGGCGCTGTTGATTTTGAACTTTCTTACGGTTCATTTGATAATTGGTTAGAAAGTCTAATGTTTAGCACGTGGTCTACAAATGTGTTGAAAAACGGCAACACTCAAAAATCATTTACAATTGAAAAGACTTTTGAAACAGGCGCAACAGATCAATATCATCGTTTCACTGGTTGTGTTGCAAATAGTTTGTCTTTAGCTATTCAAGCACAGCAGATTGTTACTGGTTCGTTTGAATTTTTAGCTAAAGGTGCTTCTTCTGCACAAGCCGCGATAAGTGGTTCATCCTATACCGGTGCCAATACAAATGATGTTATAAATGCAGCGTCCAATTTTGCTTCATTAGCTGTTACAGGTTTAACAAGCCCTGAATTAACCGCGCTCAATCTCAATATAACCAATAACTTGCGTCAACAACAGGTAATTGGTTCAGTTGAATCACGTGGTATCGGTACAGGTCGTTTTGAAGTAAGCGGTGATTTGACGGCTTATTTTGAAAATGAAGAACTTTATGAATTATTCTTAGCAGGTACAGCAACCGATCTAACTTTTGAATTAGGTGGTGCTTCAGCTAAAAAATACGAATTTGTAATCGGTAATTTGAAATTTGAAACGGGTGAAATAATCGCTGGTGGTAATGACCAGGACGTTTTAGCTAATATGACGTTCAGGGGTCTATACGACGGTACAGACAACACGCTTCAAATAACTCGTACACCTTAACCCAATCAGGTGATTTAAAATCGAAAATCCGGCCGGAATAGGTGCATTGGCAGTTGATTGGGTTGTTAATGCACCGCCCGGTAACCAATCAAAAGGTAATTTTATGACTAATAAAACAGAACAAACCAATCCATTTCAACTATTTGAAACTAACCAAAATCTTGAATCAGGCGCAGGTGTAAAAATTGAATATCCTGGTTTTTCCATTGTTATTCATCGTGCAGGTGGTTCAAATAAAAAATTTACTCAAGTTCTTTCAACTAAAATGAAACCATATCGTCATAAATTTGAACGTGGTTTGTTAGACGATGAAACAGCAAATAAAATAATGATTGAAGCCTATGCTGAGGCTGTTGTTGTTGGTTGGGAAGGTGTTAGAGATAAAAACAATGAACTCTTACCTTTCACAAAAGAAAACGTTGTTCAATTGTTCAATGCTTTACCTGAATTTTTTCAAGATGTTGTAAAACAGGCACAACAAATATCAAATTTTAAAGAAGAAAACGAAAAGGTAGATGAAAAAAACTAATTGACGTCCTTACTTGGTATAGAGAATGGGGCGAAAGGATTAATGATTTAATCGCTATAGCTGAAACAGGTAAAACCGTACAAGCCTTAGAAAATCGCCCTATTTTATTACCCGGTCTGGACGTATATTTAAAAGCGTATCAAGATTTGGTTTATGATGCACCTGTTGGTTTCGGAGTGGGTTATATTCCTTGGTCTTCTATAATAAATTGGTGTCGGTTAAATGAAATATATGATATAAACGAAATCGAAACGTGTATTAGGTACATTAGAAAATTAGAACAGGCGGATAATGAAATAAGCGAACGTAAGAAAGGGCGTAAGAAAAATGGCCGATGCTGAAATTGTAATAGGTGTGCGCGGTGAAACCGCTGGTGGCAAGGTCGTTAAAAGAAATCTTGATGATATAGCGCAATCCGGTGAAGCTGCTCAGAAAAGTGCTAAACAATTAGAAAAACAATTCAATTCTTTAAATTCAGTAAGTAACAGTTTATCGAATGTTTTAAGAGGGCTTATTGCTGCTTTCGGTATACGTGAATTACAAAGAATAGTTGACAGCTATACGAACGTCCAAAATAGATTAAAACTTGTCACTGAAAACGCTAGTCAATTAACTGGCGTAACAAGAGAATTATTTAATATAGCCAATAGTACTCGACAGGCATTTGATAGTACAGCGGAAGTATATGCTCGCACGGCTTTAGCAACAAAAGAACTTGGTTTATCTCAAAGAGATACTTTAGAATTTACCAAAAGTTTGAATCAAGCTGTTATTCTTTCCGGTGCTTCAGCAGCAGAATCAAGCGCTGGTTTGATTCAGTTATCACAAGGTTTGGCTTCAGGGGCATTAAGAGGCGATGAATTACGATCTGTATTAGAACAATTACCGGCTGTAGCAGACGTTATAGCTAAAGGATTAGGTGTTACACGTGGTCAATTGCGTAAAATGGGTGAAGAAGGAAAAATAACGGCAGATGTTATTTTAGAATCATTTCAAAAGGCAAGAGGTGAATTAAACGATAAATTCGCAAAAACTGTACCTACAATATCACAAGCATTTACTGTTTTGAGAAATAACATTGAAGATTTTGTTGGTTCATTAGATACAGCTAACGGTGTTAGTGGAAAAGTAGCGAGTGCAATTTTATTTTTAGGACAAAACATTGACACTCTTACAAAACTTTTGTTTGTTGGAGCTTCTGCTTGGCTTTCATACAAAGCAGCAGTTCTAGCGGCGAGTTTACCTATTAATATTTTATCTCTTACTTTATTGTTAGGGCCTGTTGGTTTAGTAGCTGCTTTATCAGCTGTTGCAGCTACCATCGGTGGTACAGTTGCAGCATTTTATTTATTTAGAGACACAATTGACAAAGCTGTAGTTGAACCATTGGCAAAAGCAATTGTTGCGATCGATGCGTTTATTAAATCTTATACTAGTTTTAACGGTTTATTTAAAGGTATTAGCCCGTTAAATGCCATTGGTTTGACAGCAGAAGATATAACCGGTGGCGCACAAGATATAAAAAATGGTATAGGTTTACCAAATCTTAATGCCGGTACTGTTTCCAGTGTGACCGGACAAAATTTAAGTGCAAGTAACAGCGCTGCTTCAAAAGCATTAGAAGATGCTGCTAAAGCCCAAAAAGAATTAAAAGATTTAATCGCAGAAACATCTACTGAACAAGAAAGATTATTATCAAAGATAGCAGAACTTGAAAAACTCAAAGGTTTTGCTAAAACAGATCAGGAAGTTCAAGCTATTGATCGAGCGCTTGAAGCCGCAAATAAACAATTAGAAACAGCTTCAACCGCTATACCGGGAGTTGATGAAAGTTTGAGTAGATTAGTCAGTCAAACAGATCGTTTTGCCGATAGCGTAACAGATGCTTTCCAAGGTTTAATCAACGGTACATTATCGGCAAGAGAGGCATTGAGTAGTTTATTGTTAGATTTACAAAAGTTTTTCTTAAAACAAGCAATCGGCGACCCTCTTTCTAATCTTTTAAAAGGGCTTTTCACGGGCGGTGGTGGCGGTGGTGGTATAGGAAGCATTTTAAGCGGCGGTATAGGTAAACTCTTTGGTTTTGCAAGTGGTGGTTCAATGATTTTAGGTGGTGAACCAGGTGTTGATCAGAACGTTTTAAGTTTAAACGGCAAACCGATTGCAGGTGTTGGTCGTGGTGAAGTGTTATCTATTAGCCCTAATCAAAAAGGCGGTGGTTCAGGCGGTGTTACAGTTCAACAAATTTTCAATATTTCAACCGGCGTAGCCGAAACCGTCCGCTCTGAATTACTTGCTATATTACCACAGGTGCAAAAAAGTACTATTGCAGCAGTTAAGGACGCTAATTTGAGGGGTATAAGTTAATGGCAATAAGTTATCCTTTAGATTTTCCTACAAGTTTTGGTGCTTCTGAATTTACGATTGATTTAATTAGAGCCGTGGCAGTATCAGAAAGCCCTTTCAGTTTCACACAACAGGTACAAGAACACCCTGGTGAAGCATGGGATATAAGTTTTATATTAAATTTATTAAATCGCGATCAAGCAGAAGAATATAACGCTTTTCTGTTAAAATTAGGTGGTCGAGTCGGTACGTTTACAATGGCAATACCAGGAAGTGAAAAACCACGTGGAGTTGCTACAGGTACACCATTAGTCAAAGGCGCGAGTCAAACAGGAAGGGAATTAATTGTTGATGGTTTTACAACAAGTACTACTAATATTTTGCGTGCAGGTGATTTTATTCAATTAGGATCAGGTTCTACGACAAGATTACACAAAGTATTAAATGACGTTAATAGTAATGGTAGTGGTGAAGTAACGCTCGATCTTGCGCCATTGATTATCACTGCGCCGGCAGATAATGATCCGGTTGTGGTATCAAATGCAAAAGGTCTTTTTAGATTAAAAAGCAATAACAATCCGGTTAATATATCGCCACCTAATCAACATAGCATAGCATTTAGTGCTCGAGAGGTTAGGTAATGTCACGTGATCTTACAACCGCCTTTAAAAACGTAATAACCAGCGATTATACCCGTCCATTTTTATTATTTCAGGGTGTTTTTGATAGCGCAACTTTACGTTTTTGGAACGGTAAAGGTAATTTGACGTATAACAGCAATGTTTATACCGGTGCCGGTCATCTTTTGGCTTTGAGCGATATTGATGAAAGCAATAAAGTTGAAGCTCGCGGAGTAAATTTAAAATTATCCGGTATACCTTCTTCATTAATATCTGTCGCTTTGAATGAAGATTATCAAGGTAGACAAATAACCATTGATTTAGGTTTTTTTGATAACAGCGGTAGTATTATTGTCGATCCTTTTAGATTTTTTTCTGGCAAAGCTGATATAATGGGTATTTATGATGATGGTGAAACGGCTACTATTAATCTTTCTGCTGAAAACGATATTATAATTTTACAAAGAATTAACGAAAGACGCAGGACGGCGCTAGATCAAAAATTAGAATTGTCAACCGATACTTTTTTTGATGGTGTCGCGTCATTACAAAATAAAAGTATTGTATGGGGGCCTAAATGATAAAGAGATATCAAGACTGGGCAGTTAAGTTAAATAATTTTATTGAATCAAATACGGATAGAAAATTTGAACGAGGTGTTTTTGATTGCACTGTTTTTGCGGGGTTGGCAGTTAAAGAAATGACGGGTAAAGATTTTGTAGAAAAATATATCGGCGTTTATAAAACAAAAAAAGAAGGTTTTGAATTACTTAAAAAAGAAGGTATTAAAGATTTAATTGATCTGACCAATAAATGTTTGGGCAAACCTTATCAAAATGTTAATTTTGCTAAACGTGGTGACGTTGTTGCAATAAAACATGAGAAAGAACTAGCATTAGGAATAGTCGATTTGACCGGTCGCAGGGCAGTGACAACAGGTAAAGAAGGTTTATTTTATTTTGATAAAAAACATTGGTTAATAGCCTGGGGTGTATAAATGGGAATAGAAGCCGCGATAGCCGCTGCCCTCGTTAGTGCTGGTGCAACCGCTGCAACAACAGCAATTATCGCGTCTGTAGCTGTTAATGCAGTAATTTCTATTGGTTTAGGTGTTTTATCACAAGCTTTAACACCTAAAAAAACACCTAATTTAAGCGGTTTTGGGGCGAAAGCTTCTGGTGTTACTCAAAATTTAAAGCAACCAATTACTGCTAGAAGAAAAATATACGGTGAAGCTAGAGTAGGTGGCGCATTAACATTTGTAGAAACCACAAATGACGATGAATATTTACACATGATTTTAACAATTGCTGATCATGAATGTGAAGAACTCGGCGAAATATGGTTTAATGATATATCTATACCGCCTGATTATTTGGACGGTAGCGGTAATGTGATAGACGGTGAATTTTCTGGTTTTGCTAGAATAAAAAAACATTTAGGTGGCGCAGGTCAAGTTGCTGATTCAGATTTAGTTTCTGAAACTTCTGCTACTAGCGATTTTGTAGGGCAAGGGATTACTTATCTTTATATAAGATTGAAATTCGACAGAAATATTTATCCAACCGGTGTACCTCTTGTAACGGTGTTTACCAAAGGTAAAAAAATACTTGATCCACGTGATTCTACGACACGTTGGACGGCTAACGGCGTGTTATTTGTAAGGGATCATTTAATTACGCCAGTTGATGCATTATTTCCAGGTGCAGGTGTCGATGCTTCTAACATAGATGATACATATTTAGGTGCTTCAGCAAATATAGCTGATGAAATGGTCGATACTGAAGATTTAACAGGTGATTCAACAACTTCTGATCCATCTACTGATATTATTACAATCGACGCTACCAATGATACTTTAATTTTTCAAACCGGTGATCGTGTTCAATTAACTACCACCGGAACTTTACCGTCCGGTTTGAGTTTAGCAACTGATTATTATGTTATACCGTACCAACGTAAAACAACACTTCGTATAAAACTTGCTACTTCATTAGCTAATGCTTTAGCCGGTACCGCTGTTGATTTTACTACTGCTGGTACCGGTACAATGACAATAACAAAATCAGCAGAACCTCGTTATTATGGTGGTGGTGTTGTAGAATCGAGCGATTCGGTTGGTAGTATACTTGATGATTTGCTTAGTACCTTTGGTGGTGATTTTATATATGTTGGTGGTACTTGGAAAATCAAAGCAGCAGCATATAGCACACCTGTTTTCACATTCGATGAAACAAATTTAAGAAGTGGAATTACTTTACAAACTAAAAATAGTCGAAGGGATCGTTTTAATTTAGTTAAAGGTGTTTATGTAAGCCCTTTAAATGATGGTGAACCTTCCGATTACCCTTCTGTTACTAATTCTACTTATGTTTCAGATGATGACGGTATAACAATACCTGTTGATTACGATTTACCAATGACACAAAGACCACACACCGCGCAAAGATTGGCAAAAATAAAACTTGAAAAACACAGGCAAGAATTGTTTTTTGAAGCTATTTTTGATCTTTCAGCAATGCAGGTTCAACCAGGCGATGTTGTTTATATTGATAATACAAGAATGGGTTGGTCGTCTAAACCTTTTGAAGTGGTAAAATGGTCACTAGCGAGTGAATTACAAAACAAAATTCCGATTTTTTTGATTAAGATGTCTCTTCAGGAAACGGCTAGTGCTGTTTATGATTGGAATAGCGGCGAAGAAACTGTAGTTGATCCCGCACCGAACAGTAATTTACCTAACCCGTTGTTTGTAGCACCACCAACAGGTTTAAGTACTACACCTGTCGAAATACCAACAGCAGGTGGTGATTTAACTTATGAATTTATTATTAGTTGGACGCCCCCGGATGATATTTTTGTTACGAATGGTGGTTTATACGATATTAGATTTAAAAAATCGTCCGAATCGGATTGGACGCGCTCCTATAATGCTCAAGATGTTGATACGAGCATTACTGTTAAGCAGGTAAGCCCTGGTATAGCGTATGATGTTGGGGTAAGAGCGGTTAATAATTTAGGGGTTCAGTCTCAATATCAATCTTTATTTGGTTTTACCGTTGATAGCCCGTCCGGTGCGACAATACAAATAGATTACCAATTGATTACTGGCGCAGTTGTTGATATTATAGATTTCGGCGCTATTACTGAATCAAATGATGTTATAATCGATTATGAGGATATAGTTTAATGGCTACACAAGTAAAACATCGTCGTGGTACAGGCGCAGAAAATGATATTTTTACCGGTGCTGTTGGTGAATTTATATACTTAACCGACGAAAAACGCATGGCTTTACACGATGGTGTAAACGCAGGTGGTAGAAGATTACCTAGTTTTCCAGATTATCAATTACAAAATGGTCGTTACGCAACAGCCGGTGGTACAGCTAATGCTATAACGGTTACTTTATCACCGGCTTTAGGTTCAAACAGTGCAGGGGCTAAAATTTCCATTAAAATTGCTTCAAATAATACCGGGAGTGTGACAATAAACGCTAACGGGCTTGGTGCTGTAACAGCTAAAAAAATATCTAACGGTGCTTTGGTTGATCTTGAAGCCGATGATCTTGTTGCTAATGCTGTTCAAGAATTTACACATAACGGTACGAATTGGATATTAGGAGCGAGCGCACCTGCTTCAAACAGTGGTTTAGTTTTGGTTAATTCTAAAACAATGTCTGGAAGCACTGTTAATTTTACCGATTTAGACGTAAGTACTTACGGCAAGTATTTAGTTACTCTTGAAGATGTTGGTTGTACAACCAATAATTCATTTTTAACTATGAGATTTAGCACAAATAACGGTAGTAGTTTTCTTTCAACCAGTATTTATAATTGGAGTATTTCTCAATTAGCCGGTACGTTTTCAGGTTCAACGGATATAAACTCAACTAATTTTGCTTTATGTAATGATATAGGTAATACAGGAATTAGAGAATTTCACGGTAAAATGTTTTTATCAGGTTTTGGCTTTGCTTGTTACCCTTCTTTTGTTCTTGACGGTGCGCAACAGGCCACTACTAGAATATGCACTTCTGGTAAAGCTAATGGTGATTTAACTGTAAACGCTTTCCAATTAGGGGCTTCTTCTGCTTCTTCTGCGCACGGTGACAGAACATTTAACGGTGGTAAAGTTAGAGTTTATGGAATGGTGGATGCGTAATGGTTGAGCCTTTATCAGAATCAGATGTACATATAATCGCCGATAGACGAATTGAAGACTATATGGCAAAATTTGAAGCTCGTTTACCGATTGTAATGAAGCCAACCATATATGAAGTTGCAGAAAAAGTAGGGCAAAAACATAAAGCTTTTTTAACTTCAATATTTAATGTTAATTTAGATAGTCCTGAAAGTATTGAAGAGTTTCAGGCCGTGCTTCGTTATAACAAGGAAAGTTTTAGAAAATCTCAATCCGATAAAAGTACAATTAGAAAATTAGGTATAGCAGCTTTATTTGCTGCATTACTTACTTATTTAGGATTAAAAGGTTGACATGTTAAATGTTGAGCAATTTAGAGAATTTATCGTTGTCCCTACGTTACATTCAATTGGTTTATACAGTAAAGCAGCAGAACAACTTCTTATAGCCACAGCGCTTGTTGAAACCAATCTTACATTTATAAAACAACTCGGCTCTGGCCCAGCATTAGGGGTTTATCAAATAGAACCTAATACTGAAAGGGACGTTTGGGAAAATTTCTTAAATCACCGTAGTCAACTTGGTAGCAAGGTGGCAGAACTGAAGCTTGGAATTGATGATGAATTGATCGGCAATCTTTATTATGCAACGGCAATAGCTAGAATCTGTTATTATAGAATCCCCGCCCCATTACCAAAAGAAAATGATATTTCCGGTATGGCGCATTACTGGAAAAATTACTATAATACTAGCTTAGGAGCCGGTACAGTTTTAAAATTTGTAGAACGCAGTAAACAAATATTTGAGGGGAATATATGACAAAAGATTATTGTACTTTTTCACCTGAAGGAAACTGGGGTTCAACCTGTTGTAAAAAACATGATGAAGATTATGAAAGCTGTGAAGTAAAGAGCAGGTTAAAAGCGGATTGGGATTTGGCAAAATGTATAGCTTCAAGTTCACCCCATTGGACGGCGAAACCTGTTTGGTGTCTCATTGCGGGGGTATATTTTACTGGTGTACGCATTGGTGGTTGGCCTTTGTTTCAAAAACATGTATGCAAATTTGAACGTATGCCTGTTTGGAAAGACCCTGTAACATGATTTCTTCAACCTCCCTAGCGGTAAGTTTATTTCCCGTAAACTTACCGCGTCAGGTAATTATTAATTTTTTAGCTTCGTTTATGTACCAATCATAATTGACTTTAGAAAAATCAAAATCTTTGACGTCATTACATATTATAGTGTTATAACCTGCTTGTATCATAGTTAAACGATTTTCATATTTGCTTTTATTCTTTGTACAAACCCTGCTATCCCATTCACCATTTGTTTCATTCATTATTTTTTGATATTCGTTATCAGATATTCCAGACGCTTTTTTAAACATACCTACTCGACCAACAGGCGGGGATTGTTTTATTAATAACTCGCCTTCATTAGATATAAAATAACGCGTGTTACGCTGTACTTCTTGGTTTCCCCATAATAATCTGTCACTTCTTTTTACTTTTACACGACACATAAAATCATAAGGGTTAGTTGTAAGACGTATAAATATTTCAGGATCGAGACCATGAATCATATATGCAACAGCGGCTCTTATAGAAACCAGGTTGCTTAAATCCTTGTGCCAAGCAGGGGGTTGAGCATTTGATATTGAATTGTCGTAATCTAATGGATCAGGCGTCCAATATGCGCCTTTTAATTTTAAATTTTTTTCGCTATCTTCGGCAATATAGTTATTTACGTCTCTAATCCACATGCGTGAATAATTGATATCTTCAAGAACTAAATTAGTTAATTTTTCCCATTCTTGGCATATTTTCTTAGCGATTGGTTCATTATTTTTATGAATATAATATGTTATACCATCGGTATTAATTTGAATAATTTTTAACGTTGGCACGGTTAATAATTTTTCAGCCAACATACACAATAATAATTGACCATTGATGGTAATAGTTATTGTGAATTTAGGATCATAAAATACAGAATATTGATTATTACTGTTACCGTAGACACCGTTAGAAGCAAGTTTTAAACTGTTTGCCTCAACACACTTTTTACCCTTTTCGTTTTGCCATTTTTTACGTTCTTGCGGAAGCTGTGAATAAATCTCAACAAATCTTTGTCCTAAGTGTTCTGGCGCTAATTTATTTACGATAGCAATTGAAGGATAAAGACTTGCTACGTCTATGTCTCTAATTAACCAATCTTCAGTTGCTTCAACTTTTTTAGTTGATATTGAACCATGTATACCACCTGTACCGAAATGAAATTCGATATCATCAATTGTAGCTTTTAAATCAGTAAACACGCCTTTTGTTTTAATTTTATGGGTGGTTTCTTGGCCTAATGATTTTACTTCTTCAGCTTCTAAAGTTTGATTTTTTAAATAATTTAATATTCGTTGAAATTCAGGATTTTGAAAACTTATGTAAGAAAATATTATATCTTTCAATACAATTTTTGTACGCGGTGTTTGCCTCGCTTTTTTATATCCCGTGCTAAAATCATAACATAATTCAGTGCCGATTTTATTTTCCATCATTTTTGAACCAATCTTAGTATCAGGCCAGTTCATAACATCAATCCCGAATTGCGATATGAGAGATATTCTAAATTGTATTGCTGTCATTATTAAAAGCGCAAAATCTTTTGTTTTTATAACGTCATGATCGTTATAAGGTATGAGAAGATTATTTATTTCTTCTTTAGTTAATGTACTTCCAACCTCAACGGGCATATCAACTACGGACGGTGATCTCATGTTGATTTGTAAAGCTTTCAAACTTGTTGATTTAGCAGGATTATCAAAATGTTGAATTTTAAAAACATCTATTTGTGGCGTGAAACGATTGTCTGCCCATATCAAGTGACCAAAATTATCTCTTGAGTTAATAATTGACATTGCTTTTTCGTGAATTTGTTTAGCGGTAACGTTCGGGTTGTTGAAGATATAATGTATGATCGGATAATCGAAATTAATATTATTAAACCCTATCATTGGTGTTTGATTTTGATTCAACCAATTAAACCACTGCATTAAATATTGTCGATCATCTCTGAAATCACTTATTTCCCATGTTGCCGAAAAATCGTTGAAAAGACCTCTTGCTGTCAACGTAAAAACGTTAGGAAATGTTTCTATATCGTAAACAACGGCTTCTGATAAGTTTAACATTGAATAAAACGGCCATACTTAAAGATTGGTTAGTATGGCCGCTCCGATTGATTGGTTAGTTTTTATTGGAATTTATGATTTCCCACGATTTCATGATTGCAGAACTTACACCGGAAACAATATTTTGTAGTGTTTTTTCTTCTTCATTCATTTTATCATACTGTTCTTTATTTGCTAAAGGTGGGTTAAATTCTAGATTGGCTTTGAATTGACCATCTTTAGCCGTTATTTTTACTATAAGTTTTTGTTCTTTCATGTTTACCTCAATAAGGAATACAATCTTGACCCGCTGCAACTATGCGGCACGGTTCATTTTTAGCCGCACCGCATCGTTTACACAGCGGATTAATATCGCCCCGGCGGTATACCTGGTATTACAGCCGGTGGTGGTGTTGAACCAGCATTATTTACAAAATCATGTGCCGGTGCTGGTAAAGGTTTAGGTGACACATTATTAGCCGGGGCATTATATGCCGGTTTTGGTGAAGATGCAACCGTTGGTGTGTTAGCCGGGGCATTATATGCCGGTGGTACAAACGGTTGTGTATTGTAAGGTGCCGTAGAATTACTTGCCAACGGTGTGTTTGAAGCACCGGGCGGTAATTGATAAGTACGGCCACCAAAAGCTTCTTCAGGATCAATAGAACTGGTAACTATTTCTTTACCATAACCAACGTGATCAAAAGCCATTGGATTAACATATATTCCCGGCGTATAATTTGCGTGTTTTGGTTGATTTCCTACAACGTTTAGTTTTACAACAACATAATCACCGGTTTTAATTTCATTAGCAGATAATTGACGATAAACACCATTTTCATTTTTATAAACAGGCGGTGAAAATGCTTCTGTTGACATTGCCAAAACATAATGACCAGCGTAACCTTCACGTTCGTTATATGGTCTACCTTTACTATCAACACCGTCACCATCTTTTATTTTCCAACTAAAATTGGCAGGGACGCCATGCGGAAACACTTCTGAAGCCGCTTGTTGTAGATAAGGCATTATATATTGTTGAAATTCTGCTTTAGGAAAGGCAATACCACAAGCCCATTGTTCGACTTGTTTACCGTCACGCATTATTGGTTGTTTAGTGTTTTGATCTTTTTTAATCATAGATCGCGCTGGATTTCCCCAGACAATACGACCAACTGAAGTAACAAATTCTACACTCATTTTAGTTTCCTCTTTTTGGTTGGTTGAAAAGTTTTTTTGCTTTTGTGTTAGCGTCCATACGAACAATTTTAACACCTTTGTTACGACGTTCTGTTAACGCCTCAACAAATTCTTTAGGTACACCCTCGTTTTCTGCTTGTTTTGGTGTAATTAATTGTTTTTTTGTTAGATTTTTACCCGTCATCATTTCTAAAAATTCAGGCGTAATATCTTCTTTCCATTGTCTATTTGATAATTCTTTTTCTAACGCATAATTTTGTATTATTTGACCTTTCGTCAAACGATATAACGCTAATTCATTATAAGCTTTTTCCATTTCTTTAATAACTTGTGAAGCTCGTTTCAAATGATCAAGCTGAAACGATAAATTATCGTTGTCAATATCATCACGAAAAGCTTTGTGTGTAGCTTCGATAGCGTTCATTTGTGCTTTTCTAGCAGCAGGACAAACGGCCATTGCAGGGCAATAATGACAATGATCCCCGGTATTAAGTGTTTCAGAAGGTGAATTTAATGTTTCATTAAGTTTGTTAATTAATTCAGTTAAATCACCTATTCCAATACGCCATGAACGAACTTTACCTTCAGGGTGATAAGGACGTGGTTGGTATATAGTAAAAGTGATCATGTTGATTTTTAATTCAGGATTTCTAACAACAAAACTAATAGCGTGTGAAATCAACGTCCAATTCATTTCCGGTTCGACAATTCGCCAACCGTATTTTAATTCGTCTATCAATAAATGACCACCTGCTTCTACATATGATATGCGATCCGCTCTACCGTTTATTTGCCAGTTATCACCACCATGTGAAGTTTCAAATTCAATTTCTGAATTAGGAAGTGTTGAATTTAAATATTCTTCAAGATGTTCAACCATTTCAGGTGTTATAAAAACACCGTTTTCACTTTTTCTATCAACAAGTTCTTCAGCAGTAAATTTTTTCGTTAAAACTTGTTGAGCAAGCCAATGA
>ERZ1066135.367-NODE-367-length-27801-cov-6.735025_pt1 | contig 27801 bp, 30 predicted proteins | sample MGYA00382782_ERZ1066135 | MGnify/ENA primary metagenome ERZ1066135 (study PRJEB33369, sample SAMEA5778365) | biofilm metagenome | biome: Industrial cooling water; feature: Water cooling tower basin; material: Biofilm | place: United Arab Emirates | collected... | reverse complement strand
CGGCAACTCGAGGAAGAGCATCGCGCGTTGAAGCGGGTCGTGGCTGACCAAGCGCTGATTATCCAGGTGCTGAAGGACGTGGCGGGAAAAGGCGTGGTGACGCCCGAGCAGCGACGGACGGTCGTGGCCCACGTATGCACCACCGTCGAGGTCAGTGAGCGGGCGGCGTGCCGCTTCTTGGGCATGTACCGCGCGGTCATTCGGTATCGGACGCAGCGCGCGGACGATCCCGCGCTCATTGCCGCGCTGACGATGTGGGTAGAGCAGAAGCGCCGCTGGGGGGTGCCGCGTCTCACGAACAAACTGCGTCGTGTGGGCGTTCGCGTGCTGACGATCCTCGATGAGGGCACGCGCGAAGCCGTCGCGCTCGTCGTGGCGCGGCGCATCACCGGCCAGTGCGTCGCCGACACGCTGCGCGCGCTGGCCCGCACGCGCGGACTGCCCCACACGATCGCCGTGGACAATGGGACCGAGTTTACCAGTGAAGCGATGGATCAGTGGGCGACTCAGGCCGATGTGCACCTGGCCTTCAGTCGGCCGGGGAAGCCCAATGACAACGCCTTCATCGAGAGCTTCAACAGCCGGCTCCGTGACGAGTGCCTCAACGAGCACTGGTGTCTGTCGATGGCCGATGCCCAGCGCAGGATCGAGCGATTCCGGCACGAGTACCTCACGGAGCATCGTCACAGCAGTCTCGGCGGCTTGACGCCGGCCGAGTACGTCGGTCGATTTACCCGCTCGGCACCCGCCGAGATCACCCAACTGTCAGCGTAAGGGTGGACTCAACTAGCGGTGAACCGCACGAGAGTATTCATTTGGCTGGCCACAAGCATGATGGCGAGACGTCCGAGCCGTACCAGGCAGAGTGTGTCAACCGTGTACGCATGGATAGAGGACCTAACACATGCATCAAATGATCCGATGTTGCTTGCTCGTTCTGTTCGCGGCGCTACCCATAGCCGCGCAGCCAAACACGAGGGATCTCACTGCCGGAGACATCGTGTGGGGAGTCACGACCCTTCGGCGCTATCTCTTACAGGATTCTACACCGATCGACTATTGCCGTCTCCCAGAGCTGTTCGGTGCGGACGGAGTGCTCCCGCAAGATCCGCGGCATCCACGTGCCTTGTACCCGACGTTGCGAGACTGCTCGAACGCCGCTCAGGAATCGCGTCCGCGCCTTCGGATCGAGGTGCTCGGTCGCAGCGTCGTTGGCGATACGGTGGTGATCCACGCGGTCACGTACAGACTCGGGATCTCATTCCTTGAGGAGTATCAGTTTGGTCGCCCATTGATCCCGATCCTCGGACCACGCGATGCGCACCATCAGATTCCCATGTACCGGATTGTAGCCTTTGTTGAGCGGTAGCGGGCCTCTTCCCTGAGAACTGGCCTGATTGCTACGACCCGTGTTTCCCGGCGTGGTGTGAGCCGGACACCGTGCTGATCGCAACGTGCGATCCTGCCGTGGAGCCGTGCCCGGAGGGGGGGGGGTGGGGGTGGGGAAGGCGGCGAAATTGGCGGAACATGCGATCCGCGGGTACAACCCAATTGCCTACTCTTTCCTACTCCGCAGGAGCAAGCGCTGCTGGATAGCTGGAGGTCAATGCTAAAGCCCGAATCTGAGATGTCGGCAAGTGATCTCGCGTTATGCAACCAGATCACGTACGCGATCGATCAGCTTTGGAATGTTCTTCCAATTCTCGTTGGAAACCCCCACCTGGACGATGGCCCCGATGGAGAGCACGAAGGACTGCTCCTGGTAAACAGCGGTACGATGGGGACTCACGTTCACATTGATAGAAATGTGTTTCAAGCAGCGGAACAGAGTCAGCATGGCCACAAGCTGCTTGTCGCGCTACTGCTGCATGAATTTGCTCACCTGTCAGGACCCAACATCCGCCACCCAAGTGGCCATGTTGGCGGCATCTACTCCGACGAGCCGTTCAATCGTCTCAGCCCGAACTCCCAACACGCATGCATCGCCTTCTAGCCCTGGTTCTCACTGCCACAATAAGCTCGGCCGCGTTCGGCCAAGTCCTTGGGCGCGACCCTGTGGATGGCACGATCGGAGCGATGTGGCGGGCCGCCGACCTCGCCGACGGCAGGCCTGTTCCCTTCGAGGAATGCGCGCTGCGCGCGAAGCTTGGCGCGGCAGTCGACAGTATCAGGTTCGCGCCGCAGATGCTGCTTCGCGCCGCGAGGCGCGACGGCGAGCGATGCGTGCCTTCTTCGGTGCGACCACACCTACTGCTGCTCGACTGGACGGCGACTGATACCAGCGTGGTGGTGAAGACAATGTTGCTGGTCCAGCACGGAAGCGTCATGGAAGACTATTACGTGGAGCGGATCAAGGGCCTCTACTCCGTGTTGTCAAGGCGACAGTGGGGGTACGCGTATCGCCACTGACCAGCCATCGGGCCTCATCGCACAACCCGCATTTGCAGACCGGCACGTGTACTCCATTCGAGTCATCTCCCGCCATATCTCTCCCCGCGGATCGCCCGAATCTGCGGCCGACTTTGTCTTTGAGAGGGCAGCCCAGGGACGATGGTCGCTCGTCGAGGTCATCAGCCTGCTCGTCGTCGAGTGAGGCTCAAGACGGTGACTCACGGAGTGCTTGATGCGCCTGGCTCCAACCACCATCGAAGTCCCAGCATATGCATCCAGTGACTCGCACCGGGCTGCTGATCGTGCTCGAGGCGCTGCCCGCCGCTGCACAGCAAAGAACCAGAGATGTGACCCCCGCCGACATAGTGCGCGGCGTCACGGCTCTCCGCACTCACTGTCTGCAGTACTCCACGCCAATCGACTTCTGTGGTCTCCCCGAGCTCCTCGGTGCAGACGGCGCGCTTCCTCGAGGAATACCACGTCGCTCTTCTTCAGCCGTTCTCGTCTTGATCGAGGTCCCAATACATGCATAAAGTGATTTGCGCCGCTGTATCGATTCTGTGGTTGGCACTCCCCTGCGCTGCTCAGCCGCACCGCCCTATCATGTCCCCCGCCGAGATCGTGAACGGGGTTATGGAAGTGCGCCGTCTGTTCCTGCGCGATTCGACTCCGATAGATTATTGCAGTTTCGGCGATCTCTTTGGTCTGGAGGGAGTGCTTCCCCGAGCGCGAGGCATGCCGCCCGCTCGGTACTCGACCCTTCGGGAGTGTGCTGCTGCGGATCCAACGTCGCGGACTTCCCCCTGGGTTGAGGTGCTCAGGAGCAGCGCGACCGTTGATACTGTGGTGATCCACGGGATCTCCAGACATGGCGGGTTGTCACTGGTCGAAGAATACCGTTTCCATCAGCCACGAGGCGCTCGGCACTGGGTGCCCCTGTATCGGATCGTGGGATTCATGGAGCGGTAGCCGTGACGGGTCGTGTGACCTTACCCCCGGAAGTGAGCCACCGTAGGTTCGGAGGATTGCGATCCGGCGTGAGGCCGGAGTGGGGGGCTGTGGCAGCAGGCAAAGGCCGGCGACGGCCCACGGACGAGCAGATCCTGAGCATCCTGACCGAGCATCAGGGAGGGGTCATGTGGACGCGACAGGCGAGGCGGTACCTCGCGACGGGAGCGACGCCAGACGCCGTGGCTGCCGCGCGCACCAGCTCGATCGCAGGCTGATCCGAAAGGGCGACTGCGGGGACATCGCGGTGGCCGAGCCGTCGCGGCGTTGATCCAGCACAGTCTGAGGCCGCGCACAAGTCCCCGCGTCGCGGAACCCACTGAAGGCTGGGTTCTCCAGCGCTGCGGCGTGGGGGCACCGAGGCGGGCGCATGAGCGACCCTCCGAGCTCAGCCGATCGTCTCCGAGTGAGACGTAGGCTGGCTGACGGTCCCAGCGAGAGCCTGCTCCCACCAACCGTTGTGGAGGCCCTCGACGACGAGTGCCTCGAGGAAACAGGCCATGCCGAGGATGGGCGTGACATGAGTCGGCTCACCCCGCAGCCCGAACGCCGCCCAGACGAGACCGCCAGCAAGCAGGTGCACGTTCTCGGTCCAATGTCGGACCGACTGCGATGCGCTGCGATGCGCCGTCAGGAGCACCCAGATGAGCAGCAGTCGCGAGATGCTGCTTGTGGGCGAGGTCTGGTCCCACAGCATGAGGAAGACCGCGCTCGCGGGGACGGCCAGCATGGCGATCATCTCCGCGCGAGCGCCCACACCGAACTACCGTACCACCACCCGCCCCCCCAACACCACCAGCCCCACCTCCCGCATCCGCGCGATCTCGCGCGTCGGGTCACCGCGCACCGCGACCAGGTCAGCCAAGCGCCCCACCTCCAGCGCGCCACGGTCCGGCAGGCCCAAGTACCGCGCATTCCCCGCCGTCGCCGCGAACAACGCTTCGGCGGGTCGCATGCCGTATTCGACGAGCAGCTCCAGCTCCAGCGCGTTCTCGCCGTGCGGGTACACGCCCACATCGCCGCCGAAGCAGATCGCCACGCCAGCGGCACGCGCCTCCCGCAGCATCAGCTGCTTGCGCAGCACCGCGAACGCCACCGGGTTCACGCCCTTCTGCCAGCCGCGATACCGCGAGGTACTCTCCGTCGCGGCCAGCGTGGGGCACAGCGCCACACCCCGCTCACGCATCAGCGCCCACACCTCCGCGGTGCCACCGTCGCCATGCTCGATCGTACGCACCCCTGCGCGCACCGCCCGCAGCATGCCCTCGGCCGTCGCCGCATGCGCGATCAACGGCCGCCCGCTCGACGCGGCCGTCTGCGCCATCGCCCGGAGCTCGTCCTCCGAGAACGTCGGCTGCGCCTCGCCGGCCGGGCCCCAGCGATAGTCCGCGTACACCTTGATCACATCGGCGCCCTCGCCGATCTGCCGCCGCACCTCGCGGGTCACCCCCTCCACCCCATCGGCCTCGGCCGCGCCCTGCGGCGGCACGAAGGCGTGGTCCACACGACGCGGCGCATAGCTCCCCGTCGCGATCAGCGCACGCCCCGCAATGAGGAGCCGCGGCCCGGGAATGATCCCCTCCTGCACCGCACGCTTGAGGCCCGCGTCGGCATCGCCCGCGCCCTCGGTGCCCAGGTCGCGCGCCGTGGTGACGCCCGCCCGCAGCGTGGCCGCCAAGTGGTTCACCGCGCGTGCGGTCCGCAACGAGAGGGGCTCCTTCAGCACCTGGTCGTTCCACGCCGTCTCGTTGTACGGGTGCAAGAAGAAGTGCGCGTGTCCCTCGATGAGCCCGGGCAGCAACGTGTGATCGGGCAGGTCCACCACGCGCGCCCCATTCGGGGATGGCACCGAGGCCGCAGGCCCCACCGCAGCGATGCGATCGCCGCGTGTCAGCAGGACCCAGCCCGTGCGCACCGAGTCCTCTGCGCCCAGGAACAGGCGCGCCGGGCGGTACAACACCGCCTCCGTCTCGCGCGCCGCCGGCTGCGCACCCACCGAACCGGCCATCGCGACCAGCGACCACGCAACGACCTGCCGTCCCCATCCCTGCTGCATATGCTCGGCCTCAAAGAGAGATCGCCGAAACTTGCAGCCGCGCGCCGACATTGGGAACATGGCGATGTCGCCGCCTGCGCCTCGCCCCCGTGCCCCCACCGTATCGTTCCCGCATGTCGTATCCCGTCGTCGGCCGCAAAGCCCCCAACTTCACCCTGCCCGATCACGCCGGCACCCCCGTGACTCTCCGCGCGCTGCGCGGGCGCTGGGTGGTGCTCTACTTCTACCCCAAGGACGACACCAGTACCTGCACGGCGCAGGCCTGCGCCTTCCGCGACGCCCTGCCCAGCTTCGAGGCCCTCGACGCGGTCGTCCTGGGTGTGTCGCCTGACCCCGCGCGCCGGCACACGCGCTTCCGCGACAAGTACCAGCTCCCCTTTACGCTGCTGTCCGACCCGGACCACGTGGTGCTCGAGGCCTACGGCGTCTGGCAAGAGAAGATGCTCTACGGCCGCAGGTACATGGGCGTACAGCGCACCACCGTGGTGATCGATCCCACGGGCACCGTGCGCGCCGTGTTCGAGAAGGTGAAGGTGGACGGGCACATCGAGGCGCTGCAGGCGGTGATCAGCGGCGCGACGGCACGCAGTCGCCCTCGCGCTGCGGCCGGATCTCCTCGACGTGCTCCACGCTGAAGATGCGCTCGTAGGCGCCGAGGTGTCCGTAGGCACCTGGTGCGCTGACGCGGCCGCGGAGCCGAGCGTGGAGGACCGCACTGGGGTCGCGCGCGACGGCGGCCGCGGCGACGCTGTCCGCCGCGGGCGACATCACGATCCACCACGCGCGGTCGGGCGACGACGTCGTGCATGGCCGCAGCGAATGTTGCTCGAACGCGCGGTGATACACGCCCTCGTAGCGGCGCAGTGGGGAGGCGCAGGCGGTGAAGAGCAGTGCGGCGAGGGCAGGGAGCGGGACTCGCATACCGGGCATGGCAATGGACCTCGAAGCGCATGATGCGACTGCGTGCCGCGAACGACCGCTGCAAACTTGACAGGCGGATGGTGCGGCAGCAATATCGCCGTACGATGATCCTGCGCGTACTGGTGACGCTGGCGGTTCCCTCCATCGTTCAGGCGTGCACCGGACCTGAACGCCCCCGAGCGACCGCGCTGGATCGTTGCCGTTTGGAGCAAGTGGCGCAGCGGTCCCAGGTCGAGTTCACCGAAGTCACGTCCATCCGGACATTCGACGACGGGCGCGTGCTGGTCGTCGATGCCCTCGACCGGTCGGTCGTCGTGGTCGATCTCGACACCGATCTCGTGTCGCGCGTCAGCCGTATCGGACGGGGACCGGGCGAATATACCGGCCCGAAGGCCGCGTTCGCGTTCGCCGGCGACTCGACGCTGTTGGTCGACTTCACCGATCCGTACGGCGTGCTGATGCTCGACGCCCGCGCGCTGCCCGCGCGCCGGGCGGTGCTGGCCAGTGGCGAGGGGCTGGATCGCGTACACACCTTCCGCAATGCGGCGGACATGCGCGGTGGCTTCTATGCCCAGGTGCCGCGCGTCGTGCCCGGCAGCGGCTTCTCAGATTCGTCGGCGCTCGTGCGCTATGACTTGTGGTCTGGCCAGCGCGACACGCTGATGTGGTGGAATAGCCAGCCGGTCTCCCCGCTCCTGCAGGCCGACCCTGGGCGTGGGCGACCGATCCCCGCGGCGGGCCTGCCGCAGCGGGCCGCCGTGCCGTTCGTGACGCGGTCCGAATGGGCGGTGTCCAGTTCAGGGACCATCGCGCTGGTCCATCCGGACCCGTACCGGGTCACGCTGCGGTTCGCCGACGGCTCGGTGGTCGAAGGACCTGAGCTCCCGATCACGAAGGTCCACGTGAACGAGGGACACAAGGCCTACTGGCGACGCTTGCAGGAGCGCCCGAGCATGGGGACGCAGTTCCGGGGCAGCGAGATGGCGGTGGTCCGCATCCCGAAGCCGAATCAGGAGCCGGACCAGTGGCCGATGCATGTGCCCGCCTTCCTCGAACGTGCGGTACTCATCGACGACCGCGACGTGGTGTGGGTGCGGCGGACGCCGGCGATCGATGAGCCGCCGGTGTACGACCTCATCGGCACCTCGGGCACGATCATCGGCCGCTGTGCGGTGCCCGTGGGCGCCCGAGTCGCCGGCTTCGGCAAGGGGACCGTCTACGTGGTGCGCGTCGATGACGACGGGCTCGAGCGCCTTGAGCGACACGCATCGCCCACGTCGTAGCGCCGTGCGAGTCGCCTGCTGCCGCGTGCGCGCGCTCATGCTGTGCCTCGCCCCGATGCTCCTCGCCGCGCAGGCGCCGGGTCGCCTCGTCCGGACCGAGCCGCTGCTCCGCATTGGCGACGACGCATCGCCCGTCTCACTCGGCGCGATCGGAACGGCGCTGTTCGACGCACGATCGCGACTGCTCGTCGCCGACAACTCCGATGGGGCCGTCTTGACCATCGACGCCAACGGCCGCGAGGTCGCGCGCTTTGGACGCACGGGAGCCGGTCCCGGCGAGTTTCGGACCATCGACCACATGGGCTGGACGGCCGACACGCTGTGGATCTACGACGGCACGCTGCGCCGCGTGACCTTCGTGCACGGCGGACGGTTGCTGCGCGTCGACGCCACACAACCTCGGGTGCCCGCAGGCCTCGCATCAGCAACGCCGCTCTCGGTCGGGCGCGACGGTACCGAGTTCGGGCTCGCGGCCTTCGCCCGGGGAGCGCCACCACGCGGCCTGCCCGGACACCTGCTGTACCGTCGTCGGCGAGGGGCCGCCCCGGTCGACACCGTCATGTGGCTCGCACGGCGCAACAGCGCCTTGGTCCTGCAGATCAACGCCGGCGGCCAAGCGAGTCAGTTGCGCGGCACGCAACCGCTCGACGACGCGCCGCTCGTCGTCGGGCGGCACGCCGGAGGATTCGTCGTGATCGACCGCCCCGCGGCCGCGCAACGCGGCGAGTCCACCGTGACCGTTCGGGCCTTCGACGCGATCGGTGCACCCGCGTTCCAGACCACCTTCGCGGTCGCGGCCGTCCCCGTCACCGAGGCGATCCGTGCGGAAGTGCGCTCGCGGCTCTGCGTCTCGCGTCGCACCCCTGCCGCCCAGCGCATGTGTACCGACGAGGAAGCCGACCGCGCCCTGTGGTTCCCGCCGGTACTCGCCCCGGCCAGCGGCGCCACCGGGTGCAGCGATGGCGCGCTGTGGGTGCGACTCGCGGACGCACCGTTCGCGCGCGCGCAGGAGTACCAGGGCTTCAGCGCCGAGGGAAAGGATCTCGGCCGACTCCGGCTCGAGCCCAACGCGCACATCCTCGACTGCCGCGGCGACCGCGTTGCCGTGGCAGTGCGCACGGGAACGTCATTCGACCCGCTCATCACGATCCGGCGGGTACTGCGGTAGGTCAAAACGCGAGCACTCAGCGAACATGTCGACTGCGGCCGCGCGGCTCCCCTCTAGTGCATTTCGATGAAGTCGTACTGCCTGCGCTCGACGAGCAGCCAACCCAGCCGATTCCTCGTGAGAATGAACTGCTCCGACACCTGCATACCTCCTCGGCGCAGCACCGTATAGACCCGCACGACATCGCCCGTCATCTCAACGGACCCAAAGACGCGCACCGGCGAACCAGACCCCACAGTACACCGAGTATCCCCGCCGGGTCGGACTCCGGACTCCTGAATGTTCCCGGCGCGGGCTTCGTACGCTGCGACTCCCGCCTTGCCGAACGTTCGCTCGACCGTGCAGCGGTCCATCGGGACAACGGCGCCGTCGCCGATCGTCGCGCCGCGCTGCAGCGCGATCAGCAGGGTCCGCGTTGAGGCCGTGTCGAGCACCTGTGCGGCGAGACCACTAGGAATCGGAGATAGTCCAGCGAAAGCGACACCGAGCGCAATTAGTACTTGACGCATGGATTCGTGGAGTCGTAGGTAAGGTACACAAACGGTGGGTTCTGCGGCCACGGTTCATCGCGTGGGTGCGCGCGATGTCCGCCGGCTGAATGCGCGGCCTCGTGCAGGAGGACTACCACGACATGGGATCGTGCGATTGCGCTCGTAGGTGCCAGGTCGAGCAAATCTTGGTCAATGTGGATTCTGCTGCCATCCCAGGCCCTGGGATGGTGGATTCGGCGTCGGGGCGAACTCGTCTGTCCCGCACGCGGAAACGAAAGGGACGAGGCTGAGGAGCGAGAGGACTACGAGTACTCCATCCTTCGTCACAAGTTCAAGTACAAGTTCACCGCCCTTCCATTAGTTCGGGGGCACTAGGGGGCGGTGAAGCGTTGGCCGATGCCGAGGGTCAGCGCCACGGTCGCGAAGGGCAGGCTCCGGTAGCAGCTGCCCTTGTCGGTGAGCACCCGCTCGACGGGGATGCCGAGCTTGGCACACCAGGCCGCGGCGCGCCGTAGCCACTTCTACACCGTCTGCCGCGAGATCCCGAGCGCGGTGGCGACCTGCACCACGAGGACGCCCGCGTGGACCCGTGCCACGGCGAGTTGGCGCCCGGCGACGGTCAGCCGGGCCTGGGGAGATGGGGGAGCTGATGGGGGTTCACAGGACCACTGACGGGGGGGAGATTAGGACGCGACACCCATGGCTAGTACTCCTTACGCCCTGTGAACAATCGCTTTGCGAACGACAACTAGGCGCGCGATTGCTCTCGAGGGCACATGGTCGAGCTTTCGTAGCATCGACCCGGAGCATCCGAGGGCTAATGCCAACGATGATCAAGGCGCGATCGCCGCCCGAGAGCGGGAGGCGAGTCGAGACCCAAAGCGCACAGCTAGTGCGCAGATGGCGACCGTAACGATTGCTCCGACGGCCCCAGCCTCGCTCCAGGCCAGCGCCCGTGAGAGCCCTGCATTGACCTGGGTGTTGAACGACGCATGAACCGCGAAGGCCATCCAAGGACCGGCAGTCCAGTAGACCGCGGTGAGCAGGAGACCCACGCTGGTCAGGCGCAAGATCCCGGCGGCCGGAACGGTGAGGCGGAGGACATGCTCAGCGGGGAAGTGAGCGACGGCGAAGGCGAGCGCCGACAGGACTGCGCCGAGCAACGCCGCTGGAGCAGGGCCAATGCCGTGACGATCGCGTAGGTGGAGTCTGATCCCCTGCAGTAGCATGCCCCTGAACAGCACCTCCTCCGCGAAGGCTGGGAGGTAGAGGGCGAGAGTCTCCGCAGCGACGTCACCAGGATCCATTACGCCCAACGAGACGCCGATGCCACTCCACGCCAGGAAGCCCGCAACAGCCTGCAACGCTGCGGTAGTTCCACGGCGCCTGAGTTGATGACCAGCGTGCCGTCGCGAAGCGAGCAATGCGACGAATCCGATCATCAGGAGTAGCGCCAGCGCCGCGGATACCGTGGGCGTCCTCGAGTTCGTCGCGACAATACCGGCGAACTCCACCAGCATCAGGGTTCCAGCGATGCGTAGGGATATCGACACGACAGTCGCAGCATACTGGCCCCTGCGCTGGAATGGACGAACTGAGCACAGCTCCGCCCGCATTCCTTACCAAAACCCTGACATGCCAATCGAGACGACGGCGCGAAGGCGAGAGGGGATCCTGCTGTCGTCGTCGCGTGCTCGGCCCGCCGCGTCGTACCGTAGCGATGACTCGAAGCGAACCGCTGATTGCCCTACTGGCCTCTTGATTCCGTACCCGCCAGTGACTCCCCACAACATCTCGCTGTCATCGGAGCCGACGGGCCTCCCCTCCGACAACAGGATACCCGCAGTGAAGAATGGGCGAAGGTATCTCGGAACGCTGGGAAGGGGGGCCCGCTGGAGCACAAGATTCAGTCCTGCTGAGGTCCCGCCAGAGCCAGTTGCTACGCCCCGGCGGCGGTCGTTCAAGAGCATCCGTTGCTCCAGCGAGAAAGGGCCCTCTGGACTGCCGCCCCACCTGAACCTGATAGTGGTCGGCGAAGAGAGGCGACCGTCGGAGTCCGTCAATGTCCCGATGATAGCTTTGTCGACTCCCCATTCGACTCTCGGTGGTCGGTCCTGAGCCACCATAGGTGACGCATGGGAGAACCCCGCCAGCAGCGCACACAGAGCCGCAACGCACATTCGATTCACGAGTTGTCTCCTGTGGTGAAAGATGGGTACGTGATCTACCGAGCCGCCCGAGGGCAATGCGCTGAGAGCGAGGCGCACGCGACCATGCACGCCCACAGTGCAAAATCGCGTGCGCCACCACCGAGGCAGGACGCCAATCCAAGCCCTGCACCCATCAGGACCAACACGCGGAGAGATTCGCGTGTTGGGGTCATTGCGCGCAGGGAAACTCGCCGAGCATGCAGCTCAGCCCGGCCGCCGCGGAAGACGCGACCCCTGTATACGCACCCACCGTCACCGCAGTTCTGGGCTCCATGCCATCGATCATAAACCCTGCTGTCGTCGATGCAAAACTCACGACGTCAACCAAGACCACCTTGATCACGCTGCGTAGCCAGCGAGGCATTGCGCGAGTCGCCTCTCGATGTCGGAAGACGGACCACGGTACCGACTCCGCGGGGTTCTGCCATTCCACACTGAGCCAATCGGTGTGCGATGAGACCGCCAGTTCGAGCGTCGCCCCGAGCAACAGCATGTCGTCATCCGTCAATGGGAGGTGCAGCCCGCCGAGGATCGAGTCCACATCGGCCCAAAGGTCGCTGGCGCCATCCCATCCATCAATGGCGATGTAGAGCGCATCCAGATAGTAATCGACGTGGCCGCTCAGCACTGCCGTGTCTCCTCTAGGGAGCGTCTCCGTCGTGCGGGCGAAGACATTCGCCGTGCTCAAGCTCGTGCACCGGCCATTTGCCTGCAGAGCGTTTGCCGTCGCACGGGCCAACTCCGCCTCGCTCACGTGTCGGCTGACTCGCCAGTGTTCGACTGCGCCGTGACGTCTCGCGAGATCCAGTGCCACCGCGCACGTGCGTGCCTCGCGGTTCACGGCGCCGCGCATCAGCTGGTCGCGGTCGCGAATCAGCTCCGTCATGGCGCGGTGATGCATCTCGCCTACCCACCGCGTCGCCTCGCGTGCCAGGCTGAGCCGTTGCCGGAACTCGCTCGCCTCGTGGAAGTCGCGCGCAACGACTGGGGCGGTTGAGACACTGCTTTGAGACAGAGGGCCGGCGGGCTGGCTGGCGAGGTCGTCACGCGAGCATGAGGCCGTGACCAAGAGGGTAAGGAGCCCGACTCCTCCCGATATCGTCGCTACCCCCCCCACCGAGCGCGAAGCATCGTGCTGATCCAGTTACTGGTCTTCATCTAGATTCCCCCTGACGCGGAGATGAAACGAATCAAGCGCGCCGCGTTGTCGACGCAATCCAACGGTGTCACTCGAACGACGACGTGCACTAGCGCTGAGCGAGTCACGTCGTGACTCCGTTGTGCGGGCGATGACGGAACGGCTCAGGCTGACCCACCTACGCGTCGGGAGCGCTCGTGCCAACATTGGACGACGAGGGAACTACCGCCCTTTCCTATGAGATCTCGGACCCCGCAACCCATCAACGATCGTGTCGCCTGGGTCAGGCCGGTTGAGTCCTCATAGCCGAGCGCATACGCCACATCGGCGACTCGCAGAAGCGTGTGTTCCAGCTCTACCGTGGCGGCAAGGAGCCGCCCCCACAGCATCGCAGGTTCGAGTGAGATCCCGAATGCCTGCCGCAACCGGCGGTTCGCCGTAGCGCGGGAGACTGGTAGCGTGCGTACCCACGGTCCGATGCGCAAGGGATCGAACGCGCGCTCGACTAGTTGCCGTAGCAGCCACGCCGACTGGGCATTGGCTCCAGCTGCAAATGCATCTGCAGCCCGCGCCAATCGCGCTCGCCGACTGACCCGCTGCACCACGGCCCAAAGCTGCCGCGTAGCATCGTGGGAGGTCAGATCGAGCAACGCAGAATCACCTTCTAGTGCACGTACATCGGGTTGCCGTCCACTGCTCTCGTGCAATACCACGACGAGCAGATGCGGAGCCCGCGCCCGCAGTTCGGCGACCAATGCCTGAAGCGACACTCTGGCCAATGTCGACGCGGACGCTGAGTCACCATCGAAGGACGCGGAAACGAGCACCACAGCAGCCCCCGTGCTACGCAGCGTTGACAGCAGCCGAGCCGCATCCGGAGCCACATGCAGGCGCAGGTCCATCGGGCGCAGGAGTCTCAGCGCCGAATGCCCCGGCGAGAGCATAACTACCGATTCTGGTTCTCCCACGGCGTTACCCCCCATTGATCGAGTAAGGCCACGGTACAGCCGATACTCTGGAAGCGCAACAGTCCCGAATCCGGTTGCCAGGGAGCAACTATGCCTCTCGGGCATCCGCTGCACGCCCGATCGTGCCCCTCCCACCCACGCCACCGCGGCGTCGATCCTGCCAGAGCGGCGCAAAAGGCGCTAAATTACACAGATGACCGACCCCACCGCCCTCAAGCGCACGCCCTTCCACGCCCAGCACCTCGCTGCGGGCGCCAAAATGGTCCCCTTCGCCGGCTTCGAGATGCCGGTCACCTACCCCCAGGGACTCCTCGCCGAGCACCACGCCGTCCGCTCGGCCTGCGGCGTGTTCGACGTGTCGCACATGGGCGAGTTCATCGTCCGCGGCCCACAGGCGCTGGACTTCATCCAGTACGTCACCACCAACGACGCCGCCAAGCTCGCGGTGGGCCAGGCCCAGTACTCGGCCTTCCTCAACGAGCGCGGCACCTTATAGCCGAGCGCATACGCCACATCGGCGACTCGCAGAAGCGTGTGTTCCAGCTCTACCGTGGCGGCAAGGAGCCGCCCCCACAGCATCGCAGGTTCGAGTGAGATCCCGAATGCCTGCCGCAACCGGCGGTTCGCCGTAGCGCGGGAGACTGGTAGCGTGCGTACCCACGGTCCGATGCGCAAGGGATCGAACGCGCGCTCGACTAGTTGCCGTAGCAGCCACGCCGACTGGGCATTGGCTCCAGCTGCAAATGCATCTGCAGCCCGCGCCAATCGCGCTCGCCGACTGACCCGCTGCACCACGGCCCAAAGCTGCCGCGTAGCATCGTGGGAGGTCAGATCGAGCAACGCAGAATCACCTTCTAGTGCACGTACATCGGGTTGCCGTCCACTGCTCTCGTGCAATACCACGACGAGCAGATGCGGAGCCCGCGCCCGCAGTTCGGCGACCAATGCCTGAAGCGACACTCTGGCCAATGTCGACGCGGACGCTGAGTCACCATCGAAGGACGCGGAAACGAGCACCACAGCAGCCCCCGTGCTACGCAGCGTTGACAGCAGCCGAGCCGCATCCGGAGCCACATGCAGGCGCAGGTCCATCGGGCGCAGGAGTCTCAGCGCCGAATGCCCCGGCGAGAGCATAACTACCGATTCTGGTTCTCCCACGGCGTTACCCCCCATTGATCGAGTAAGGCCACGGTACAGCCGATACTCTGGAAGCGCAACAGTCCCGAATCCGGTTGCCAGGGAGCAACTATGCCTCTCGGGCATCCGCTGCACGCCCGATCGTGCCCCTCCCACCCACGCCACCGCGGCGTCGATCCTGCCAGAGCGGCGCAAAAGGCGCTAAATTACACAGATGACCGACCCCACCGCCCTCAAGCGCACGCCCTTCCACGCCCAGCACCTCGCTGCGGGCGCCAAAATGGTCCCCTTCGCCGGCTTCGAGATGCCGGTCACCTACCCCCAGGGACTCCTCGCCGAGCACCACGCCGTCCGCTCGGCCTGCGGCGTGTTCGACGTGTCGCACATGGGCGAGTTCATCGTCCGCGGCCCACAGGCGCTGGACTTCATCCAGTACGTCACCACCAACGACGCCGCCAAGCTCGCGGTGGGCCAGGCCCAGTACTCGGCCTTCCTCAACGAGCGCGGCACCTTCGAGGACGACTGCCTCGTCTACCGCTTCGAGGATCACTACCTGCTGGTCGTCAACGCCTCGAACAAGGACAAGGACTTCGCCCACATCGGCCATCACCTGCGCCGCTTCGACGCGACCCTCACCGACATCAGCGACGACATCGCCCTCCTGGCCGTGCAAGGCCCCACCGCGGCCGCACTGCTGCAGACGCTCACGCCGGCCGACCTCAGCACGGTGGCCTACTACCACTTCACCGTGGGCCCGGTGGCGGGCGTGCCGGGCGTCACCATCTCCCGCACGGGCTACACGGGCGAGGACGGCTTCGAGCTCTACTTCGACGCCGCGCACGCCAGCGCCATCTGGACCGCGCTGATGGGCACGGGGGGCATGGTCCCCGCCGGACTCGGCTGCCGCGACACGCTGCGCCTCGAAATGGGCATGGCCCTCTACGGCAACGACATCGACGACACCGTGAACCCCTACGAGGCCGGGCTCGGCTGGATCGTCAAGCTGGGCAAGGGCGACTTCGTGGGGCGCGCCGCGCTCGAGGCCGCCAAGGCCGCGCCGCTGCCGCACAAGCTCGTGGGCTTCACCATCGGCGAGCGGGGCGCGATCCCGCGCAAGGGCTACCCTGTATTCGCGGGCGGCGCGCCCAGCTGGCACGTGTGCTCGGGCACCATGTCGCCCACGCTCGGCGTGGCGATCGGCACGGCCTATGTGCCGCTCACCCACACGGCGCCCGGCAGCAGCATCGAGGTCGAGATCCGCGGCAAGCGCGTCGCGGCCACGGTGACCAAGTTCCCCTTCTACCAGCGCGCCAAGTAGGGCCGGGGGCCGCGCCGTGTCCGTCCTCATCACCCTCACCGACGTCGAGCCGGCCATCCGGCTCAACGCCTGGCTGGAGCAGCACGGGGTCGACACCACCGTGGTGTCGCCCATGGACGATGTGCACGCCGCGCTGCGCAAGGCGCGGCCCCAGGTCATCGTGATCACGGGCGCGCTCATGGACCCGGCCACCGTCGCCCTGGTGCGCGAGCAGCTGTGGTCGGGCGCCGCAGTGCTGGGGCTGGCCGACATCGGCGACCCGGTCATGGAGGAGCGCCTGCGCGCGCTGGGCTTCGCCGAGGTGCTCACCAAGCCGGTCTCGGCCGACGACGCGGGCGCGGCCGTGCGGCGCCTGCTGGAGCGGCAGCGCCTGGCCGACGCCACGGGGCTCTATGGGGTGAGCCGGGCCGTGCGCGAGGTGCTGGTGCGCGTGTCACCGGTGGCGCCGGTGACCAGCACGGTGCTGGTCGAGGGCGAGAGCGGCACGGGCAAGGAGCTGGTGGCGCGGGCCATCCACTCGCTGTCGCCGCGCAAGAACAAGCCCTTCATTGCCGTGAACGTGGGCGCGCTGGCCGAGACGCTGCTCGAGAGCGAGCTGTTCGGCCACGAGAAGGGCGCGTTCACGGGCGCGGCCGAGCGGCGGCTGGGCCGCTTTGAGCTGGCCAACGGGGGCACGCTGTTCCTCGACGAGATCGGCGAGATCCCGCCCAGCACGCAGGTCAAGCTGCTGCGGGTGCTGGAGGAGCGCGAGGTGACGCGGGTGGGCGGCACGCAGAGCATCCCGGTCGATGTCCGGGTGGTGGCCGCCACCAACCGCTCGCTGCGCGAGCAGGTCGAGGCGGGGAGCTTCCGGGCCGACCTGTATTTCCGGCTCAATGTGCTGAGCATGTACCTGCCGCCGCTGCGGGAGCGGCGCGACGACATCGCGTACCTGGTGCGGCGCTTCGTGCGGGAGTTCGCGGCGGCGCACGAGCGCGAATTCCATGGCATCAGTGCGGAGGCGATGCAGGCCCTGGTGGACTACACCTGGCCCGGCAACGTGCGCGAGCTGCGCAACCTGATCGAGTCGATGGTCGTGCTGGCCCCGGGCCGCGAGATCACGGTCGACGACATCCCCCGCGGGATCCGCGACGAGGGTGTGTCGCGCCTGCTGCCGGTGCCCATTGGGCCGGTCCTGCGGGCGGGGAGCCAGGCCGAGGGGCGGGAGCTGGAATTCATCGTGCGCTCGCTGGTGGAGCTGAAGCTGCAGGTGGAGGAGCTGCGGCGGCGCATGGACGCGCAGCCCCGCGAGGTGGCGGGCTCGGCTCTGTCGCTGGGGTCGTCGCGGCCCGAGGGCGCGGTGGTGGTGGCGCCGGTGGTGCGGGCCATCGAGCCCGCGGTGGCCCCTGGGCCGCGGGCCCTGGTGACGATCACGCCGGGCATGACGATGGCGGATATCGAGCGGGCGGCGATCGAGTCGGCGTTGCGGGAGACGCGCGGGAATCGTCGTAAGGCCGCAGAGATGTTGGCCATTGGCGAGCGGACGATGTACCGCAAGCTGAAGGAATATCAGTTGGACGGGGTCGCCGACGAGTCGTAGTGCGCGATTCTATACAGCGTCGCGTTGTGTGACGTTGTGATAATTGGCGTTCCAGCAGATATTGGCCTTGGTGCGTTACTCTGTGACGTTCATCACGTCTATCTGACAGTGAGTTCGGTATTCACCCACCCGGGTGTGGCGTTTGAGCGCTGCCTGGGGCTGACTGACCTACGTGCCCAATCCGTCGCCTATTGCGGGATCGGTGCTTCCCATTGAGGAAGCCGAGGTATTGATGCGGAGTTTGCCGTCGGTGGTGTCGGCGAAGATGGTGGTGGCAGACGGGAAGGTGGACGCGGTGCACGTGTTGGTGACGGGCGAGTTGCAGCCCAAGCAGGTGGTGCGGAACGTGGAGAGCGCGTTGATCGCGCAGTTGGGCTTTGTGGTGGACCACCGCAAGATCTCGGTGGCGGCGACGACGCAGCGTGCCGTGGACGATCCGGCGCCGCGCGAGTCCCCGCTCCCTCTGCGCTCGGCCATGGACGCTGCGGTGGCGCGTGGGGCGGTGGGCCGGGCGATCTACTTTGAGGATGTGGAGTTCAAGGGGTCGCGGACCAAGGGCAGTGCCTGCCGGGTGACGTTGCGGCGTGGCGCGGAGACCTGGGTGGGCGAGGCCGAGGGGATCGAGACGAGCCGGTCGCGCTCGGAGTTGGCGGCGCGCGCGGCGTTGGCGGCGGTGCGTTTGGTGGAGGGTGGGAAGCGCCAGTTGGACTTGGCGGGAGTGAAGCAGGTGGATGCCTTCAATACAACGCTCGTTTTAGTGGCAGTGGAGACCTGGTTCGGCCGTGAGCGGGCGTTGTTGACCGGCAGTTGTGAGTTGCGCGAGAGCGCGGAGGTGTCGGCGGTGTTGGCGCTGTTGGATGCGACGAACCGTTGGTTGGAGCAGCCGTAGATCGTTGTGGTATCGCGGCCGTGTGCCGCGTGGTAGTGTTGTGCAGGGCAGTTGAGCGGAGGTTGAGGGCAGGCCCAGTCCCCGAGCCGTGAGGTAGTGTAGCGAAGCAGAGCGAGTTGTGAATCAAGAGCGGAGCCACCAGTCAGCGCGCGTCGGCAGTTGCCGGCCGCGACTCTAGTTGACCAAGGGGGTGATTCTCGATGAGCACAATCAGCTCGATGTTCAGTGCGCTGTTCAGTTTTGTGATGGGGGATACCTGGGTGTGGTAAGCACACTCTAGAGCAACTCGGGATATTGGAGCCAATCAGCCCGCAGGTTCGACGATACGTAGCAGCCATCGTTGGTGCATCCATTGCATCTGCGATGGCTGTTCTCGCGTCCGCAGGGTTTGGTACCGCAGCCGACGTCACTGCAGCAGCCTTTTTCGGCGCACTGGTGTTGTTGTCCCTCTTGCTGCGCTACGAGGGGTCGCGGAGTGGCGCTACGGGGACCATTTCGTTTCTTCCAGCTCTCGCGGGCGTTGTCGTCGCGCCTGCCGCCGTCACGGCATTGGCCATCGCGGTCGCAGCTGTCGTAAGCGAACTTGCTGCTCGCCGTCCGGCTGTCAGGATCGTCTTCAATGTGGCCCAGCTTCACCTCTCGACTGCCGTGGCGGTATTGGTGGTCTTCTTCATAGGATCGCTTGGCGTCCCGGCAACGGCGCGACTCGGCCTATCGCTACTTGCCGCGGCGGTCCTGTTTCACTTCGTGAATACGGCTACGGTTGCAGGTGTAATAGCAATTGAGAGCCGCAGGTCAGTCGCAGACATTTGGCTCTCGGGTGCACTACGCACGCTTGCTTATGACGTGCTTGCGCTTCCCGTTGTGTTTCTTCTAGCATGGAGCTACTCGGAGAAGGGAATTGCGACGGTCCTGTTGTTCGTGCTCCCAATCTTTGGCGTCCGGCAACTCTACAAGCAGAATTGGGAGCTGGAGCACACCAACGAGGAGCTGTTGCAGGTGATGGTGAAGGCAATCGAGGCGAGGGACAGCTACACGTCTGGGCATTCAGTTCGGGTGAGTGCCTACGCCGTGCAGATAGCTAGAATTGCGAGGCTCGATGCCAAGCTGACAGAGCAACTTCGCATTGCGGCGTTGCTGCACGACGTTGGTAAGATTCACGAGGAATTCGCGCCCATCCTACGGAAGGCCAGCCGCCTCAATGACGACGAAATGCGACTGATGGAGACACATCCCATCAGGAGTGCCGAGCTTGTGGCTACGGTCCGTCGACTCGCTCCAATTCTCCCAGCGCTCAGATCGCACCACGAGCGTTGGGATGGCGAGGGCTATCCTGATCGCCTAGGTGGCGCTGAGATTCCGTTGCTCGCTCGGTACATAGCCGTTGCCGACACCATCGACGCAATGACAAGCTCGCGCCCGTACCGGAGTGCGTTGTCGATTGACGAAGTCAAGAGTGAACTCATCCGCGGGTCAGGCAAGCAGTTCGACCCAGCCATAGTGCTTCCGCTAACCTCCTTTCAGGGTTGGAAGCAGTTCCTTTTGGTCTTCGAGCCACATGGAGAGACGACGCAAGAAAGCCCAAGCGGTAGGGCGGTCCACGCGACGGTTGTCGCGAACAACTCGGCATGAGAGACTACGCCCACGGGTGCGAGATTGAGAACTCGTCCAGTAATGCGCGACAGAATCGAGAGGGCGCGAGCGCTGCGCGCCGCCTCTTTTTAACGTATGTCTCTATCCAAGCATTGGCTGTGTCCACTCGCTCGGTCTTAGCAATTCCAATCGCGAGAGCAACGACCGGATAGTCGACAGGTGTTCCGTCGAGAAGTCTCGCGACGTGCATACGAGACTCTTCAAGGACACGGGTCAAGAGCTCGCACTCTCCTGACCGAGCGGCGAGCACGGTCGCATTCGCACACACGAACATGCGCGCACGCTCGTAGCGTCCATTGTCAACTTCGAGGCGCGATGCGACGGAGGACAGATCAACCGTGTCGCGAGAGGCGACTGCGAGCCTCTGTCGAGTCTCGGCGAGTGATGTCTCCAGAGATCCATACCCGAGATTGGATGCAAGCTCGCAGGCGCGGTCGGCCAGCCGTCTCGCGCGAGGAAGCTCGAGTGACTCCAGTGCGTTCGTCGCCTGCGCGTCGAGGATTCGCACTGCCAGTAGGGTCGATGGGTAGTGATCGACAACAAGATCGGAAGCTTCCGCGAGAAGCGCATGAATGCGGGCGTAATCACAGGCGTAGATGAAGGGAATCCGTGAGTTAAGGAGCACACTCCCTCTGTCAAGCCTAGAATGGCTGGCATCTAGCGTCTCAACTATAGAGTTGGCGAGCGCGACTGCTTTGTCTACGTTACCCTCGGCGAGTGAGACAGCCATCTCTGCATAGCGCAATCGCACCTGCTCTCGCACGGTCGAAGCCTCCGCGAACGGAGGGAGTGCGAACCCAAGTAGCCGGATACGCTGAAAATCGTTGATGTGGTCCGCCGCCTTGACAGCCGTTAGCAACACGCGAGTCCGAAGAGTCGCTGTCAGCGTAGGGTCGTTTAGAAGCTCTGTGCACCGCAGGAGAATTGACTCTGAATCGCGAAGTGCGAGTGCATCCACCTCGAGCTGAACTATGCGAAGGCCATTCAGTTCGTGGGGAGTAAGCAAAGGCAGTAGTGTCTTCGAGTGCGTGCGCACGGCGAGCAACAGTTGCTCGAGTGACGGGGTATCCTGTGCCTCGTGGGCGCTATGAATCGAGGCGATGAGGGTTGCCTTTAGTGTCGCGGGATTCGGGCTGTCGTTCAATGCTCGCGAGATAGCGTCTGAGAGGGTCCAGCCGAGCCCACGATCGGCGAGGGTGGAGGTTGCGCGAAGGAAAAGGGTATCGGCAGCAATCTGTTCGCCAGACGTTCGATAGAGCTCCGCGGCACGGAGTTGCATCAACGGGGCATCGGCGTCCGCCAATCCAGAGGATGCCTCGAGTGCACTGGCAATCGCAAGCCGCCGTAGTGTGCGCTCATCTTGCTCGAAGTGAGTATCGACAGCCTCTCGCCAACGCGCCACGACATCAATGCGACCGTCTGGGTGAGGTGTCAAGAAGCCAGCCTGCGACAGTCCGAGCAGAACCTGCTCAAGGGCGCTCAGGCGTAGATCACATGCACGCTGTAGTACGTTGAGGGTACAGTCAGAGCCGAGGATCGACGCGGTCACGAGCACCTGCTTCGACGTCTGGTCGAGTGATAGAAGACGCTGGCGCAGATAGGTGTCCAACGAGAGCGTCCCGTCGTCACCCTTTCCAAGAAGGCACGCCTCACACGCAGCGAGGACGTCCCAGGGAACCCCCGTGGAGGTCTCGACGATATCGGCGAGCCAAGACTCTGTAGGGTCGCAGCCAGCGGAAGTCATCGCGGCCTTGGCGAGCTCTCGGGTGTGAGCTGGTGAGAGCGGGTTTAGCACATGGAGCCTGGCATTCGACCCAGCGAGCCCCTCGAGTGCAGCCGAACGGGCGCCCATAAGAATCGAAATGCGTTCTCCATCCAAAGAGGGCAAAGCACGGAACAGAATCCCAAGGGAGAAAGCGTCGGCGCGGTCGACGTCGTCTACCGAGAGCAACAACGGGCGCTCCCATGCGAGTGCGCGAAGGAGGTCGATGAGCGCTGCGAGTAAGGCCTCGGCGCCAACATTCTTCGGCCTGTTCAATTCGGACGCGACGCCTGTGATTTGATTCAGAACGACGAGCGCGTCCGGGTCAGTTCCCAGTGCGCCATCCGCCGCGAGCAGATGTCTCGTAAGGCTAGTTATCGCGGAACCCGGAACGCCGTGATGCTGGTCTTGGATGGCGATCTGGACGATCTGGAAGCCTTCGATTGCGCCCAGAGTACAAAGCTCCGATGCCAGACGAGTTTTGCCGGATCCGCGCGGGCCAATGATGAGATCGACGCCGCCTCGACGATTCCTCGCCTCGTCGAGTCCAAGCCGAATTGAACCGAGGATCTCGTCTCTGCCGACTAGCTCGGGCGTGCTGAGCCTAGGACGGTCAACCTGCTTGAGTCGACCAAGTCTCGCACGCAGGGTTGATGGCGCGAGGGTCAACGTCTTGCCTTCCCGTCCCACGCCCACCTCGTTCTCGTAGTCCTGTAGCAGTCGAACTGCGCGTGCCTTGGAGCCAGCCATGGCTAGGGCTTCGGCGGCTGCGAGAGTCGCCGTTTCGTTGAGAGGATCCAGATCGAGCAGGTGCCTGCTTAGGCGTTCCATCTGAGCCCAACGACTCTCAGCGCGCGCCTTCTTGATCGCCACCGTGAGCTGCCGGCGGCACTCACCCTCCGCTCGCTCCCGGAAGCTCTGAACCCAGCGTCTATAGTCCTCACTTATGCTCCCTTCGTATCCCGGAAGCACGGCGATGTCGCCTGAGTTTGCGACTGCTGCTTCGATCCCGTCTCCTCGATCAAACGAAGGGTCGTGGTAGTCGAATTGAACGTCCTCAGTGGCGAGTAAGACAGAATCGCCGTCCACCTCGAGAGGGACGCGGTTCCTGTGCGTCAGTCGGTAAAGAAGTTGTCGCAAATTGTGCCGCGCCTGTGTGGGCGCCTCTCCTGGCCAGAAGAGCTCCACCAGCCAGCTTCTGTAGATGCGCCGACCACGTTCCCCACACAGCACCAGCGCCAGCGCGAAATAAACTGACGACGCTGGGGTGATCTGGCCGCCAGGCGTCTCGATCCTGCTCTCACCAACAACCTTGACCCGAATCATCAGCGCGCCACTCTTCCGTGAGACGTCGGCTGCAAGAGACGCACTTGGCCGTCATTTAGGCGTCATCCGTTGGCGCCTTTCCTGATGAGCGGCAACCGTGCCCCCCCCCCCCTACAACCCCAACACCCGCTCCGCCCCCACCCCCTCCGCCTCCGCCTGGAAGTTCAGCACCATCCGGTGCCGTAGCACCGACAGCGCCGCCCCGCGCACATCGTCCAGGTCCGGCACGGCACGCCCATCCATCGCCGCCCGGGCCTTCGCCGCCAGCACCAAGTACTGCGATGCCCGGGGCCCCGCGCCGTACGACACATAGCGCTTCACCGTGTCGCTCGCGCTGGGGTCCTGCGGCCGCGTGCTCCGCGCCAACTGCACCGCGTACTGCACCACCACCGGCGGCGCCGGCAAACGCCGCACCAGCCCCTGCATTGCCCGCAACGTCTCGGCGTCCAGCACGGGCCGCAACGAGGCCGACCCGGCCCCCGTCGTCATCGTCACAATCGCCTCCTCCTCTTCCTTGCTCGGGTACCCCATCCGCAGCTCGAACATGAAGCGGTCCAACTGCGCCTCGGGCAGCGAATACGTGCCCTCCTGCTCGATGGGGTTCTGCGTCGCCAGCACAAAGAAGGGCTCGGGCAGGGCATAGGTCTGCCCCGCCACCGTCACCGTGTGCTCCTGCATGGCCTGCAACAGCGCGGCCTGCGTCTTCGGCGGCGCCCGGTTGATCTCGTCGGCCAACACCACCTGCGCGAACACCGGGCCCTTCGCGAACGTGAATGCCCGCTTGCCCGTGCCGTGGTCCTCCTCCAACAGCTCGGTGCCCGTGATGTCGCTGGGCATCAGGTCGGGCGTGAACTGGATGCGCGAAAAGGTCAGGTCCAGCGCGCCCGCGACCGTTTGGATCAACAGCGTCTTCGCCAACCCGGGCACGCCCACCAACACGCAGTGCCCGCCCGCGAGAATCGCCGCGACCAGGTTGTCCACGATGTCCGTCTGCCCCACGATGCGGCGGGCGATCTGTGCCTTGAGGTCGGCGTGCGCCTGTTGCAGGCGGTCGAGCAGCGCAAGGTCCTGCGCGTCACTCGTCGATTGTGCGGGTGCGGACACGGGGCTCCGGGTCGGGGTCGGTGTACTACGCCGACGCGGAAGCTAATGCTGGCCCCCCACAGGGGAAGCGCCCGCGGCTACTGCAGCGTGATCTCGCGCCGCACTTCGACCGGGTGCGTCTCGCTGATCACCGTCGCCACCACCGTGTACCGGCCCGCCGGCGCATCGCTCCACGTGGCATCGTAGGCCATCACATCGCCGCGCTTGAGCTGCTTGGTCTGCAACGTCTGCGTGAACATGCGCCCGCTGCTCCAGCGCCACACCTCGCGCTCCGCAGCGTCGAGCACCACGAAGTCGTGCGTGTGCCCACTGGGAAAACGCAGCTCCACCAGCTTGGGCGTGGTGTTCTCGACCGTCAGCTGGAACACCGCGTCGCGGCCGCGCCGCTCGGGCAGCAGCGTCGTCGCCAACGTGCCGTCGGCCGAGGGGGCCGCCGGTCGCTGCTCCGCCTCAGTGGCCGTCGTGGCGCGCGAACGCGGGGCACAGGCCAAGGCCAGACCGGCGATGGCTACGAAGCTGACGACGAGGCGCTGAGACATGTGCCGAGGGGCGGGGGCGGCGGCGGAGGACCCAGCGCCGAGGGGCGGCGTGCCGGCCCTGAGTCCTGTGAGCGAAGCTACTGCCCGCAAGACGGCAGGTCAACGCAATAGGTAACATCGTAAGTCACGGTCCGGTCGCAGGTTGGCCACCCTGCCGCGAGGTGAATGCTGAGGCCCCGCGCCCGCCGGCCTCCCCCCGTCCCGGCGGCCCCATCTTGCTTGCGAAAAATTTCACAAGCGCGTATCTTTTCAGGCTGGAAATGAGCGGTGAACCAGAGCCAAAACCGCCGCCGGATCCCCTCCGGCGCGACAACCCCGACCTCAGGGCCGGGGCGCAGTTCCTCGGGCTTGGATTCCAGTTCGCCGGCGCCATCCTCCTCTTCCTCTTCGTCGGTCAGTACCTCGACCGCCGCTTTGGCACCGACCCCTGGGGGCTCTATGTGGGCGTCTTCACCGGGTTCGGCGCTGGGTTCTTCAGCCTCTACCGCACCGTGACCGAAGCCGAACGGCGGGACCAAGCACGCCGCGACCGGGAGCGCCAGTGAAGCGCATCCTCGGCTTCGCCGTCTGCGCGGCGCTGCTCATCGCCGCCGTCGCCGTGCTCAGCATCCTCGCCTTCCCCGGCGAGGAGCGCCAGCGCGCCATCATCACCAGCGCCGGCATCGCCTTCATGACCCAGGGCATCGGCTTCGGCATCGTGTACCTCATGGCCCCCTCCAACGTGATGCTCGGCTGGGGCGCCGGCATGCTCGCCCGCATCATCACCCTCGCGGTCCACGGCTTCCTGGGCGCCCGCATCATGGGCCTGCCCCTCGACGCCTCGCTGCTCTCCCTGGCCGCGTTCTTCTTCGTCACATCGTTGATCGAGCCGCTGTTCCTCCCGCAGCCGCCCGTTCCCGCCCGCGCTCCCCGATGACCAAGTACGTCGTTTCGTTCGTCGCGCTCGCCTTCGCGCTCGCGATCTTCGTCGCCGCCAAGCTGCAGGGCAGCCACGCCCCGGCCCCCGCGACGGGCGAGCCCGCTCCGGCCGCCGCGGCCTACGACTTCATCACGCCGCACATCACCGACGGCGCGTACATCGAGGTGCCGTTCCCCAAGGCGCCGGGCTACGTCAAGCTCTACCTGCCCCACTTCGAGCCGCTGCACATCGGCCCGCTGGTCGTGGACCTCTCGCCCACGCGCCACGTGGTCTTCATGCTGCTCGCGGCGACGCTCGCGGCCCTGGTGCTGATCCTCGCCGCCCGCTCCCATGCGCGCGCCGCGGCCCAGGGCGTCCCGGTCAAGGGCTTCGCGTCGGCCATCGAGTCGGTCGTGCTGTACATCCGCAATGAGGTCGTGCTGCCCAATGTGGGGCACCACGGCGAGGGCTTCGTGCCGCTCTGCCTGGCCTTCTTCTTCTTCATCCTCTTCGCCAACCTGCTGGGCCTCGTGCCCTGGGGCTCCACGGCCACGGGGAACATCTCGGTCACCGCGACGCTGGCGCTGCTGGCCTTCGCGACCATCGAGATCGCGGGGATGCGCGCGCAGGGCCTGGCCTATATCAAGACCATCATCTTTTGGCCCAGCGACATGCCGCTGCTCATGAAGCTGCCGCTGACGCTGATCCTCACGCCCGTCGAGATCATCGGCAAGATCACCAAGCCGGTCGCGCTGGCCATCCGTCTCTTCGCCAACATGACGGCCGGGCACGTGGTGCTGCTCGCCATCCTCGGGCTGATCTTCGCCTTCCAGCAGTGGTACGTCGCGCCGCTGCCGGTCGCGATGTCCGTGGCCATCATGATGCTCGAGTTGCTGGTCGCGTTCCTGCAGGCGTTCATCTTCACCTTGCTGGTCTCGGTGTTCATCGGGCAGATCCGCGAACACCACTAGACGTTCAGGTCGCTCCCCGCGCGTCGCTCACGCGGGGGGTGTGTAGCCGGTCCCACCGGCGAATCCCGCTGGGCCCCCGGGGGCTCGAGGGCGGGACGCGAAAGCGACGATGGTCGCGGCCGCGAGCGCAACGGTCCCACCACTTTCTTGTTCTTGGAGATTCACATGTTCAGCTCGATCCTCCCGGTGCTCCAGGGCGCCGCCGAGTTCAACCAGCAGTACGCCGGCGCGTGGGCCATGATGGGTGCCGCGATCGGCGCCGGTCTCGCCATCATCGGCGTCGGCCTCGGCATCGGCCGCATCGGCGGCCAGGCCGTCGAGGGCATGGCCCGTCAGCCCGAGGTCGCGGGCCGCATCCAGACGGCCGCGCTCATCCTCTCGGCCTTCGTCGAGGGCGCCGGCCTGTTCGCCGTCGTCGTCGCGTTCCAGATCCAGGGCAAGTTCTAAGTCTGACCCGTGGTGGCGCCCCGGGGTGCCACCACGACCTCTCTTCTCCTCCCCTCCGATGCGCACCCTGCTTCGTTCCGTCGCCCTGCTCGCCCTCGTCGCCGCGCCCGCGCTGGCTGCCGCCGATGGCGACGGGCCGGTGAACCTGCTCAAGCCCGAATGGGGCTTGATGTTCTGGACGCTGATCATCTTCGGCGCCTTCGCGTTCGTCATCGCGAAGTTCGCGATCGGCCCCATCACCCAGGCCGTCGCGGCCCGTGAGGCCCTGCTGCGCGAGGCGCTCGACGCTGCGCAGGCCGACCGCGCCGAGGCCCAGCGCCTGCTCGCCGAGCAGAAGGCCCAGCTCGACGCCGCCCGCGCCGAGGGCCAGAAGTTCATCGCCGACGGCCGTGCCATCGCCGAGCAGATGCGCGCCGACATGCTCGCCGAGACCAAGCAGCAGCAGGACGAGCTGATGGCCCGCGCGCGCCGCGACATCGAGACGGAGAAGAGCAAGGCCATCGGCGAGCTGCGCCGTGAGGCGGTGGACCTCGCGCTCTCGGGC
>ERZ1066135.362-NODE-362-length-28367-cov-11.256110_pt1 | contig 28367 bp, 34 predicted proteins | sample MGYA00382782_ERZ1066135 | MGnify/ENA primary metagenome ERZ1066135 (study PRJEB33369, sample SAMEA5778365) | biofilm metagenome | biome: Industrial cooling water; feature: Water cooling tower basin; material: Biofilm | place: United Arab Emirates | collected... | reverse complement strand
TAGCTCAACCAGCAATTGTCAAGGCCAAACGACTAGGTGCCACTAGAAAGTTGGAATAGTAATCATCATCATGGAGTATCCAGACGGGAAGGTGCTTTACACGTCAAATATCAAGTTTTCCCAGCTATGCCCTCCCGGTACATCAATGGCCCTCTTTTCCTCTTATTGTATCGACCACGACTGGCTCTTTGCACAAGTCCCAGCCAACATTCCCCTTTGGATCATCATTGACTATGACAAGGTAAGGGAACAGGCTGGCATATCATCTGGGAGGATTGGAAAACGACAATTAGTCGTAATTAGACCACCCTTTCCTGCGTACATGAATTATGGAATCATGCATGCGAAATTGATGCTGTACGTCACTGACACGTTTCTCCGCGTTATCGTGTCGTCTGGTAATTTGGTTCCATATGATTACGATGAAGGGCCGATACAAAATATTCTCCATGTTCAAGATTTCCCATTTTTGATGGCTCAGCATGTACCATCAGATAGTAACGCCTTTTATAGAGATTTGTCAACATTTTTGGAGAAACTCGGTGCAAAGGATTTTAGTGCCATAATCAGAAAATACGACTATTCCCGAATTGGTGCGAAGAGACTAGTGTTTTCTATTCCGGGAACTCATTTCTTGAATGAAAAAACCTCTGGATTGGAAATGCTGGCAAGAATTTGTTCTGATTTTAAGAAACCTGGTGATAAGCTTTCCCTGACTGCTCAGGGTTCCTCGCTCGGCAAAATTATGCTGCCTTGGGTTAGAAAGTTTTACGAAAAGGCCAATAATCAAGCAACATCAAAAGACTACGACTTGAAGATTGTCTTTCCGACAGAATCCTTTGCAAAGGCTTATGGAATGGAAGCATTTGGAACCATATTCTGTTTTAAAGAAAACTGGATGAAAACCGATTGTAAGGGTCTGTTCCATAAATGTGCCTCGGTTAGCCCTCTACACACCAAGATAATCGTCTTTGAAGGCTCGCAGTCATCCTTTCTCTACCTCGGCTCGCACAATTTTACCCAAGCTGCTTGGGGTCGATACACCAATGCTCATGACAAGCTGATGATCAACAACTATGAACTTGGAATCGTCATAGACGGGCCGTTGAGCGACATTGTGCCTAAGCTACCATTCAAGTATCCCCCGGAGCCATACGAAGCCACCGATCTCCCCTGGATCCAGGAAAATCATTTTTAAATCGATATCATTATGCTCCCCGACCGGATTGCCAACTGGAACGACTTCTTCCGAATGAAGGGACGCATCAAGTGGCTACAGCGTTTATTTGGCGGTGTCCCATCAGTAGCAATGTTCATGTTTGTGGAAACTAACGCCCTCAGCCTGCCAATATTCAATCCCACGGCACCGATAATGGGCGTGGATCCGGTGTTGGCGGTCGGTGCTTCCACTGTCATTGGTGCTTCGGCCTCGTATCTTTTGGGGTCGATGCTGTTCAGAATGGCGCATCAGGCCTGGAAGCCCGAACTGCACGCCGAATACGTGCGGAGGGAGGGCGAGTATGCGAAACGAGTAGCCGGCCATCGGGCCAATGTGCCACCATCCCCGGTCCAACTGTCCGGGACCGACTTTTACGGCGAGTCGGTGAAGAGCGTCGCCGGGTACCGACGGTGCTAAATAAATCCGCGCATTATGATAAAATCAGTTTACTGCACTCTCTTTCCAATCTTGTCAGACATGCACACAAACACTCCCCAAACAACTCTTGACCCAACACTTTTAAATGTTCAACTTGGTGCGTCTCCAGTGGCGGCGCTTGGCGTTGTAGCGGATGGTGTTGTCGGTGCGGAGGCGGATCCAGCCGGGAATGGGTCGGTTCTGTTTGGCCTTTTTGCCGAGAACTCGCTTGATGCGGAAGGTCTTGATGGACGGCTAAAAGATGGTTAGTATACGTTTAGATTCGGACTAGATTGAGGCGGAGAGGCAGCAAAGACCAGGCAAAATATCATACCGACTGGTCTGGATAGATGGATGGATAAGGACCGGATGGATACCATTAGCTGTGTAGGTTGTTAAGAACCGGGGTCAACAGTATTTAATCAACACTTTTTGATGATTTGGATGACATCTTCGTCCATCACCGCATGGTGGAATCCAACCTTTTGCGGCTGATGCTTTGTCGATGCACCCCAAACCATGGCATATTTGAATTGAGATGCGAGACTGCGATGCAAAACGTGGCATACATGCTCGACGGTCGAGTTTGACCGCAGGATCAGAGGTTCGCTAAAATCGGGCAAAACGCCCCTCTTTTTCGTAAAGACGCGCAAAAGCCCCAAGGATCGCCACACCCTGTCCACCAGATAATCCAAATTCAACTGCATCTCACAGCTGATCATTACTGTGTTCGGCTGACGGGCCAGCTTGTCGACTTCCTCGATGGTGAGCTGATCGATCTTGTTGTATGCGTAAAGGGCAGGAATGTACCGGCGCTTCCCGTCGATCGCATCGATGAACTGGTCCATGGTGACGTCTTCTTTGATCAGCACCTCGGCGTTATGGATTTTGTATTCTTTGAGGATGTGTGTAGCCAGTCCTTCGGTCATCTGAGACTGTTTGACGGTTGCGGTGAAGGAGATTCCCCCGCGCTCCTTGCGTCTTATGGTGACGTTGGGTGGAGACGAGTTTAGCCGGATTCCCATTGTCTCCAACTCTCGCTCAATGATGCGGCGCTGCTCGAGGCTTTTTGTGGCGTCCAGGATGATCAAGATGAGGTCCGAAGTGCGGGCAGTGGCGATGACTTGCTTGCCACGGCCGCGGCCCGCAGCCGCCCCTTCGATGATGCCCGGCAAGTCAAGGAGCTGTATATTGGCTCCTCGGTATGAAATGTTGCCGGGAATGCACGTCAGCGTGGTAAACTCGTACGATGCAATGACACTTTTCGTGTCCGTCACGCAATTCAAAAGGGTGGACTTGCCGACGGAGGGGAACCCCACCAGGGCGACACGGGCGTCCCCGGACTTGAGAACGTCAAAGCCTTCGCCTCGGCCTCCGCCAGAGCCGGTCTTGATGTCCAAAAGCTCCTGCCGATACTTGGCAAGCTTGGCTTTGAGGATGCCCAAATGATACTCGGTCGCTTTATTCTTCTGCGTCCTTGAAATCTCCTTTTCAATGTCGGCTATTTTCTCCAAAATCCCCATTTGGCACACCCGGATGAGCGGCAGGGGGTGGTACAATCATGAATTTGTAGGCCCGTTGAGTGGAGGTCTCGCTGGGTCCGTCGTTTACCACTAGGCTGTCCCTCCATTTATCGTCATGGATCGGGTCTTCGTCTTGGTGGAACATGAGCCAGATCCGGGTTTCCTCGTCCTTCCAGTGTTCTCGGCAGAGCTTGTAAATCAGGCACAAGGTGTCGTCCGTGTTCTGGATCAAACGCCCCTTGAAGACTTTGTGCCGGAGGATCGGGCCATTGCAATAGTCGCAAATTTCTGTGCTGTCGCTGATCAGGTCGTGCATGTGCGGTGGAACAATGTCTCCCGTTCCATTCCTTTGCAGAATGGATGCACGCAGACACCATTCCAAGAGTGACGCTGTGCCTCGATTCGACACTTTGCGGCAATAGTCGTCAACCTCGCGGTACGTCGTCATCATGTCACAGCCCATAGTCTCTATGAAGTGCAGTCTGGGCTTCTGACACAGCTTTGCTGGCAAGTATTTGATGTTGTAATTGTTCTCAACCCCCAGATAAGTCAGCTTGGGCATGCCCAAAACACACTCGGGCAGCCTCTCAAATTCGTTGTGCCCAATTTTCAACCTCCTCAGTTTTGAGAGACGGCTGAATGATTCTGGGAGTTCTTTGAGCTTGTTCCTCTCAACATCCAAGTGCCGCAAAAGCGGCAAGTTCCCTATGGTGTCCGGCAAGTGGGTCAGTTTATTGCCGGCAAGCTCAAGGCGCTCCAAAAACTGCAGATGGTCTATGGTAGTGGGAATGTAGACCAACTCGTTATCGGACAAGTCGATTCGATCGAGAAAGAACATTTGGCTGATGTTTGGGGTGAGAGTCACGATCCGTAGCCCTCTCGCATCCCATCGATCTTTGTTCTTTTTAACAACAACTGGCGAGAGACTACGGGCCCGTGGCCGCAATTGAATCATGTCTTCGTTCCCCATTCTGTCCATGTTCAAGATCTCATAGTCTTTGATCACTTCGTGCACGCCAGAGTATACCTTGGTGTTGCGGTTAGTGGTCTCGCAATTTGGGCTTTTAACATGTGGGGCAGTCCTCCTCGAAGATCCCAAGATCTGGGAGAGACTGTTGGAGTTTGTCGGCTCGGGGTGATTTTCTTCTACATCGCTCTCTTCTGGTCTGTCCTCTCCGACCTGCTGGTTGGCATAAGCAACAACAATACTCTTGGAGCTGAGAGAGTTACCCATGGCTGATGAATTTACTGTAAATGGTTGCCATGATTTCAATTTGGTTGATTATAATCAATAGCTGATTGGTTGGGCTTAAACAAAGGCAATAGGGTACTCCATGAACCTCAAACATTAAAATTTTAATTCTTTCTTACTCAAACCGTAGCCATGAAACTTTTGGCTCTTCTTTCGATGGCCTGTCTTGACTAGAGGCTCGACGTTGTCGTCAGACATCACTGAGTCTCCGGTGGTGATTTTAGAGATAGTATTGGCAGAGACTGGTATGTTTTTCAACTTTTCTGACAGGCGGTTTGTACGGGAGTCTTCAACAGCCTTGAAAACGGCTGCGTGTTTGACGGCACGAGCTTTTCTTTGCGACTTGCTTCGTATACTTTTAGCCATTTGACCCCGGTTTCCGGCTCTCACTCTCTGGAGTAAAATTTCAGTCTCATCGCCTTTTTGAATTCCTCATGTTCTTCGGCCGATGAAATAGGATTGGGAGGGCATTCTCTCGGCATTGAATAGGAGCCATTCAGATCACCGATCGATCTTCTGATGTGGTATAAACAAGCGTAAAAATATCCATAGTCAAAATGAACTTGAATAACTTCCATTTTACCAGTAAGCAGTCCTTCACGATACCCGATATTGTAATACTTTTCTTCTATGTTTTTGGCTTGAATGAGTAACTCGGAATGCTCGTCAGAATCAGCCATGTGCGCAGACTTTTGTACTTCATCAGAATCCATGATGCTTTTCTTATTCAAGACAACTTTTGTCCAGCCCTGGCACATGAGTCGGCGACCACAAGTTGCTGTGCCTAGTAAGAATTCGACTTCGCAGGTCAAGGACACGGATAGAGAATGGTATGATGCTGAAGAAGTGCAACACGTTGTTGACTTGTCGCACAACGAATACTTAAACTATTCCTCTTGGAAGACAGAAGAAATGGAAAAGGTAAGGCGTACTTTTATCTCGAAGAAACCTAAAAGGTATTCGGCGATTCACGAGCAAAAAGTCAAGGATACTGATCGATGGGAGGCCAGTAGATTGCATCAAAGTGGTCTAGTCTCACAGAAACGTGCCTTTGAAGCGCATGACGATGATGACCACAGTCTCGAAAGCGTGCAAATCATTGTACATGAAACTTCGCCCCCCTTTCTCCCTGAGGCAAAAAATAATGAACATGCCGATTATATTCGAGATTCTTCTGGAATTAGGATCGATCCCATAAATCCGGTTAAAGATCCTACTTCTGATATCGCACAAATGGCACGGAAAGGTAGTTTTCTTGTCAAAGAGGTGCGTGAGAAAAGAGAAAGAGTTAAGAAAATGAAAGCGCTTGAAGGTGATGGAAGTACTCTTGGTAATATAATGGGGAAAAGTGCTACGGAATCTGATCGATTTGAAGATAGATCTACGCTGCGGTTTTCTGAGCTCTTTCCAACGTCTCTGAAGGATACTGAGTCAGAGGACATATACAGGCGACGTATTCGAGAGCAGCGCCAATTTCTACCGGCATTTGCAGTCCGTGATAAACTGTTGCAAATGATACGGGAAAATCCTGTTGTAATAGTTGTAGGTGAGACTGGGTCTGGTAAGACAACTCAGTTGGCCCAGTTTTTGAATGAAGATGGCTTCACTCATAATGGAAAGTATATGATCGGATGTACACAACCTCGCAGAGTTGCTGCAGTCTCGGTTGCGAAACGTGTTGCTGAAGAAATGAATGTTGAACTCGGAGGTATGGTAGGTTATGCCATTCGCTTTGAGGACTGCGTGAGCAAAGACACTAGAATTAAATTCATGACAGACGGTGTTTTACTGCGTGAAAGCTTGAGGGACGGTGATCTTGAAAATTATTCTTGCATCATCATCGACGAAGCTCATGAAAGATCTCTTCAAACGGACGTTCTTTTAGGAATTTTGAAGAAAATATCTTCTCGTCGAAGTGATTTAAGAATTATCGTAACGTCTGCCACAATGGATTCGGAAAGATTCTCCAACTTCTTTTTTGGCGCTCCTATTTTCAATATTCCTGGTCGAACCTTTCCTGTCGAATGTTTATATGCTAAAACCATTCCAGAGGACTACGTTGATGCATGCGTAAAACAAGCTCTGTCTATACACGTCAGTCACCCTCCTGGTGATATTCTCATTTTCATGACTGGGCAAGAAGATATCGAGGCAACTTGTTGTGCTCTGCAAGAAAAATATGATGAACACTTGAAAGAGAGCGTACAGCCTCTTCTTATCCTCCCCATTTACTCGCAGCTTCCCTCTGATTTGCAAGCTAAAATTTTTAATCCGGCTCCTGAAGGTAGCAGGAAACTGATTGTTGCCACGAATATCGCTGAAACTTCTTTGACTGTTGACGGGATCCGCTATGTTATAGATTCTGGCCTATGTAAAATCAAGGTATACAACGCCCGAATCGGTATGGATGCTCTCACCATGGCGCCGATCAGTCAAGCAAGCGCAAATCAGAGGGCTGGAAGAGCTGGTAGAACTGGTCCTGGGTACTGCTTTAGAATGTATCCAGAATCCGTTTATCATTACGATCTCCTCTCATCTCCGATCCCCGAAATTCAAAGGACAAACTTAAGCAATGTTGTTCTTTTGCTAAAGTCCCTGGGTGTGGACAGAGTCGAGAATTTTGACTTTATTGATTGCCCAACTTCTTCAGCGTTGAGAAATGCTCAAACGAATTTGTGGACCCTTGGTTGTCTCGACGATGGTGGTAATTTGACACCACTCGGTAGAAGTATGGTCGAGTTTCCCCTTGACCCTACTTTATCAAAAATGCTTATCATGGCCAACTCCCTCGGATGCATCAACGATATATTAATCATTGTCTCCATGCTTTCGGTTCCTTCAATATTTCAGAGACCAAAAGAGCGCATGGAAGAGGCTGATGCGATGAGAGAAAAATTTACTGTACCTGAAAGCGATCTGTTGACGTATTTGAATGTATACAAGCAATGGAAGTCAAACGGCATGCGCGAATCATGGTGCTCCTCGCATTTTTTACATTACAAAGCTTTATATCGCGCAGAAGAGGTGCTCGATCAACTGAAGGAGATATTAAAGCAGCAAAAGATTGAAGTGGCTGACGATATTTCATCTGCTGATTCGTGGAAGTTTGTGAGGCAGTGCATTGCATCTGCAAGTATAAGCAAAGCTGCCCGAATGAATGGGATAGGTCAGTATGTCAACTTGCGCACAGGGATGCCTTGCTTTTTGCATCCAACATCGTCTATTTTTGCACTTGGATTTTGTCCCGAGTATGTTGTCTATCATGAACTTATACTTACTTCAAAAGAGTACATGCATGGAGTTACGTATGTAGACCCGAAATGGTTAGCCAAGTCCGGGCCAATGGTATATTCATTGAGGATAGTCGAGTACAATGACTCCAAAGATCATATGCCTACTCGGCGGGTTATCAACTTCTCAACAAAAAACAGTTCCCATGATTCAATTTTCAGGGCGTCTGAGCCAAAAAAGGAATTCCATGGTTCAGTGTCATCGGATAGCAATGATGAAGATGGTGTTGCAAGACCGGGAAAGCGAATTTTTGCCCCCAAGAGAGCAAAATGAATTTACTGGTTGATCTGACGAATAAAGTCTTCGATCTTGTGGTTGAAATTCTCCAATCGGAATCTTTCATTGAGTCGCCTCATTATCTGAGCGTATTTTTCATCCAAACTACTTAATTCTGGTTTAAATCTGCTAATATTGCCTGAAGACTGCTTCCAAAATATATGGCCAATTAAACTATACACCGAGACAAAGAGCAAGATCAAGATTATTCGAATGATCGTTTTCTTCATGAAACCTACCCTATGTCGTAGAGATTCAAACTGGGCTGGCCAGTTCCATTCTTTACTTTTGTTAGACTGATCAAGCAGATTATTATCCTTGGTTACCGCATCCACATGAACAAACGTCCATTCCAACAAACCTTGGGAAATCTGCTTCTTAAACCAAGAGTCTTTTGGAGGCACAACTTCACATGTAGCAATCAAGTTGCATTTTGTACCATCCAGTACACTGCATAATCTCAAATTAATTCTACCATCACCGCCACTCATTCCCATGACGGTCAACTTGTATTCAAATGAAAATACGCGAGGTCCGTCGGACAATATGGTCTGTGAGCAGCGAACTCGAAAAGAGTTTGAATCACCAAACATTGTGAAGTTTGATTTGAAAAATACAATCTGTCGAGCATCGTCAATGTCAGGAATATTGAATAACGACCCAATAGATCGACACTTGTCGAGGACTGCTTTATCCAGCTCCATGCTTCCGATGTACATGATCGTCTCTTCAAAATGCTCTTTGCACTCACATGATTCCTCTTTGTAATTAAGGGAGGCTGAGTTTACAGGCAACAAACAATCGGCTTCACTACCATCATCAAAAAGGCTTTGATTCTCTTCTTTTTCCATGTTTACGGCATCATTGAATTTTGATACATTTTGAACATCTCGGTGAGCATTTGTCAAGATTTTTTCCTTTATATCTGCACCACTCAAAGGGGTCCTTGAAAGTGCATTTTTCCAACAGAAAACAATTTTATCGAATGCGTCCTCCCTGTAAACAAAAGATGCAAAGAAAAACTGTCACAATTAGAACATTGACCTAGTACCTTTTGATGTAACGTAGAGATCAATATTGAGTTAGGTATTACCAAGGCTGCACTTTTCTTTTCTATAGAGACAATGTCCTCAAGCAAAATAGAAATCTACACTGTAAATTTCCAAATCAAATGTAGTATACGTTTGAGACCCACCCAACAATATTTGCATAAAAACAAATTCTCTTGCTGGAGAGATACAATCGACCTTGGGCTAATATCTCTCGCTGGTAAGCACATGCATAAGCTATAAATTAGTATACCGACTTTCGTCAATCATACATTCTATTAGTTGCTCATCATCACATAGTAAACCAAATGTTGATGAGAATTCACCACGTTTTCTATTCATTTACATTTTTATTTTAAAGATAGATGTTTCGAATATCAGACGCCGCAAAAGACTCACCGCAGTTTGGACACTTTCGCTGCCTAGTTTCAATACGCTCTTCGAGACATTGACGGCAAAAAACATGCATGCATTTGATTAAAACGGCATTCTTCTCTCTAGAGTGACATGAATTGCACTTGAGTAGTTTTTTGTAAAGTTGAAGTTCTTCTTCTACTTCCGGCACTGCTTGACCAGTACGTTTTTTAAGGGTTGCATACTTTTTTTCAATGAGACCATAATCTTCTTCAAGCCTAATGAACTTCTGCTTTAAATTATCATACTTATGCTTTAAATCGATGACCACCGGCTAAAAATTAGTTGATGAATAAGGCGGTACCATTTCAAATTCTTTCAGCAAGGTTCGATGAGATTTATCCAGTTCACTGTATTTGGTATCACAGTCCAACAACTTTCGCTTAAGATCTTCTATGACTTGCTTTTTATCCATCACATCACCTTCTAGAGATTTTATTTGGTCTAGCAAAGACCGCTCACGACTTTGGATCGAGCTCATTTTAGAGGAATACACCATTTCTAAGTCAGCCGACTTTTTCGATTCAACTTCCGACGACTTTAAAACCTGTGCCATTTTGAATTCGCAACGCATTTTTTCAGCAACAGTGGACGATAACACCGATTCTTTTTCGAGGCACTCTTTAACCAATTTTTCATGCTGCTCTCGAAGAGCGTCGTAAGCAATTTCAATCGTGGACAGTTCTTCCAGCAAAGAATCATCTGAAATGAGAGGCTTTTTAGCGTCTGCTTTGGATTCAAGCATAGAGATCTTAGCCTTAAGTCCATCGATAATAAGCTGTAAATGAGAACTATTTTTAGTCAAACTCGAGACTTGAGAGTTTGCAACCTCATACATTTCCCGCATCTCATCTCGCTCCTTTCTATATCTAGCGATTTCTTTCTGGTAAGAATCATAAGATTTTTCTATCTTTTTAAGACTCTCGTCTTCCTTAGAATTTAGCAGATCAGCTAATTCTTGCTTTCGTTTGAATAATCTATCCGCTTCAAGTTCTAATCTCTTAAGTTTATCGTCTCGATAGTCTAACTCTCTAAGTAGTTTACTATGCTCAGATCTAGACACCAAGTCAGAGGACGAGTTTTTGACCTTTTCCAAATGCAGCTTTAAAAGGTTGAACTCTTCAATTATCTTATCGTATTCGGCATTTCTTTTGCGTAATAATTCTTCAGTAACTTCAAGCTCAGCTATAGGAATGGAATGGGGGACCTAATAATAAAAAACAAAACCAATACCTCTTCTGTGGGTTTGGTAACTTCTATGTTTAGCTGTTTAGAGAAAAACGATTGATATGAAGAATGAAGTCTTCTGATAGCCTCATTTATATGCTCGGCGTTGATTTTTTTCAACTCGTTTAGGAGATCTAGAGGTCAAAAGAGTCAGAAAAAAACCTGAAGAAGGAAGAGCTTGCAAAACGTCATTTTTTTCTTTTTTGAGAATATCACAAAGCTCTTTATAAGTAAATAGTCGACTGTATAATGCCTGCTTAGTGAAAGCTTCCAGATTGATTTCTGGTGAAAAGGTAAGCTTTTCTGCTTCGTGCAGATATTTTTTGGAGCTTTCGCCTTCCATACCCTGGCGTCGTATTATGGACAGTCAAGAGTTGAAGGCGTTTACCGAATTTCTCAAAATGGCAGATTCGGCGAATAGAAGAAAGCCGTCGTTCTACGAAACATTCCAATTCAAACTTGCCAACAGCTTAAGCATATTTGCGCTATCGATGGTAGGATTCAAGTATTTGGGAGATTTACTGATATAATAAATTACTGCTGCTTGCATTGTTGTTCTTTCATGTCTCGATACGTCTTGTCGTTCTCTTCCTCAGAAGTCGCAGCAGCAGATTCGTCGACTCCAGATTCGTCATCCATGAAATCTCCCTCGGAGATGTCTTCAATTTCTGATTCGAAATTCTCATATGATAATGCTTTACCGGTGAACCAGTCATAGCCGCGTTGTACAATAGTCTTGAACACATTTCCAAGCTCCAAGTCGATATGGATTTCTTCCTCAATGGCTGCAATTTGTTCCTCGTCATAATTGTTATTTTCATCTGGACTCTTCATGGAGTCAAAGAAATGAAAGAAAGACTCGACGTCCACAGTCTTTGTAACAGTTCGCATGCTTCCAGAGGACTTATGGCGCTGGGTTTTAGTGACCTCTTTCACGCACAGATTCTTTCCGTCCTTCCATGCGATTTTCGATGTCTCAGTTCTATCAAAAAGCAAGTTCTGAAAGTAAGCCTCCTTGACATTCTCCAAGTAATATGACTTGCTTATAATTTCGTTATCGAAATAGGGGTTAGGTTTGAAGATGAAGTCCAACTTAAACCCGACAACATCCTCAAAATAAGAGAGCTTGATATCCATAAGGTATTGCAGTGCTTCTTCGTCACTTTCGGTTATCAAGTTGGATAACAAAGGGTGATTTCTCATGGCTTTAAGCCAAAATCCCTGAACATTTGCGGTGGTTAATATTGAAGATCTCTGGTCACATAAAGGAGAACAAAGTTGGTGAAATTTTTTCTCCAAAGATAATAACGCTTCCCGGTGGTAATAATCTAGTTCACTTCTGGTGTTATTTAGAGCTGATAATTTTTCCTCAAAAGTGTCACCGTCGGGAGCGGAAGTTGACAGTTGCAAAATTTCTTGTGAGAGTTCAGCGAAGTTGAACGTCATTTCAATGGACAGGGGTCTGGAGATTTGAACCCCTTATGAAAGTCAAAAGGAGTTAGTAAAGTCCGGTAGTATTGATGGTACGTAAAGTTTATTTAGCTCTCAAAACATCACCATAATCGTTGGGCAATTCTTCCATTGGCTGAAAATCACATATTTGCAGTAATTTGGTCTTCACAAAAGGTAAAAAAGGATCTGATAGTTAATCTCTAAAATAATCGATGTACAAATTGGGAGGAGCACAATGGCCACGAACAAACCGGGTTGCCTCCTCGCTAGCCCTTTGAAACTCATGTTAATTTGACAAACCGGGGGATCCATTATTGCATGATTGTTGGAAAAATTAGGATATTACTAAGCAGATTGATACATTCATCGACCACTCTATTAGCTGTCCCGAAAAAGAAAACTACCCACTCAAAAAAGCGGCACAGACAGGCTAACAAAGGGCTGGAATTGAAAAAATTCATTGTTAATTGCAAAGTCTGTGGAACTGAAAAAGTGTCACATCACATGTGCTGGAACTGTTTCAAATTATTGAAAACCCAAATGTCTACATAAACTTGACAATTTTCCAATTTTTCATATTGTCATTTACTGCTTCATATACAACAACGTCTTTAGAACGTCCATTATTTGTCATACTAGTGAACTCCACAATGAACTGAGTCACTGACACATTTTTCGTAATTTTTGCCTGGTAAGCAGCAATTAGGGAGCATTTCAAAGAAATTGGTAAATATATTTGCCCGACTTCGGGTGCAGGGCAGGATGGTGCAAAAATATCCTGGCGCTGCTTTTGAAAAGAGCGATGTGTGTTTCGGCAGGCTTGCAGAAAATTAGAAGTGAATATTGTTTTCAAGGCTACCGTGGAAAGTCCGTGTCTTCTAATGCGAATTAACCTAATATAATTTAGAGACATTGTAATACTGATAAAGCAGTCCAGTTTTGTGAGCAAGGTAGTGCAATCTGTCCTTGAATCCTTCGAATTGTTTGGTGAAGATTGACTTCGGCACGTTTTTGCACATTAATCCCATCGCGGACTTCAAGTATAATCTTGACATTAGAAAACTGAACTAGGGCATGGGGGCTTTGAATATCGCTATTGTCGGCTCGGGTCCATCGGGAATGTACGCCGCTAGAAAGATTCTCGAAAAGTTTCCAAATGTATTTCTAGCTATATTTGAGAAACAAAAAATGCCGTTCGGATTACTAAGAAGCGGAGTATCGGCGGATCATCCCGAACTAAAGATAACCTGTCAAGGTCTCCGTAGAATAATAAGAGATGATCGAGTGTTCTATTTTGGAAACCTCACTTTTCCCGGTGACTTGCATGTTGCGAAATATTTTCATGCTGTTGTCGATGCCACCGGCGGCAGTCGCTCCAATAGAGTTGATGTCTTTGATTATAATGCCCCCAATGTTTTTGATAGCCAACAATTTATTGAATGGACTCTCGGCTTGAATTGCAATAGAAAGCTTGAGCAATCCATATTTGGTTGCAAAGATATTAGCGTAGTCGGATTGGGAAACGTTGCCTTAGACACCGCGAGATTTCTTTTGTCAAGCCCCAATAACTATGATCTTTCGTATACTGGCAAGTCGGCTCTACGCTATTTAGCACTTAACACTACTAAGAACGTACGAGTTTTTGGCCGAAGAGATCATACAAATGTACCTGTTTTTGCTTTTAATCCATAGACGGCATTCGGGATTAAAGAGCTAAGAGAAACCTTTGAAAGAGTGGCAAGAAATGCGGACATAAATCTTTATGATTTTGAGCCGGCAAACAGCGATACTCAGAAGCTCACAAATCTACTTCGTGCATATTCATGCAAGCACATCGGGAAGCAGAAACACCGAACTCTTGGATTATTTTTCTCTCACTCTCCTCTACGATCATTCTATACAAAGGATGGTAAATGCTCCAGCTTTGATGTCTTGACCAAAAATGGCACACAAACAATATTTTCAGACCTGGTGATTACATGTACAGGCTACATCAAATCAGAAGATCTTTTCATCAAAGAGGTACCCGTCGTGAAGGTGGGTTGGGCCAAGAATAATTGCAAGGGAACACTTGCGGATAGTTTGAGAGACTCGGGGGAATGTATCAAATTTATTGCAAAAGTAGAATTCAACAAATCGGTTGAGCCAATTAGCAAAATTTCATTCAGTAATGAAAAAATTCTTAACAAACATGATCTGGAAAACATGTGGCTCTATGACGACGCCGTTAAATTGATGGGGCGCTGCATTCCAAATGACTCTATTGCCTATTTAGGAAAATCCTTCTAAACAGCTCTTTTTGAATTATTTTACGTTCAAATTGTAGGCTGTCAAATGCCCCAGAATTCTCATCGACGCGTCTGATGAGGTATGGAATAGACTCGGCTTCATCGCCATAGGGTATGTACTTGTAAACAACCTCTGATCGGTTTGCGAGGAAAAACGTCAAAAAGTCTCTCATACCGTGTAGCTGGGCATAGGAGAAAATGGAGTCGTTCGCGGTACTAGCTTCCAGAGCCTTGCATATTGAAAGTTCATTATGGGTGGCTAGAATGACACTTGGTTTCCTTTCCTTTAGTAGTTCTATGGATAGCCTGATGCATTTGTCATAGCTAGCATGAGTCTCAAAAATGTTGTCCCAAACAAGATTTGAATCTTTGGATTTCTCATATCGCAAATATGCACCTCTTACAATTTTTGCTCCGAGATGAAAACCATCTGATATTGATTGTTTAATATCAGCCGTGTATAGATCAGTAGCATCTTTCAGATAGGCTTGATATGTGTTGTGCACAAAGGGACCTTCAATGTTCAATTTTTTCATCAACTCAAATGCCAAGAATGTGATGGCGGGTTGGATGTCACTCCATTCTGCATCAACTGCAATACTGTACATTTTTTTCGCCCGTATTTCCGATAATCTTGAAAGTAAATAGACATATTTTTCGCGATCGATGCCATTCAACATTCTTTCAGGTTCCACCTTTTCAATCTTTATGCTCTGGCTTAAAGTCTTCAGGCATTCAATACCGAAAATTCCTGACAATTTCAAAGAGAGCATCGTGTTCTCAGGAGTTCTTTCGATAAAAGGCAAGGCTGAATCGATGCTATTAAGATCGAATGAGTTCGATGAATTGCTTTCCCCTTCGCTCACATAATCTAGTATAGAAGAAATATTTTTTGAACTATAGGTATTTGCTGTTTCTACGGCTTCTGTGATATTTTTACCCCCACAAAAATTCTCGTACAAAAGACGTCGAAGGGGACTACCAAATGAGCTGTTGACTACTGATATCTGCACCTTGGATGGAATGTATTTACTCATCTGAGCTCCCGAATAAACCAAAAACTTATTGACATGGTACTTCAATGGTTGGGAGGAATAAAACTGATACGCATACTCGCGCATCTCACGTAAAATGGACGACATCAACAAATCAATAATAAAAATCGGATTTAATAAACGAAGGAATCCAAACCTCCGAATTCAGACTGCTCCTTCGCGAAAAGCTCAAAATATTGATAAATTAAAGTGACAGCTAGCAATATGCCAGTTCCAGATCCAATAGCCCCCATGAAATCGGCGAAAAGCGACAAAGCACCAACAACAACACCTCCTAAATAAGCGGCCAAGAGGATGATTCGCTTCAACTCTTTGTACATGGAGCTCTCTCGATGTCCTCTCATGATCATTTGTTGGTCTTTCAGTTGTTTTGCAACGTCTTTAGGTGAAGATCCCAAGAGATCGATCCACATACGAGAAATGATGGCGCAGAATCCAAGGGTAAAAAGAACATAGAGAGCCAATCTAATGGGATCCTTAAGCCCATCCCATAAATTATCAGGCGCCGACAAGTAATAGGCGAGGCCACCTGAAGCGTTCAGCTGGCTAGAACCTTCCGTTGGCTAAAATAAATATTAGTAGTGGAAAAATGTGGAATACCGCCCAGGTGCCGATCAATCGGACAAACAAGTTTTTGGGGAATTTGCTGAAGAGCATCTGCGAAATAGTCATGTAATTTGTCATCAGCTGGCTGTGGATCATCACCGGCGTATTCGAGGTATAGAAGAGTTTGATAGGATAAGTTCCTTGTTGGCCACGAACCCTATTAGACTGCAGCGGGAGCTCCACTCTAAATCCTTGCAGATAAATCACCACCATGAAGACCACAAAAGTGGAAATCAGGTTCGATAGATTTGGCAAATTTGATCTGAAAAATGCTTCTCTCAAAGCCCGAATCTTGTCAGTTCTGGTGATTAACAGATGGAAGAAGGCAATGACGGCACCCTCAAATTCAGTTCCTAATAGGATTAGTCAATCCGGAATATTTTCGAATACCCTTTCCAGTGTTGTAGGTCGAAGGGCTGAAGGCTTTCCAAATAATGCCCTCGCATACATTCGTGGTGATAAATAAGGAAATGCCGGAACCAAGACCATGACCTTTTTGTAGCACCTCATCCAGCAAGATGACAATCAAACCGGCAAAAAGTAGTTGAAGGATGAGAAGCAAGCAAATACCAGCTCCCAATTCGTTCGGATTTCCGTACATCCCCATAGAGACTTGCAGAGTTGCCTGACCAAGAGTGATGATCAATGCAAGCACTAGAATATAAACCATATATGTGTTGTACATTTTTGGGCACCATTGAACAGAATTCTATCCTCTTTGATGCTATGGTCTACAGCGATGAGACCACCTCCAGCCAAGACTTGCATCAGCATACTTGACGTCACCACCGGTGAAATGCCCAGATCCATGAGTGTGCCTCTATGAGACGCCATCATAGCTCTCAACCAGTACAAAGGATCGGATGAACCGGAGAGCATGATGCCGTAGAGAGGGACCTGGGAGCACACTAGGAAGATGAACAGAGTCACAGCAGTCCATAATGCCTTTTCTCTGAAATGAACCTACATTGATTAATACATTGAGCAAACCTTGCGGTCGGGCTGCGCAACTTCAGGCAGGATGGCCACAAACGGGCGGACAATACTCAGAAAACGGACTACATGGAAATGGTGACGATTAGAGAAGACAAGATAAATTACATGCCATGAAAATTCGACAGGCGGACCGGGGTGACCTCATGGCAGACAGCTTGGTAAATACAATCAATAATCGGGTGGCAAAAATACATCAACAGAGCAATGGAAACGGTGCCTATTATTTTCCAGATGTTGAGCTATCTAGGTATCGTCCAAAATACGGAGAATTCATATCTCATATCTCTAGGACCTCAGAAAACCCGCCCATATTTACCAAGCAATCGGTCAAGGTAACTGCCGACGACGGTGTTGATTCGTTCCGTCTAAACGTCTTTTTTGAAAAGCATGATGCTTTAGAGCACACAATATGCGATCTTTACACCAGATTTATTCAAAAAAGAGCCGATTCACTAAAAATATTTAGAAAATGCCCCGTGAATAGCAGCACAGGCGCGAGCCCCGACTTGTCTATTCTCATATCTCGAAACATCTTGAGCGATATTAATGGGGATAAGATTGGACCTTTTGTAAGCAACTTTGCACAAGAATTTGAAAAAGAAAGAACGATGATAAAATTGTATGTTAACTCAAAGGCAAGGAGCGTGGCCAGTGTGTTTTTGGACGAATTTAAATAATGACACTGGAATTTTAGTACACAAGGCACTTATTTTCTTTTAGACAGGCCAATCAATAAACCGACAGCCACTGCTGCAGCTCCTCCAACCAAAGCCATCCCAATAAGCCCATCTACAGTGCATCATAAAAATATGACATTTGGATACCTCTATTGATGCAATTGTCCAATTCAGTTTTCAAAGATAGGAATTGATCGTTGGAGGGTTCCTGCTGCAGAAGAGGTAACAAGTATTTCTTGGCCTCCTTATAATTACCCAGTTTATAGTATCCGATGGCCATGTAATATCTGCACTCCCGATCACGCGATGCGTCCGAAAAGCGCAATTCCTCGAGCATCGATATGCCCTTCCTTTGGTCTTCCTTGGCGTTGCTCCTCACCAAGCCCCAAGCATACGAGAATTTGACGTTGTCATATTCATCGTCTCTATTTTCCAGCTGAGCGCGAAACCGTGATTCCAAATACTAACAATTTAGTGAGAGGCCGACGGCGTACCAAGGGTACCTTTAATTCTCTCTGTTCTATGGTGCGAGTCCATTCCATGATGAGATGTAAAGATTTTTAATTCAATTTGAACCTAGTTGGCTTTCCCCAAACCCTTCTTCTCCAGCAGACGCCTCTCCGCATAATAAAACATGGCGTCGAAGAGGGCCGCAAGGGTGTAGATACCACCCAATATGGCAGTGAGTGTGGTGATCAGGGATGTAAAAGATCGCCTGTACTCTGAATTTACGACCACCATCGGCGAAACTTCAAATCGCACCACCAGGCCCGGAAAAGATGCTCCATCTTCTGCTCCGAGTGTCTTTTTGTGGCGCGTCGCCGAGTATTGAAAAGTGCGAAGGGTCTTTCGATTGAATAAGCGGAATTCCGAAGCGACCACCTTGACGAAGTAGCTAAACTCGACCTTTTCTACAAAAACATGTCAAACGTACAAAAAAGAAGAAGCGTACTGTCGGTGGACTCGACGCTCGCACCCGACAATGGCTCGGACAGCTTTGATCGCAATTGAGTGGGCACAAGATCACCAAAGCGCAACTCGGTGATGGTATGTGAAAAGTCAAAGTGAATGTCCTTGAAGAAGCGGAGATCGTGCACGTGGACCTGACGCCCACCGACCTGTGCCTCGAAGCTCTCCCCCGGGGCAAAATGAAAGTCTCCCGATGAGGCATGGTCGACGAGGAAGGAGCCCTTTGCCCGACAGCCCTCCCCATCCTTGGCCTCTCTCAATCGCTCCACCCATCCCTCCTTGACGCACTGCTCGACGTGGTCCAGGACTGGCATGGGTTGCCTTCTGGCCGCATATGCTGCAAAAACGGACGAGCAGCTATTGCAGCAGATTCCCTTTGCCTTGTTCTGTGCGTCTTCCTTTACAAGGTCCGCGTGGGCAGGATCGTTCAGATCATTATTCGAGTAGCACGAGCCGCAGTAATTTGGATCGTTCCGCAAGGCACGCGACACTTCTTCATATTTTCCAATGACTCGTCCGTCATTCCCCAATCTCGTCTTTATGACATTTTCAACGACATTATCCATGTGGGTGGGGCCGTCCATGACGTCCAAAGTGAGCGCTACGTGATTGTATTATGAACCATTGTGCGTGGTATTAAAAGGTACCAAAGCAGGGAAGACGGGGAAAGGTAATGTCAAAGGAGACCATGATTTTGCGGTCAGTGTCCCTGTTCTGGTCAATCTTCACCTCCGACTTCCACCTGATCTGCAGGTAATCGGCGATTGCAGCAAGGGACAAGACGGCGATCAAGACGACGCTTGCCAGTGTGACTGATAATTTGTGAGATGAAATTAAATAAGTAGATACCAAGCCCACCAGTAAATGTCTGGGTGCGGAAATCATCGGCAGTCTTGGCGTAGGCATCGAATCGCCTGATTCGTTCGAAAAGGGTCATTTTATTTTTAAGCTTTAAATTTTTAATTTGGAATTTTGGAGGAGGAAGAGAAGACGCAATGCCAGGGGATCAGATTATCAAATTTCAATGTCTGCAGAGGCGGCGGTCTGCTTCCCGTACATCAGATACTCGGGCGAAATGTCCACGCTACCGTCCTGGACAAGGGGTGCGAGAAGCCCTCGCAGACTATTCATGGTAAAGTCGAGATGGTCCTTGCGGATCTGCTTGCCGTCGTCCTTCCACGAAAAGACGCCTCCCTCGCCCTCTAAAAGCATGGAGTGCTTGCGGAGACACTCGGCCACGGCCTCCTCCTTCAGCTCAAACTGCTCGGCCAGGAAGGACGTCCGCAGAGTGGCCAGGGACCCGGCCATTGCGTACACGGCGATCAAGCAGGCGGCCATTTGAATCTTTTCGGCGAGGACGGCCTTGAGGGCGTCCACGTGGCCTTCTCCGGTCAGCTGGCCCCACAGCTTGACGCCGTCGACGATGAGTGCGCGACAGCGCCGCCAATCGCCGGCCCACAGCGCTCGGCACGCGGCGACAATCATTTCGCGCGAATTTTCGGGGGGCCCGTTGAACAGGGACCGCTCGTGCGACTCAATGATGCGCTTCAGGTGACGCGACTGGAAGACCTTTTTCGGCATCGGCGAGTGCACTGCAGCGTGCTGGCAGGCAGCCTGCGGCAGCTCCAGCAGAATCGACGCCACCGAAAATACCGTGTCGACAAGCTCAATGTTGACGTGCAGGTGGTGCGGGACCTGGCGCAGACGCTCCTGCCGGCCACTCTGCTTCTGCTGGTGGCTGTTCATGCTTTGCCCGAGCAGCTCCTTGGGACGGCCCGAAGCGCACACCTCCTGCAGACAAAAGTAGGCGTCGGTCATGCGGCCCAGGCGGAAGGCGGCCAGTCCGAGCTGCACCAGCGACCGGTTGTAGAGGATCTGCAGGCCGATCGTCTGACGGTGGATGTGCTCGGCGGCGTGCGAAGCCGTCAACAGATCGCGTGCCTCTTCGAACCGACCCTGCACGCTCAGAATGTGCACGTGGCAGAGCAGCGCACGCATCTGCATCGGCTCCTGACGACTGTTGTACAGCGCCACCAACAGGTCCCGGCACGACGCCGCAGCCGACTGGCGATAGTACAGCCTGTCGAGTAGACGCGCCTGCACGTCCAGGACAACCTCATCCAGCCGATTTGCTTGCAGGACGACGACTGAAGCCCGCAGCGCCTCGATCAGCCGTCCCTCCAGGCGGCAAAAGTCCAAATAAGCGGGGGAGTGGTGGTCGCAGGCCAGCAGCGACAGCGTAAACTCGTCGTCGCATCTCTGCAGAATGGCACCGTAGCTGACGGCATAGTTGATCTCTCCATCGACTGCGGATGCGCCGTTGGACAGGGCCTGGCGCAGTGACTCTAAAAGACCGATCGCATCGTCCAGCTGATCAATCGACATTGACCCGCCGCTCCAGTCCATGACGGCCGATAGCAGAGCCACCAGGCACTGCGATCGGAGGGCGGCAGTGTCTGCGACCGCCAGACACCTCTTCAAGACGGCGATCATCTCGGTGCGCTCGCCAGCAGCCCGCTTCCTTCCTCGCGCCCCCATAATCTCTTGGACGCGGGCCGACACGGTGGCACTGGTGATAAGGTCATCGGTGCCGTCGGTTAAGGAGGCCGAGCCCCTTCGCACACCGGCTGGTTGCTCGACGACCTCGCCCTGGCCAGCCGGCGTCCGGAACTCGTCCAAACCAATCTTCTTCAACTTGTGTTTAAAGGTGTTGAACGCGCGCGCCTCGTCCGCCTTTAGCTCCTTGACCTGCTCGGCCGACTTTTCCACGTCCAGCAGAAAGTCGATGAAGTCGTGGAAAGTGTCCGGGAGGGGCCCGTGCTTGGCCAAGGCCTTGCCGGCCACCTTGAGCAGCCGGTCCAGGTCGACCAGGACGACGGTCCACTGCTCGTCGTCGATGGCGTCGCCAATCTTGCTGATCAGAGCGGCGACCTCGTCCATGGCGCGCTCCCGCTGGCTCTTCACAACACGCTGCTGGTCGTCTTCGCTCTCACTCGACGACGACGCTCCGCCGATGAGAAAGCGCGAGCGGCGACTGGCTAGGGCGGCCTGGCGTCGGTCGCGCTCGTCGGCCTGCAGCTCGTCGCCCGAGTACTCGTCCGCATTTTCGTCTTCCGGGTTGGAGTCAAACTCTTCGGACGAAGTGGCCATGAATTTGCGCTCATTGCGCAAATTATTTTTCAGCTGCTGTTGCTCGTCTCCTGACTCTCCAAATGACGATGAATAGTCGTCATCGTCGCTGCTGCTGCCGGCACCGGCAAAGAAACGAGACGACATTTTAAAATTTTGCTGGCAGTTGCCGGGGTGTATTTATTAAATAAATCTATTTTACTCCCACGCGCTCCAACTGCCATAGCCCGTCGCATACGCAGTGCAGGTTGGCGATGGCGTGTCCGGAGCGCTTCTCCTTGGCCTCTTGGGAGGACATTATCATTTTCCCGATGGCGAGGGCGTGTTGCTTGCCCTCTGCATACACAATTACGTGGTCACCAATTTGGAGATTGTCGGGGAGAGACGCACCCTCGCTCAGCAGCCCGGGCGTCATGACGTCGGCGCCCTGCAGAATAAACTTGATGGCGCCCTTGTCCACCTGGACTCTGGGCATTATGTCGACCGGTACTACGCGTGTGTTAGCAGATATGAAAAGACCAATAATAATAGTAGTACGTCTGTGGATGAGGCGCAGGGTGGGAACCATGGGCCCATTGCCGTCCTGGAAAAACAAGGGAACCCCGTACAGGTCATAGTCAGACTCGGCCGCAGCATCCTTTTTGGCTGCCTTGTCGCAGCTGATCAAGGTGATCTTGTTGGAACACTTTGTCAGGAAGAGGTCGTCCTTTTTGGGGAGCACGCTGTCAATGTACGGCTCAATGGCCGGATACTTTTCGACAATGTCCTTGCGCAAGTTTCGTTGCACCGAAGACTTTGTAATATTGGTGCCCTGCACGTCCTCGCTAGCAGTGAACCTAAGTTACGGTTGAGTGTCAAGTAATTCCCATAAGGAAAAGTACTTTTTAAACATGAACAGCCACACCCTGGCAAGACACACAGAAAAGGAGGATGAGCGGCGATGAGGGAAGGGAAAAGAGAAAGAGCGCGGGACACCAGTTTCGGAGACCAACATCGCCTCCAATAATAGCAAGTACAGGGACAAGGAGGCAGAGACCATATCCGTCCTGGGCGGCACAGTCCCCACTGCCCGATTACGTCCACGAGCCAACAGCACAACCGGGCGGGTCCCAGAGCGTCCCCGACATTAGCCGATATTTCACCTTTTATGACCGTGAAAACGAAAACATGCACCCCTTGGCGGGGATGCCCGATTTGGACGATCACCACGATTTTGCATCTGTCCTTGGCGGACATGACGACGTTTTAAACGCAGAAGGCGATGACGACGATGACGAGAGATACACCATCGCCGAGACGGTTGAGTCGGTGGCCATCATCCACAAAGAGACTGCCAAAAAGTCGACCCCCAGTTTGCCAGTGTGGAAGGAAATCTTGATTGTTCTGGCCGTGCTGATCGTGCCATTGCTGGCCTTTTTGACTACTTGGCTGATCAACCATTACCTGCCCGACCTTTTATCGAAGCGATGAGTCAGCCCCCGGCCCAGTAATCAGCAACAAAATCGAAATTCGAAATGAAGGACGACCCCGTAAAAAATGCGGCCGCCTTGAAGGAATTGTTAAAGGAGGACGCCAACAAGCACTGTGCCGACTGCGGCCAACTGGGTACCACTCATATTGGTTATTGTTTACCAGCCGTAAATAAACTAACACCCATTGTGCATTAGGGACCAGGTGGGCCTCTTGGAATATTGGCGTCTTTTTGTGCATTCGGTGCGGGGGACTGCATCGCACCCTGGGGACCCACATCAGCAAGATCAAATCGGTCACCTTGGACAAGTGGACGGACGAACAGGTAGAGTCGATGCGGATGCGGGGAAACGCCCGAGTGAATGCCTTGTTGAATCCAAACCCAGACCGCTTTCCCTTTCCCTCTTTTGCCGGGTACCTCTTTGTGTTTCGGTCGTCCTTTTTTTTTAAAAAAACTAACCAACAACACTCGCAGGGACCAGCAACAGTACATCAAGGACAAGTATGAAAAGAAGCTATTTTCAGGGACCAGTTACTCACCGAGAATGCCCACGGGAACACAATCCAATGCACTCGGCGCTGAACCATTAGGTGTTCGATCGTATAGTTCGGAAATCCGAACCATGCGCGAAATGGGCTTCATGGATGCCGAAGCATGCCTGACGGCTCTAAAGCGGACCAATGGAAATGTGAACGCCGCAGTAGACATTTTGTTTGCCAAGGAGTCCGGAAATAAAGCGGAAAATACAAGTGGGGAGAAGCAGCCTGCGAAACCTTCAGAACCTACCCCGTCCATATTTGTCAACGCATCTGACGATCCTTGGGCCAAATTTGACTCGTCCAGCCAAGGAGGCAAAGGGGGAGTTGCTCCGCCTGTACTCGAAGATCCATTTGCCGATTGGAAGTAGTAAATGATGTCCGATTTCTGTCCAAATACCATTTACAAGGCCAGTTGGTTCCACCCCATAAAAGCTACGTCTCCCGGTGGGTTCACAAAATGCGGCCCAAAGTTTGCCATGGCGCGTCCCTCTCTGTACACGCTAAACATGGGAAAGTAGCAGCCTTCGTAGAGTCCTTCGAATACTTTCCCACAGTCCCGTCCATTCACAAACAGCCTCACATACGAACCTTCAACAATCCGCCTAGGGTTGGTGGTAGAACTGATTTTGCACTGCAAAAAGTGCCGTTTTTCATGCTCAAATGGAATATAGTCGACGTATGGTCGTCTCCTTGCGGAGTCAGTCTCGGGAAGGCAAACGAGAATGCCTACGATAGGACACTCTCCAAATTGGAAATCGACAATATCGATTGCAGTTTTCACTGCGTCGTGGTATTTATGTCCAGTGTCGGTGACTGCATAGCCGAACGGGTCCATACCAACCGGGCCGCCGAGATGCGCCTCGAGCGTACCAATCCCTAACCGCACATTCGGAGACAGGAGCATAGCCTCGAAGAATGCAGTGCCATGGGATAAGCCGTGGGTGGCCATGACCGAGCGATACCCTCCGACGGTCGAGTCTGCATGATAGACCATACGGCATCTATCGGACAGGCGGATTTCGGGCGAGCGATCATACGGGGACAAGGTGACTGTTCCCGGGATCGGCCATCTCTCATAACCGTCCGCGTCAATTGGAATATACCGATATCCATTCTTGGTATAAATTTCCATTTTTAGAATGTCCTCATTGAAGCGTCGGTCAGCAGCCCTCACAGTATCCTCCTCGGGGGTATTTCCACTACTAAATGCATCGTCAAAGGTCAGCATGACACCCCGGTCAGTCTTGTCCAAACCATAAGAGTCGTCGAACACCCCGGTCAAGTGCAAATTTTTTTGGTATGCAAATCTTCGTGAAGACGTTGACCGGAAAGACCATCACCCTCGATGTGGAGTCCTCGGACACCATCGACACGGTCAAACAAAAGATTCAGGACAAGGAAGGTACAACAACGTCTGACGACCGACGATAACTAATACCAACCATTTGTGTTTAGGCATCCCCCCGGATCAACAACGTTTGATCTTCGCCGGCAAGCAGCTGGAGGACGGGCGCACCCTGTCGGACTACAACATCCAGAAGGAGTCGACCCTGCACTTGGTCCTGCGCCTGCGCGGTGGTGGCAAGAAAAAGAAGAAGAAGGCCTACACCACCCCGAAGAAGATCAAGCACAAGCGCGTCAAGGTCGAGCTGTCCATCCTGAAGTACTATCAGGTCGAGGGCAACGGCAAGGTGTCGCGTCTGCGCAAGGAGTGCCCTCAATGCGGCCCCTCCATCTTCATGGCCAAGCACACCGACCGCCACTACTGCGGCCGCTGCCACCTGACCCTCAAGGCCCAATAAGCAGCGATATGAATTTTTATTCTTAATAAATCAATTACTTGACCACACCCCGGCTTTTACTCGCTCGATGGCAGGAGGCAAGAAACCGGTAGTCTTGGTGGTCGGAATGGCCGGCTCTGGCAAGACCACGTTCATGCAGCGACTGCAGGCCGACCTGACCGTGTCGGGGGAAAGAGTACCTTATCTGGTCAACCTGGACCCTGCCGTCCTCGACACCCCATACGAGTCAAACCTGGACATTCGCGACACCGTCGACTACAAGCAGGTCATGGCGCAGTACGGGCTGGGTCCGAATGGCGCCATCCTGACCGCCTTGAACTTGTTCACGACAAAGTGGGACCAGGTCTTGGACTTGATCGACACTCGGCAGGAGGAGATGGACATTTGCCTGGTAGACACGCCCGGCCAAATCGAAATTTTCACGTGGAGCGCGTCGGGGACGATAATCGCGGAGACGTGCGCCAGCATGTTCCCCACCTGCATCGCCTACATTCTCGACCTGGAAAGGTGCGCTCAAAGCCCGATTGCCTTCATGTCCAACATGCTGTATGCGTGCTCGATCATGTACAAGATGCGCTTGCCGTTCATTCTCGTCTTGAACAAATCTGACATTGCCGATGCAGGCCCGGTGACCGAATGGCTGGGCGACTATTTCGCCTTTCAGACGGCCTTGACCGACATGCAGTCGGAAAGCTATTTGTCGTCGATGATGCAGTCGATGGGCCTGGTGTTGGAAGAGTTTTACCAGAACATTCGCCACGTGGTGGTATCCTCTTATACCGGTGACGGCATGGACGACTTTTTGACAAAAGTGGACGAGGCCGTGGAAGAGTATGAAAAGGAATTTCTTCCCGATTTGGAAAGGCGCATGCAGCTTAAATCGAATGCCGCCGCCACTCCGGTTGAGGACCAGTTGAGCAATTTGAGCATTGATAAATCAGATTAATATTCCTTTTTACTTTGATTATTGGCCAGTGTATAGCATTGCATGACCGACTTTGGCGCTCGTCCCCTCGCCCGCCAAAATCTCCACCAGTTTTAATGCAAAGGCCATGGCGGTGCCGGGGGCCTGGCTGGTCACAATGTTTCCATCGACGACGACCCGCTCGTCCTTGACGGGCAGTGCGTCACCGTCACTCAAATGCTTTTCCATGCCCGGGTAGATGGTAGCCCGTTTGCCATTCAAAATGCCGGCAGCGGCGAGGGCCATTGGCGCCGCACAAATGGCCGCGACCAGCTTGCCTTTTCCATGCATCGCCTTGATCAGCGTTTGGCAGTGAGAATTGGTGGCAAAGGTCTGGGCTGCCTTGCTGCCTCCTGGGAGGACCAAGGCATTGAAAGTGTCGACCGGTGACGAAGGTAAAGGGGCAACGTCCGCCTTCAGCACACATCCATTCGCACAATTGATCAGTTCGTGTTCCAAGCCCCCCAGGGTGACCTGCAAGCCGCCCCGTCTCAGCACGTCGCAAATCGTCACCAATTCAATGTCCTCTGCACCGTCCGTTCCGACCACCAAAACCTTCATTGTTAATATTTGATTTTTAATTGTTTTCGACAACTTTTTTTATTGGCCACATGGCAACCCCTGTTTGTTTCGACATTTGAAACACCAAGAAGCAACCACTTACAGTTAACCCCTCGCATACCCCTCACATATTCGCACAAGCACATGTCGGAAGCATTGAACAAGCTGGCTGAGCTGAGTTTAAATTCAAAGCTGAAGGAGCAGGTGCACGCCTTGGAGGCCAAGGACAGTGCCAGTGTCCGCCGCATCGCAAAAGAGTTTGACGGAGAGCAACAGGTCGCCTACCAAATGGCGACGGTTTCGGAGCTGCTGCCTTTATTCTCCTTGAGCGGAATGAAGAGCAAGTCGTCCAAAAAAGCCTTGATTGATGGTGCCAAGCTGTCCTTCATGGCCGCCTTGAATAGGGTTGCCTTCCTAGCACAAAAGAGCCGCGACGCCCACTTGAAGGCATGGTGCGAGCAGGCCCAAATCGCCTTTGCCGCGCTGTCCGGGGGTAGCGCCGAGTTTCTCCAGAAACGCGCCTCCACACCCCTGCAAAGCTCCCCCGCAATGCCCCCAGTCGACCAGCCGACCGTCGGAACCATAACGAACGACGGAAACAAGTGGACGGTGCGCGGCTATGTAAAGTCGGAGCCGGTTGACCTGCCAGAAGACCTGCCCGTCCAGGCGTCTATTCTATTCGTGGACTGCGTGGAGACTGTCTTTCGAGTCCCTGCCGGCAAGATCACCGCCGTCCAAGTAGACAAGTGTCGAAAGGTCGGAGTCGCCGTCAAGGGAGACGTCATTGCCTCCATCGACGTGATCAACTGCAGAAAGGTCCAAGTGCAGGCATCGGGCCATCTGCCCAATCTATCGATTGATGGCTGTGAGGGTCTCACTGTGTACTTGTCGCCAAAGGGCAAGGACGTTGCCATCATCTCCAGCCGTTCTTCCGAACTGAACATTGTCCACCCGGTCAACTGGTCTTATGCAAAGAAGATGGTGATCCGTACGGAGCGGAGACCCAAAGTCAACCTCAAATGTGAAGACGAAACCTGTGAACACGACCACGACATGGAAGGTGAAGAGGGTGAAGCCGGAGAAGGAGATGACAATCAAGAAGACAAAGAAGACAATGAAGACGACAACATCGAGGAAGAGTTTGAAGAAGTTGAGATTGAGGAGCACATCGACGACCCCGATCGGGAATA